>ERZ772827.836-NODE-836-length-16363-cov-5.464251_pt1 | contig 16363 bp, 16 predicted proteins | sample MGYA00580850_ERZ772827 | MGnify/ENA primary metagenome ERZ772827 (study PRJEB29015, sample SAMEA2737950) | human oral metagenome | biome: human oral; feature: human-associated habitat; material: dental | place: China | collected 2145 ...
CGCCCGGGCCACGACCCTGGACATGATCCGCGCCCAGCGCGAGGCGCTCCTGGACGCCGGGGAGCTGGGCCTGTACTCGGCCGGGTCGGTGGAGTACGTCCTGAAGTACCTGGACTACGAGGAGATTATGCTGACCTCCCAGCCCGGGTGAGGCGCCCCGGGGCCGTACCCGACCGCAGCCGCAACCCGGTGGGGGTGGCTTCCCCCGAGCACACACCGCTATAGACAGGCGACGCCCGGCCCCGGGGGAGGGGCGGCTACCGCCCCACCTCCACCCGGCGCGACCACCACTGGCCCACCTCGGGCGGCGGACCAGCCGGGTCCCAGATACCGGGAACCGTACGACCACACTGCGGACAGGTTCCCTGCGGGGTGATCCGGTAGGTGGTGACGTGGTAGCCCGCCCGGTCCACCAGGAGGGCCCCGCAGCCGGCGCAGCGGGTGGCGGCGCCGTCGGCCAGGCGCACGTTGCCCAGGTAGACGTGCGCCAGCCCGGCGTCGTGGGCGATGTCCCGGGCCCGCACCAGGGTGGAGGGCGGGGTGCGGGCCACGTCCAGCATGCGGTGGGCCGGGTGGAAGGCGGAGAAGTGCACCGGCACCTCGACCCCGAGCTCGGCGGCGACCCAGGCGCACTCGGCGGCTATCTCGGCGTCGGAGTCGTTGTACCCGGGGATGAGCAGGGTGGTGATCTCCAGCCAGGTCCCCAGGGCCCGCACCTCCACCAGGGTGTCCAGGACGTCGGCCAGGCGCGCCCCGGTTACGCGCCGGTAGAAGTCGTCGGTGAACCCCTTGAGGTCGATATTGGCCGCGTCCACGGCCCCGAAGAGCTCCCGCCTGGGGGCGGGCTCGATCCACCCGGCGCTGACCGCGATCCCCAGGAGCCCGACGTCGTGGCAGGCCCGGGTGACGTCAATGGCGTACTCGGCGAACACCACCGGGTCGTTGTAGGTGAAGGCCACGCCCACGGCGCCCTCCCGCCCGGCGGCCCGGGCCAGTGCGGCGGGGGAGGCGCTGGCGGCGAGCGTGTCCACGTCCCGGGAGGTGGAGATCTCCCAGTTCTGGCAGTACCTGCACGCCAGGTTGCAGCCCGCGGTACCGAAGGACAGGACCGTGGAGCCGGGCAGCACGTGCGCCAGCGGCTTCTTCTCGACCGGGTCCAGGACGAACCCGGAGGAGCGCCCGTAGGTGGTCAGGACGATGGCGTCCCCGTGGCGGGCCCGCACGAAGCAGAAGCCCCGCTGCCCGTCGCGCAGGGTGCACCGCCTCGGGCACACCTCGCAGCGCAGACGCCCGTCGGGCACCGGGTGCCACCAGCGCGCCCGGTACTCCTGGTCGACGCCGTCCCCGTCCACGGCCGGGCCGGCCCCCGGGGCCGGGTCGGTGCGCCCCTGACCCAGGTCGTAGCGCGGGCCGGCCCCCGGAGTCGGGACCGAGCTGGCGCGCTCTGGCACGGCGGGAGGAGTGTTGCGTCCCGGGACCGGGGTGGCGCGCTCCGGAACGGCAGGAGGGATGGCGCGCCCCGGTACGGCGCCCACGTGCCCCAGGTCGGGTACGCCCCGGTCGTGCTGGTCCGTCTGCGGACGGCCGTACCGGTCCCCGTGCTGGCCCTCGCGCTGGCCCGCGGGGGCGGGTGGCGTCGCCCGGTTCACGGGGCACCGTCCGCCGACGTGCCCGACTGGCCCCCCGACCCCGGTCGGCCCCCTGGCCCCGGCGTGCCAGCCCCCGGGGCCTCCTTCCAGGCGGTGACCGTGTAGGTCTCGACCACCACGTCCGGGCCCCAGTAGCCGGGTGGGAGCCCGGCCTTACGGCGCAGGAGCTCCAGGAAACGGGCCGGGTCGGGCAGGTCGGACCACACCTGCGGCAGGAAGGTGGCGCGGTGGCCGCTGGCGCTCAGGACCACCCCGTCCACGCCGGGACGCAGCCTCGCCAGCAGCTCCGCCTGGCTGCCCGCCTCCAGGGGTGCGGGGGCCGAGAGGACCGAGACCTCCAGGAGGACCGCCCCCAGCTCGACGGCGGTGAGGGTGGGAAAGCGGGGGTCCCTGGTGGCGGCCGCCACAGCGTTGTCCTCCACGTCCGCGCGCAGGGACCGGTAGGCCCTCAGTGAGCCAATGCAGCCGCGCAGGGCGCCGTCCAGGGTGAGGGTGACGAAGCTGGCGCCGTCCTCCTGGAGCCAGGCGGCGTCGGCCCCGGCGGGGGGCGGGGCGGTGTGAGGGACCCCCAGGCGGTGGGCAATGGCCTGCCGGGCCAGCGGGAGCAGGACCAGGCCGGCCCGGGCGGGCGGCGACGGGGCGGGTACTCGGGTCATGGTCGCCTACCTACCAGCGCCGTCGGCGTCCCGGGAGCGCAGGGCGACGGCGCAGTAGCCCACCACCCTCTCAGGGCTTCCAATGGTGTCCGCAGAGGTCGCCGTGCCCAGGAGCTCGGCCTCCAGGTGGCGCTCACGGGCGGCCAGGAGCAGGGCGTTGACGCTGGTGGCCCCGCACGCCTGCGCGTGGGTGACGTCGGGGTCCAGCGCCAGGATCCGGGCGACCGTGCCCGCGTCCACCTGGCGTGCCCTGGCCAGGGGAAGGTAGTGGGACAGGTCGGAGCTGACCACCACGAGGCTGCCCGGGTCGCCCAGGAAGAGGCGGACCGCCTGCGCCGCCTGGTCGGGGGAGACCCGCCCCACCGCCAGGGGCACCACGGGGACGCCCGGCAGGACCGTGGACAGGAAGGGCAGCTGCACCTCCAGGCAGTGCTCCTCGGCGTGGACGTCGGGACGGGTCACCACCAGCCCCTCCTCCTCCAGGGCCGCCAGCTGCGGGGGCACCTCCACCTCCACCGCGCCCAGCGGGGTGTCCATGGCCCGGCACCCGGGCAGGGCCATGGCGCGTACGCCCACCCGGTGGGTGGGGCCCAGCATGACCACCCGCCTAAGGCGTCCACGCAGGGACCCGGCCAGCGCCCAGGCCCGGGCCGCCGTCGGCCCGGAGTAGACGTACCCGGCGTGGGGCACGATCAGGGCCGCCAGACCGGACGGGCCGGTACCGCCGCGCCCGTCCCCGGCGCCGGGGACGGCGAGGTCGGCGCGCGCCTGCTCCAGCATGGCCTCCACCTGCCCGCGCAGCCGGGCGGGCTCGGCCGGGTAGAAGTAGCCCGCCACCGCGGGCGGGCGCACTGGCAGTGCTGTCTGGCTCACGGGAACGCTCCTTGTTCGTGTGCCTGGACTGTGGCGGTCTTCCCAGGATAACGGGTCGTTGGCCCCAGCGGTGGGCGTTGACGGGATACACCCGTACACTCGGGTACGTGAGCGTGAGTCTTCCTGTACGTCCGGACCTGGTGGGGCAGAGTCCCTACGGTGCCCCTGAGCTGGACGTACCCGCACGCCTCAATGTCAACGAGAACCCCTACCCGCCCTCGCCCGCGGTCGTCAGGTCCGTCACCGACGCCGTGGCCCGGGCCGCCACGGGGCTCAACCGCTACCCGGACCGTGACTTCCCGGTCCTGCGCGCGGCCCTGGCCGACTACCTGGCCGCCGAGTCCGCGGTGCGCCTGCCCTGGGAGAGCATCTGGGCCGCCAACGGCTCCAACGAGGTCATGCTCCACGTCCTCCAGGCCTTCGGCGGGCCGGGCCGCACCTGCCTGTCCTTCACCCCCACCTACTCCATGTACCCCGAGTACGCCCGGGACACCCTGACCACCTACGTCACCGGGCCGCGCCGGGAGGACCTCACCCTGGACACGGGCGTCGTCACTGCCGCCATCGCCCGCCATCGCCCGGCCGTGGTCCTCCTGGCCAGCCCCAACAACCCCACCGGCACCGCCCTGGGGCTAGAGGACCTCACCACCGTGCTGGACGCCGCCCGTGGCAGCGGCCCGGTGGGCGCTGACGGCCCGACCGACGCCCTGGTCGTGGTGGACGAGGCCTATGGCGAGTTCCGCCGTCCCGGTACGCCCAGCGCCCTGGAGCTGCTGCGCGACGACGCCTACCCGCACCTGGCGGTGGCGCGCACCATGAGCAAGGCCTTTGGCATGGCCGGGCTGCGCCTGGGCTACCTGGCGGCCTGCCGTGCGGTGGTGGACGTCCTGCGCGTGGTCCGCCTGCCCTACCACCTCTCCGCGCTCACCCAGGCGGCGGCGTGCGCCGCCCTGGGGCACCGTGAGGAGCTCATGGCCCAGGTCGCCTCCCTGCGGGACGAGCGTGACGCCACCGTGACCTGGCTGCGCTCCCAGGGCCTGACCGCCTACGACTCCGACGCGAACTTCGTCCTGTTCGGCCACCTGCCCGACCGCCACGCCGTCTTCCGGGCCCTCCTGGGCCGCGGCGTCCTGGTGCGCGAGGTCGGTCCCGAGGGCTGCCTGCGGGTGTCCGTGGGGACCCCGGGGGAGATGGCCCTGTTCCGTGAGGCCCTGGTCGGCGCGCTCGGCGACGTCGCCCCCTCCCGCGACGGCGTGCCCCGGGGAGCCGGCCAGGACGCCACCGCAACCACCCAGGAGCAGCTATGAGCCGTACCGCCCGTATTGAGCGGGTCACCAGCGAGTCCAGCGTCGTCGTCGAGCTCGACCTGGACGGCACCGGCGCCACGGACGTGGACACCACGGTGCCCTTCTACGACCACATGCTCACCGCCCTGGGCCGCCACTCCCTGATCGACCTGAGGGTGCGGGCCAGCGGGGACACCCACATTGACGTCCACCACACCGTGGAGGACACGGCCATCTGCATCGGCGAGGCCCTGCGCGTCGCCCTGGGTGACAAGCGCGGCATCCGGCGGTTCGGGCAGGCGTGCGTGCCCCTGGACGAGGCCCTGGCCGAGGCCGTGGTGGACATCTCGGGACGGCCCTACCTGGTCCACACCGGGGAGTCCGAGGCCTTTGTCCACCACCTCATCGGCGGGCACTTCACCGGGTCCATGGTCCGCCACGTCCTGGAGGCCATCGCCTACCACGCCGGGATCTGCCTGCACGTGCGCGTCATCTCCGGACGTGACCCCCATCATATTGCTGAAGCCGAGTTCAAGTCCCTGGCCCGCGCCCTGCGGGCCGCCGTGGAGGACGACCCCCGCGTGGACACCATCCCCTCAACCAAGGGAGCCCTGTCATGAGCCAGCCCACCAGTCCCTCCGGAGAGGAACGCGACCTTGACGCCGAGTTCGCCGCCCTCATGGGAGACCTTGACCTCCCGGCGGATCTGCGCCAGGACCTGGCCGGGACCTCGGCCCCGGGCAGCCGGCTCGAGCTGGCCGCAGAGGGGCCGCAGCCTCGGGAGACGCCGCTGACCGGCCGGGTGGACCCCGACAGCGTGCCCCACAACACCTACAAGCCCCCCCAGGAGGACGAGCTCACCGAGGAGCAGCGCGCCCAGGTGGCGGCCCTGTCAGCCGCCCTGGACGCCGGCGTCCCCGAGGCCAAGGCCGTCAAGGTGGCCGTGGTCCTGACCCCGCTGACCAACGCGGAGGCGCTGGCCGCCCTGGTGTCCATGAGCGACCTGGACTGCGTGGTGGTCCCGGCCCGCTCGGGGGCGTTCGCGGTCAAGGAGTTCGTCTCCGCCCACGCCGAGTGGGACATTGAGGAGCTTCTGGGGGGCGCGGACACCGAGCCCGCCGAGGCCGCGGAGCTGGCCGCGACCCTCTCCCGCCTGTCCCGGGCCGGGGCGGTGCTCCTGACCGCCGACCTGGCCTCTGACGTGGGCGTGGAGTCCGGCCTGTCGGGCACCATCACCGCGCGCGGCTACGTGGGCGGCCAGGCGGGCCAGGAGGCCAGCGCCGGGCTCATCCTCTCCGGGGTGGACCAGGTGGTCGAGGACGTCCTGCTGGGCGTGACCAGGGCCGAGGACGTCCCCGGCGCCATGAGGTCCTCCGAGGTCAGGGTCCCCCGGACCATGCGCTGGCTCAGCCGGGGCCTGCGCCGCCCGTCCCAGGACTAGCCGTCCTGAAGGGCTGACGCCCGGGGACTAACGCCCCGGCCCGGCGCCGCGTGCGTCCGGCGCTGCCCCCACGAGGCGCCCGGCCCGGGCGGCGCCCTAGTCCCCCGCCTCCACCAGGCAGGAGAAGCCGCGCTGGCCGGCCGCCCACTGGGCCTCGCTGGGGCCCAGCACGTAGGTCTGGGCGTCCTCGTTGATGTCGGGGATGAGGGCCCGGGCGAAGTCGATCCTGCACATCCGTGCGACCTGGGGATCCTGGGCCATGTCGTCGTCCAGGGAGCTGGGCGTGGAGGGGTCCAGGGTCCCGACGGCGAAGACGGTCCAGGAGTGGTTCTTGGAGCAGCTGACGGCCTTGGCGGTGGAGCGGTCAGAGCTCGAGCTGAGCTTCTTCAGGCAGGTGCCTACCGCGTAGGGCGGCTCCGGGTTGATCTGAGGCTGGGGCGTGGGTGACGGGGTGGGCTCGGCGGGGCCGGTCGTGCTCACGCTGGGCGGCAGGGCGTTGTCGGCCTCAGCGGGACTGGCGGTGTCCTGGGGGTCCTCGGTGGCCTCAGCGGGCGGGGTGGGCTCGGCAGGCTCCGAGGGGCTCGGGAGGCTCTCTGCCGTGCCCTGTACCGTCTCGGTGACGGAGGGTGTGCCGGAGGCCACCTGCGCGGTCTGCGCCCCCCACGCCCACCAGCCTCCCGCCACACCCAGGCACGCGCCCGCGACCAGCCCCGTCACCGTGCCCAGCGCCAGCGCCCGACGCCGCAGGGAGACCTCCCGCTCGGAGGCGGCGTAGGCGGACCCGTCCGGGATCCCACGCCCCCGGTCCCCGCCGTCCGGCGTCCCCGGGGGCGTGGGGCCCATTGTGTGCGTGGACGTCGGTGACCCCGGGGCGGGCGCCCCCTCGGGGGACCGGCTCAGGCGCAGGGTCGTGATCGGCCCGGTCACGGTCATACGGCCCTCGCCCAGGGCCTCGCGCAGGGTCGTCAGCACCGCCGTCAGCTCCTGGCCATCGGCGAAGCGGTCGGACGGGTCGGGGGCCATGGCCCGGGCCAGGACGGGGACCATGGCGGCGGGCAGGAAGGGGCTGTCCAGGACCACGGGCTCGTTAATGCGCCCGACGATCTGGGTCAGGCTCTGGATCTGGCCGCCCACGCCCCGCCGGGGCCCGTGCCCGGTGACCAGGGCCATGAGGACCGCCCCCATGGACCACACGTCCCCGGCGGGGGTGGGGGCGGCCAGGGCGAAGGCCTCAGGGGGTGCGTAGTCGGGGGTGAGGCACTCCAGGGTGACGGTGGGCTCCTGGCCCTCGCGCTGGATGGCGGCGATGCCGAAGTCCGACAGCCGGGGCGAGCCGTAGGAGTCCAGCAGGATATTGCCCGGCTTGACGTCGCGGTGGAGCACCCCGGCGCTGTGGGCGGCGCCCAGGGCGGAGGCCGCCGCCTCAATGAGGGCCACGGCGTCGGAGGCGGGTATCGGACCCTGGTCGATCATGTCGGCCAGGTTGCCTCCGTCACAGCGCTCCATGACCAGGTAGGGGCGTCCGTCCTCCAGGACCCCGGTGTCAATGAGGGAGACCACGTGGGGGTGGCCGGAGATCCGGCTGGACGCCTGCACCTCGCGCAGGAACCGGCGGCGGTTGCGCGGGTCGTCCAGGGCGCGGGAGTCGACCTTGACGGCGACGGGCCGCTCCAGGGAGACCTGCGTGCCCGAGTAGACGGTGGCGAAGCCGCCCCGCCCCAGGACGCCGTCGAGGCGGACACCGGGGATCAGGGGCAGTGCGGCGGTAGGTACCAGGGGTCTCACAGGATCATCCTCGCCTACCCCCAGCTCCTGGTAGCGGCGCCTCGCCGACCCCGCCAGGGGGCTGACGCGGCCCGCCGTCGTCGGTACCCTACGGTTATGAGGCAGCCCAGAGTCGTCGTCCTGAGCTATGGCAGCGGTAACGTACGCTCGGCCGTACGCGCCCTGGAACGGGTGGGTGCCAGCGTGGAGCTCACGGCTGAGCCCACCGCCGTGGAGGGCGCCGACGGCCTCCTCGTGCCGGGAGTCGGCGCCTTCGGGGCGGTCATGGACCAGCTCGCCGCCGTCCACGCCCCCCGTCTCATTGAGCGGCGCCTGGCCGGCGGACGGCCGGTCCTGGGCATCTGCGTAGGCATGCAGGTCATGTTCGAGTCCAGCCAGGAGCACGGCACCGCACGCCGGGGCCTGGCGCAGTGGCCCGGGACCGTGCGTCGCCTCAACGCCCCGGTGGTGCCCCACATGGGCTGGTCGCCGGTGCGCCCGGCGCAGGGAACCGTCCTGTTCCAGGGCGTGGAGGGGGAGCGCTTCTACTTCGTCCACTCCTACGCCGCCACCACCGACCCCGCCGGGCTCATGGGTGCTGGCCCCATGCGCCTGCCCCTGGCCACCTGGGCCACGCACGGGGAGGACTTCGTCGCCGCCGTCGAGAACGGGGCCCTGTGCGCCACCCAGTTCCACCCGGAGAAGTCCGGGGACGCGGGGGCGCAGCTCCTGCGCAACTGGCTGACTACCCTGTGATCCTGCCCACCGCCCTCGGAGCAGCCGACGGCGTCCCCTGACAACCCGTGAAAGAGGCCTCATGACCACCTGGATCGTCCAGCCCCCTGTTCCACGACACACACCTCCTCTCGTCCTGCTACCTGCCGTGGACGTCGCCGACGGCAAGGCCGTCCGCCTGCTCCAGGGCGAGGCCGGTTCCGAGACCGACTACGGCAGCCCCGTGGAGGCGGCCCGAGACTGGGTAAAGGCCGGGGCGGAGTGGATCCACCTGGTGGACCTCGACGCCGCCTTCGGGCGCGGCTCCAACGCCGCCCTCCTGGCCCGCATCGTCGGGGAGGTCGGGATCAAGGTCGAGCTCTCCGGGGGTATCCGTGACGACGCCTCCCTGTCCCGGGCCCTGGCCGCCGGGGCGGCCCGGGTCAACCTGGGCACCGCCGCCCTGGAGGACCCGGTGTGGACCGGGCGCGTCATTGCCGAGCACGGGGAGAGGATCGCCGTGGGCCTGGACGTGCGCGGCACCACCCTGGCGGCCCGGGGCTGGACCAGGCAGGGCGGTGAGCTGTGGGAGGTCCTGGACCGGCTCAACTCCGCCGGCTGCGTCCGGTACGTGGTCACCGACGTCACCAAGGACGGCACCCTGAGCGGACCCAATACCGAGCTCCTGCAGCAGGTCGCCGCCCGGACCGACGCCGCCGTGGTGGCCTCCGGCGGTATCGCCCACCTGTCCGACATCGCGGCCCTGGCGGGCCTGGTACCCCAGGGCATTGAGGGCGCCATCGTGGGCAAGGCCCTCTACAACGGCAACTTCACCCTGCCCGACGCCCTGGCCGTGGCCCGCAGGGAGCGGGTCGTCTAGGGACGGGGCCCGTGCTCGGCAGGGGACGTGTGGCAGGCGGTAGCGTGGCGCCGTGAGCGAGTCAGTACCACCTCCGGACGCCCCCAGCACCCCGGGGCGGGAGCCTGCTGGCGTCGGGTGCGGACCGGGGGGCGCGGACCCGCAGGAACCACAGCCTGCCACGCCCCCGCCCACCCCGGGGGACGCGGCCATGGCCCGTGCCTGGAGCACGGGCGCCCGGGCCGCCCGTCAGGCCGGCGGGCGCCTGGAGGTGCCCCTGGCCGAGGCCGACGTCCTGGCCCGCGCCCAGGCGGCCCGGGCCAAGATGCAGCGGCTGCTGTCGTCCCCCACGCCCTTCTCCGGGGACGACGGCGCCGCCGACCCGGCCGTGGCACAGGCCCTGGACGCGCTGGACGCCGGGAGCCGGCCCCGCCACCTGCTCCTGGAGCGCCTGTGGTCGGCCCTGGCCGCCAGCCGGGTCATCGTGCCCGTGGAGGCCCACGCCCTGCCCACCCGGACACGACCGGCAGGACCGACGGGGCCCGGCGGGAAGGCGCCCACGCACCCGGTGCACACCGCCGACGCCTCCCGCGACGCCGCCACCCTGGCCGTCGAGCTGCCCGACGGGCACATTGCCCTGCCGGTCTTCACCAGCGTGGGCGCCATGCTCGCCTGGCGCGCCGACGTGCGCCCCGTGCCGGTGGAGCCGCGCCGCGCCGCGGTGGTGGCCTACGAGCACACCGACCAGCTGTGGGTCCTGGACCCCGGTACCCGGGACCTGCGCCTTCCCCGGCCCGCGGTGGTGGCCCTGGCAGGCGGGGAGGACTGGGTCCCCTCCTGGCGCAGCACCCTCATCCAGGACGAGCTCACCGCCCAGCTCAGCGGCCTGGAGGGGGTCACGGCGGTGGCCTTCGCCCCCGGGCAGGCGTCCGAGCTGCGGATCCTCCTGCGCGTGGACGCCTCCGCCGGGCGCGGCGCGGTGGCTGACACGCTGGCGGCCTGCCAGGAGGTCCTGGTCAACCCCGCCTGGGGCGAGCTCATTGACACCGTCGAGCTCGTCCCCCTGCCGGCCTGAGGCGTGCGGGCTCCTGCCCGTCCTGCCCTGCCCGTCCTGCCCCCACGTCACCGGGGACGTACCTTAGCTGGCGGTGACGTACCTTAAAGGTACGTTGCCAATGACTAGGGTACGTCCTCGATGGCTAAGGTACGTCCCCGATGACTAAGGTACGTCCCCGGCGGCTAGGATACGTCCCCGGTGGTTAAGGTACGTCGCCAATGACTAAGGCGCTTAAGTACGTCCCCGGGAGACGGCGGGGCGGCGTCCTGCGCTAACCTGACACAGGTTCTTCGTTACCCCGCCCCAGGAGCCCAGATGCGTTCCCGTCTCCCCGGCCTGCTGGCCGCTGTGCTCGCTGCCGCCATGCCCCTGTCCGCCTGCTCCTCGCCCGGTGACGGCGATCAGGGGGTGCCGACGTCGTCTGGCACCGGAGCGGACACGGTCAGTAGCGACTCCTCCCTGGACGCCCGCTACAGCCAGGGTGCCTACGGGGCCTGGAGCGTGGAGCTCCCGGGGGACCCGCACGACACAGAGGCCTACGGTATGCGTGAGAGCAGGATGCCGGGGAGTCCTGACACCAACCGCCACCAGAGCACCCAGATCTGGGTCAGTGACGCCGGGGACACGGCCGTCATGAGCGTCGAGCCCTACTACTACGCCACGACCCTGACCGGTGTGAACCTGGCGGACGGGTCGGTCGCCTGGAGCCTCAGCCTCAGGGACCACCGCTTCCGTACGGCCGACGACGGGGTCCACGGCAAGGAGCTGCAGGACCACGAGCTGGAGGCTCCCAGATCCCCCGAGGTCCACTGCCTGCCCCAGACGGTGGCTGACCACGTGGTCTGCGACCGGGTCGGTCTCATTGACATGACCGACGGCAGCGTGACCCCCATTGCCGCCGGGGCGGACTTCAAGGGCGTCTACCAGGGGACAGTGGTCGGCAACATCTTTGACGGCTCCGGCTACGCCCCGGTGGGCGTCGCTGCCTGGGACGTCTCGGGCAGGGAGATCTGGCGGGTCAACGGCCTGGGGATCGGCCGCAGCGGGGTCGGGGAGGGCTGGCTGGTCGCCGAGGTCCTGGGCGGCCAGGGCGGCGGTAGGTGGTCCGTCCTCAGGACCGCCGACGGCTCGCAGTCAGGTGAGATAACCGTGAAGGGCACCGCCTACGTAGGCGCCTCAGACCGCGGACCGCTCAGTCTGACTGCCGGGCAGTCCCTTAGTGACGTCAGCGTGACCCTGTACGACCAGGCGGGGCACGAGGTCTCCTCCTACAGCGGCACCACGGCCGTCGCCCTGGGTGTCCAGGCGTCGTTCGTGGACTACATGCTGGAGGAGGCGCCTGCGCGTCCCCTCTCCTACGACGCCTTGACCACCATGCTGGGCTCCCAGAAGGAGGCGTCGTGGCTCAGCCACGCCGACACCCAGTGGTGGTGGCGGGAACGGACACGGCAGGACCAGCGCAGCGACTACGTCACAGGGGCTGTCCGGGCCCAGGCCCCCGACACCGTCTTCCCCGTCCAGAGCCTCCACGGGACGGCCGGGAGCACGGTGGTCGGCCAGGGGGAGGGCGGCCTCGGCGCCTATGACGTCTCCACCGCCGAGCCCGTGTGGACCCTGGGCACGCCCAGGACCAGCCACTACTCGCCCACGACCACCAGGGGCGGCTCCTTCCTCTTCTACGTGGACAAGTCCGGGGCCGGCGGCCCGGTCACCGTGACCCTCCTGGCTCCCGGCCTGCCCACGGGCCCGGGCACCACCGCGGGTGCTGACGGCGCTGGTGGCCGCTACACCTGGCAGCCGGCGACCAGCGGACCCGCCTCCACCCTGGTCTCCGTCCTCGGCGCCGCGCCTACGAGCCCGGCCGCGAGCGCCACCCCCTCCGGCCCCGCCAGCTCCGCCCCACCGGACCGGCCGTCGACCCCGCCCTCCGCCCCGCCGTCGACCCCGCCGGACCGACCCTGGCCGACCCCGGAGCGGGTCACGACGGCCTCCTTGATACTCTTTGGTGGACGTCGGGCACCCTGGGCACCAGCCGCTCAGCTGCTTCTCATCACTCCTCCGGTTGTGCTGGAATAGCCGGCATGACCCCCAGCACCCACCCACCGCACCTCCCTGCCGGGGTGCGGGAAGCGTCCCGTCCCCTGGTCAGCGTCCAGGACCTGAGCGTGGGCTACGGGCAGGTGGCGGTGTGCGGTCCGGCCACCTTCAGCCTCACCGAGGGGGAGGTCCTGGCCCTGGTCGGGGTCAACGGGGCGGGCAAGTCGACCCTCCTGCGTACCGTGCTGGGGCTGCTGCCGCCCCTGTCGGGGCAGGTACGCCTCATGGGGCGCGTCCCCGACCCGCGCCGGGCCAGCCAGCGTGCCGCCGTGGCCGCCGACCTGGGCCAGGAGTCCTTCTTCCCGGCCCTGACCGTGGCCGAGCACCTGGGACTGGTGTGCTACGGGCACGGCGTGCCCGACCCCGCCGGGACGGTCGCCGACCTGCTGGAGGACCTGGAGCTCGGCGCCCTGGCCGGGGCCCTGCCCGAGGAGCTCTCCAGCGGGCAGAGGCGGCGCCTGGCCCTGGCCTCGGTCCTGGCCCGGCCCCGCACCCTGCTGGTGCTGGACGAGCCCGAGCAGCGCCTGGACCGTCCCACGCGCCAGACCCTCGTGGACTACCTGGTGGAGGAGCGCGACTGCGGCGGGGCGGTGCTCATGGTCTCCCACGACCCCGAGGTGGTGCGTGGTGCCGCCACCCGGACGGTCCTGGTGGGCCAGGACACCCGGGAGGTGGACGTGGCCGAGGGCGTGCGCGCCATGGAGGAGGGCGCCCGGTGAGCGTCCCGGAGCCCGGCAGCAGGCGTACGTGGTCCCGGGTGCCCGACGGCGCGGCCGTGCGCGCCTGGACACGCCGGCGTACCCGGCGCCACCGCAGGGGACTGTGGGCCCTGGTCGGTGACGTCTACACCGCCTTGTTCGCCGTGGCCATGAGCGGGGCCCTGACGGCACCCCACCTGGGGCGCCTCGTACCCGGCCAGCAGGTGCGCCTGGCTGACGGCACGCTCACGGGGGCGGGCGCCGACCCGGCCTGGGTCGTGCTGGCGGTCCTCCTGGCCGCCCTGGCCCCGGCGCTCTGGCCCCTGCGGCGTCTGGGCCCCCTCTTCCTGAGGCCGGACCAGGCCGCCTGGTGGCTGCCCCTGCCGGCGGACCGCAGCGGGCTGCTGGCCCCCGTGCTGCGGGTCGAGGCGGCCGTGGCGCTCGCGTCGGGGGCCGCCTGCGGGGCGCTGCTGGGGGTGCTGGCCGGGGCAGGGGCCTGGGGGGCGACGGCGTGGTCGCTCCTGGTGGGGGTCGGGACCGCGGGCGTCGTGCTGCTCCTGGTCTGCGACCAGCTCTCCAGGCGGGAGCCAGTGGTCCTCACGGCGGTCCTGGTCCTGGCCGGTACGGCCGCCCTGGCCGCCGCCTTCCTGACGCCCTTCCCCCGCAGCGGGTCGGCCGGCTCAGGCCTGGCCGTGGCCGGGACGGTGGGGGCGGTCCTGGTCCTGGGCGCGTGGAGGAGGGCACGTGCCGGCCTGGACGTGCTGCGCGACCGTGACCTGCTGGAGGTCGTGGCGCGTTCCTTCGGTGCGCACGTCTCCCTCCTGGCCCTGGACACCCGGGCCCTGGGACGCCTCCTGAGCCCCCCGCCGAGGCTCCCGGCGCCGGGACGCCGCGGCGGCCCGCCCCTGCTGCGCCGGGGACGTCGCCTGCCGTTGCGCCTGCGCCCCCTGGCGGTCGTGGCCCAGGTGGACGCCCTCGTGCTCTGGCGCCAGCCGCGCCGCGCCCTCCAGCTGCTCGTGGGCCTCCTCCTGGTCCTCCTGGCCGGGGTGGTCCAGGTCGGCCGCCTCCTCCCGGCGGCCGTGGTCCTGCTGGGGGCCCTGACCGCCGTCCTGGCGGTGGCCGAGCCGGCCCGGCAGGCCTGGTTCGACGTCGGGGCCCAGGCCGGCCTGCCCGCCTCGCCTCAGGCGCTGCGGGCGGGGCACCTGCTCGTCCCCGCGGGCGTCATGACGCTGTGGGCCGGCGCCTGCGTCCTGCCCCTGACCGCCGGCCGGGACCTGGCCGGGTGGGGGAGTGGCCCGGCCTTGGCCCTCCTGGCCGGGGTGGGCTGGGGCGGGGCCGCGGTGGCCTGCGGGCTACGGCCCGTTCCCGACTTCTCCGTCGGGCTGGTCGCCTCCCCGGTCGGCTCCCTGCCGCCGGCGGTGGGGCAGATGCTCCTGGGGGCCCTGGCGCCCTGCGTGGTGGTCAGCCTGCCGGTGGTGCTCCTGGTCCTGGGCGGGACGGTGACCCCCGGGCTGCTGGGGATCCAGGCGGTGCTCAGCGGCGCCGTCGTCCTGTGGAGCCTGTGGGTGCCTCGTGACGGGGGCGAGTAGCCTCCCGGCAGAAGACGCCGTAGTGGTGAGGGTCACGAAAAAGTGTGTCGGCGTCGGATTGAGGTAGGAGCGTGACCTTCTGGTACCCTGTCCCCTGATCGACCGGGATCCGTCCCGGCACGCAAGCGGAGAGATCCCACCTGGGTTCCCTGTAGACGGGAGCCGGGTTCGTGCGAGGGCTTTAAGGCCCTCCGTGGTCCGTCGGCTCCGTGCCGACTGCCGTGCTCGTCAGAGGCCTCCGCTGCATGTCATGGAGCGGGGGCCTTCTCCGTCCCAGCGGTCATGAGCCACTTAGTAGTGAGGAACAGCCATCAGCGAGCCCCGTATCAATGAACGGATCCGCGTCCCCGAGGTGCGTCTTGTCGGCCCCGGCGGCGAGCAGGTCGGCATCGTCCGCGTGGAGGATGCCCTGCGTCTGGCGGAGGAGGCTGACCTCGACCTGGTTGAGGTCGCCCCTGACGCCCGCCCCCCCGTGGCGCGTCTCATGGACTACGGCAAGTTCAAGTACGAGTCGGCCATGAAGGCACGTGACGCCCGGCGCAACCAGGCCAACACCCAGCTCAAGGAGATCCAGTTCCGGCCCAAGATCGACGAGCACGACTACGGCACCAAGATCGGCCACGTCAGGCGTTTCCTGACCGGCGGGGACAAGGTCAAGTGCATTGTCCGCTTCCGCGGCCGGGAGCAGTCCCGCCCCGAGCTGGGCATCCGCCTGCTCCAGCGGGTCGCCTCGGAGGTCGCCGAGCTGGCCACGATCGAGTCCCACCCCCGGCAGGACGGCCGCAATATGGTCATGGTCCTGGCCCCCACGCGCAAGAAGGCCGAGGTCAAGTCCGACCAGCGGCGTCGCCGTGAGGAGGCGCGGGCCAGCCGCCGGGCCGAGAAGCACGCCGCCAAGGCCTCCCGTGCCGCCGAGCAGGCGGGCGCCCAGGCCGCCTCCCGGCAGCGCTGAGGCGCCGTCCCGCACCACGGGACCACCACACCCACCCCCTGGCCAAAGTCAGCGGGGTCCGCAGCCCCGGGACCACCCGGTGGCCGAGAAGAGGAAAAACACATGCCGAAGATGAAGACGCACTCCGGTGCCAAGAAGCGCTTCCGCGTCACCGGTAGCGGCAGGCTCATGCGTGAGCAGGCCAACAAGCGCCACCTGCTGGAGGTCAAGTCCTCGCGGCGTAAGCGCAAGCTCTCCCGGGACCAGCCGGTCGCCCCCGCTGACGTCCGCCAGGTCAAGAAGCTGCTCGGCCGCTGAGCCGGCCCCTAACCCAGTCCTAAGGAGTTCTCGTCATGGCACGTGTCAAGCGGTCTGTCAACGCCCGCAAGAAGCGCCGTTCCGTCCTGGAGCAGGCCTCGGGCTACCGCGGGCAGCGTTCGCGTCTCTACCGCAAGGCCAAGGAGCAGGTCACCCACTCCGGCGTCTACGCCTTCCGTGACCGCCGCGCCCGCAAGGGCGACTTCCGCCGCCTGTGGATCCAGCGCATTAACGCCGCCGCCCGGGCCGAGGGCCTGACCTACAACCGTTTCATCCAGGGCCTGGGCCTGGCCGGGGTGGAGGTGGACCGCCGCATGCTGGCCGAGCTGGCCGTCAACGAGCCCGCCGCCTTCTCCGCCCTGGTGGACACCGCGCGCAGGGCCCTGCCGCAGGACGTCAACGCCCCCCGGGCCTGATCCGCCCGCAACGCC
>ERZ772827.839-NODE-839-length-16303-cov-4.247169_pt1 | contig 16303 bp, 14 predicted proteins | sample MGYA00580850_ERZ772827 | MGnify/ENA primary metagenome ERZ772827 (study PRJEB29015, sample SAMEA2737950) | human oral metagenome | biome: human oral; feature: human-associated habitat; material: dental | place: China | collected 2145 ...
GGATGTCAAGGTTCATGGGTGTGGCCCGGCAGGAAACTGCCGGGCCACACCCTTGTTCTCGACGTGATTTCTATGGTCTTAGATCCACGTGGGGAGCCACATGTGAGAGTGCCAGAAGCTGTGGTCAATGACGTCTCCGCGCCAGACAGGCATGAAGAACAGGGCGCAGGCGACGATCATGATCGTTAGCAGCGTTGCCAGGGCTCTGCCCGTCAGCTCCGTCTTTCGAGGGAGGGGCGCGGTGAAGGGGCGTCCATCGGCGGTTACCCAGCCTGACAAGACTGCGATCATCCATGCGACGGCCAGTGCGACGAATGGCGCAAAGGCGACGGTGTAGAAGGTGAAGATCGTCCGATGTGCGTAGGCGAGCCACGGTACGTACATGGCGATGTACCCGAGCGTAATGATGCCCGTGCGCCAATTCCGGTAATACAGCGTTGCCCATACGATGAGGATGAGTGCGCCAACCCCGATCCACCATAAGAGTGGGTTTCCGAGGGCAACGATATGCGTTGCGCATTTTCCAGATGGGCACCCGGTGGGTGACGGTTCGGCGTCCCAGTAGAAGGAGGTTGGTCGATACTGTGCCAGCCAGGTGTAGGGGCTGGCCTGGTAGGTGTGCGGGGTGCTCAGGCCCTTGTGGAATGTCCACATCTCCTTGTGGTAGAGCCACAGGTCAGCAAGGGAGCCGGCAAGGCCGGAGATGCCCGAACGCCCGTGTCCGTGGGCGGCGGGGTGTGCAAACCATCCGAACCAGGACGCAATATAAGTGAGGATTGCCGTCGGCACCATCAGAATGAAAGCCCACCAAATGTCGGCAAGGAGGGCGCCGCGAATGGGGGATGGGTGTCCGGCTTGCCAGCGGCAGGTGACCTCTCGGATCGCGACGAAGATGCCAAGGAAGGCGAGGGCGTAGATTCCGGACCACTTAACGGAGCAAGCGAGTCCGGCGAGAATGCCAGCCGTGAGTAGCCATGGACGGTTGCCTGCATTCGGGCCGACTGCAAAGGGGCGGCGATCGTGCCTGCTCAAGAATGCTCGCAGGTCATTCCAGCCCCGTCGAGGGGCGCCCAGGCCGTCCCACTCCTGGAGCTTTGCAAACAGGCGCGGCTGGGAGGTCTCTTGGTCCTTCGCGACGCACAGGAACGCGGCTAGAGCAAACATGGCGAGGAAGCCGTCGAGGATGGACGTGCGGCTCATGACGATCGCCATGCCGTCGGTCGCCAGGAAAAGGCCTGACAGGAGCGTGAGCGCCGGCGAGTGGAAAAGGTTCTGGGCGAGGCGGCACAAGAGGATAACCGTGATGATGCCGCAGATTGCCGCGGCGATACGCCAGCCAACGGGGTCTGCCTGGCCGAAGACCTTCATGCCCGCAGCAATGAGCCATTTTCCCGTGGGAGGGTGGACGGGGTATCCGCCAACCGCTGACAAGCCGGAGGTGTCGCCGTTGACGAAAGCGGCGTCGACGTCCTTGGCCCATGTCCCCTCGTAGCCGAACGTGAGAAGAGACCAGGCGTCCTTCACGTAGTATGTCTCGTCGAAGATGAGCGTGTGGACATTGTCGAGGCCGGGGAGGCGGATGATCGCCGCGACGATAGCGGCAATCGCGGTTGCGACCCATCCGGCGGTGGGGGTGTTGAGGCGATCAGTCCAGCGCGGATTTCGTGGGGTCCTCGGAGTGCTCCAGGAGGGTGACTCTGAGGAGTCGATACCTGCTTCTTCGGTGGGCTGTTCCTCGGTCGTAGCCTCGGCCGTTGGCTCCTGCTCGAGGATGTCCGAGGCCTCGTCGATCGTGTCGTTGTGTGCGTTTGCTGTATCCATCGCATCCGAGTCTAGCGGCCCGATCGTGCTGAAAGGAGCGTGGCGCACATCCGCTCTCGCACTTGGGGAGAATGTTCAGTCTGTGTCTCTTGAGAATTGTTCTCGCTGTACGCTATAATTTTCGTGTACCCGAAAATTGCACAGGAGCAATGATGTCTTTCTCAACAACGCGCAGCTTGGCCGCTGCTGCAGGCCTGGCCATGGCGACCGCCTCGCTGGCTGCGTGCGCACCCGCCTCCTCGGCCCATGGGCTCTCGGTCGTCGCCACGACCACCCAGGTCTGCGACTATGTCACCCAGATCGCGGCGCGGTCCGCCGATATCTCCCTCGACAAGACCGACGCCGCCGGAAAGAGCAGCCACGTGGGTGCCGCCCCTGAGGGCGCGGCCCTCACCATGAGCCTGACCTGCCTGCTCGCCCCCAACGCGTCCGCGCACGAGCATGAGATGACCCCGGCGCAGACCTCGGCGCTGGCGCAGGCCGACGTGATGGCGGTCTCCGGCGTGGACCTCGAGCACTTCCTCGACGACGCTGTCGTGTCTTCCGGCTTCAAGGGACGCATGGTCGTCACCTCCGGCATCCTCACAGCTGCCGACGTCGATAACCCGGGCGCCCCCGACCCCGAGGGTGCCTACACGATTGACCGCGGAAACGAGCGCGTCGATGTTGCCCCGTGGCCGTTCCCGCCGGAGGAAGCGGGGGAGGAGCCCGAATTCCGCTTCGACCCGCACGTGTGGACCTCCCCGAAGGGGGCACGCATCCAGGTCGCCAACCTTGGCGCTGGCCTCGCGGCCGCTGCGCCGGACGCAGCCTCGTCGATCAACGCGGCCACGGCCTCGTACCTGGAGGACATCGACGCCCTTGATCAGTGGGCCGCCGAAGCGATCGCGACCGTGCCCGAGGGACAGCGCGTGCTCTTTACGTCCCACGACGCCTTCGGCTACTTCTCGAGGGACTACGGGATCCGCTTCATCGGCGCCGCTCTGTCCGACTTCAACGAGCAGCAGGACGCCACCGCTGACCACATCGCCAAGGCCGTTGCGGCGGTCAAGGAATCCGGCGCGGTCGCGCTCTTTGCAGAAAACTCCAACAATTCCAAGTCCATCGAGGCGATCGCCCGCGCGGCCGGCGTGACCCCCATCGTGGGCGAGGACGCCATGTACGGAGACTCACTAGGGCCCGACGGGTCCGAGGGAGCCACTTACGTCGGCTCGATCATCCACAACGTGCGCGCCGTGACGCAGGCGTGGGGCGGCACCGTCCCGGACCTGCCCGAACGCCTCAAGGACCAGTGATGACGACACTCGTCTCCTTCCGCGACGCGGCGCTGGGGTATGGGAATACCCCGGCGCTGACCGGCCTGACCCTCGACGTGTTCGGGGGCCAGGCCCTCGCCCTTGTCGGCCCCAACGGCGGCGGCAAGACCACACTCATGCGCGGTATCGTCGGCGGCTGCCAGGTCCTTTCTGGAACCGTCGAGGCGGAAGTAAAGCGCATCGGCCTCGTGCCCCAGAGCGCGGACCTGGACCTCACCTTCCCCGTGAGCGCCGCCGAGGTCGTCACCATGGGGCTTATTGCCGAGGCCGGCTGGGGCAGGCGCATCACCTCCGAGATGCGAGAGCGGGTGAGCGCCGCCCTCGAGCGCGTCAACCTCAGTGACCGGGCCTCCCACCGCTTCGGGACGCTCAGCGGCGGGCAACGCCAGCGTGTCCTCGTCGCGCGTGCCCTGGTCGCGCGCCCCGAGCTGGTCATGATGGACGAACCCTTCAACGGCCTGGACGCTCCCAGCCGCGACATCATCACGGGCCTTATCGCCGACCTGACCGCGAACGGCGTCGGTGTCATCGTGTCCACGCATGACCTGTCCCTCGCGCGCGACGTGTGCTCCCAGGCATGCGTGCTGGCCTCCCGTCTCGTGGCCCTGGGGCCCACCGACGAGGCCCTGGCTCCCGAGGTCTTGGCGCGCGCCTACGGATCGAGCGCCGACGAGGCGATTGCGGCCCTGTCATGATCGCCCCCTACCTGCTGCGCCCGATCATCGTCCTGGGCCTGCTGGCGCTCGCGGTGGGACCAGCCTCGACGCTCGTCAACCTGCGCCGCGCCGAGTTTAGCGCCGAGACGATGGTGCACGGCGTCTTTCCCGGCATCGTCGTCGGCATGGCGCTCGGCGGGCGCGACGCCATCATTCCGGGAGGTGCGCTCTGCGCGGCCCTCATCGCGGCGGCACTGACGGTGGCTTCTCGCAAACAGCGTCACTCTGAGGCGACGACCGCGGTCCTGCTCACTGCCTTCTTCTCCCTCGGCATCGTGATCTCCCTGCGCATCGGGGACATGTCCGGGCAGCTCGAATCCCTCATGTTCGGTCGTCTCCTGGATATCACCCCGTCGCGCATGGTGGTCAGTGCCGTGGTTCTGCTGGTCGCCGCCGCGATGCTCGCGCTCACCTGGCGTGCGCAGGTCGCGGTGGCTTTCGACCGTGAGGCCGCGCGCGTCGGCGGCATCCCGGTGACGTGGATCGACATCGCCTTCAATGCTGCGATCGGCGCGATCGTCGTCGCGGCCTCGACGGCGGTCGGAGTCCTCCTCGTCGTCGGCTACCTCATCGTTCCCGGCGCGTGTGGGCGCCTGCTCGCCCCGGGGACGCGCTCGATGGCCGTCATCGCGGCGCTGAGCGCTCTGGTCGGAGGCTGGGCTGGCTTCGGCGTCGCGTTGCTACGAACCCCCAGGCCCGTGTCCCCGCAGGCATCCGTGGCCCTCGGGGTACTCGCCTGTTTTGTGCTCGCGTGCGCGCTTCGGCAGCTGCGCGAGCGGCGCGCCGCCCGTGAAACATGGCGTGAAACAGGGGAATCCGGGGCCCGCAGCGCCGATCCGGCGCGCGAAACGGCGCGCGGCGCGCACGTCGCTGACGTGCTCACGTCGGGGGAGTTCTCGTGATCCTCAGCCTCCTCGTCATACCCGCCGTGCACGTCACGCTGATCGGAGCCCTCAGCGGGCTGGTCGGTGCCTTCGCCTACCTCGACCGGCGCATCTTCTTCGCCGAGTCCGTCACCCACGGCACCTTCCCGGGAGCCGTCCTCGGTGTCGTTGTGGCGGCCGCCCTCGGATACGGACACTCCGGCATGTCGGCCGCGCTCTACGTCGGCGCGTTCCTGGGCACCGTGCCCCTCGTCGCCCTCATGCGGCGCCTCGCCGCCGTTCCGGGCATCTCCAGCCAGGGAGCCGCAGGCATCGTCCTGACCGCGGGCTTTGCCGCCGGCTACTTCCTGGCGACCTGGTTCAAACCGCTGCCGCTGGCGGTCAGCTCTTTCCTGACCGGCTCCGTCATGACCGTCTCGCCCGCGGACGTCGCCTGGGCGGGCGCGGTCGCCGCCGCCGCGCTGGCCTTCGTCGTCACGGGGCACCGCCAGCTCCTGGCCCACTGCTTCGACCCGGCCGACCCCGGTGCCGCTCGAGGCGGGGCGCGCAGCGAGCGTGTCATCCTGGGCCTCATCCTCGCCGCGGTCACCGTCGCCATCCCGGCCGTCGGCACCGTCTTGTCCATCGCCCTCATCGCCGCCCCCGCCGCGGCAATCGCCCCACACGCGCGAAGCTCGCGCGCCTTCCTCATCGGCGCTCCTGTGCTGGGGGCGCTCCTCGGAATCGCGGGCCTTGTGATTGCCGTCCCCGCGCGGCTCAGCGCAGGAGGAACCATCGCGCTCCTGTGCGCGGGCGCCGTCCTTGCCTCCCGCGTGCCGGGCTGGGTGCGTGCGAGGAGCGCGTAGCACGTGCTGAGCGGAGACAGTGCAGCCGTCGCGCGTTCTCCCTATTGGAAACCGGCAGGGATCCAATAGGGAGAACGCGTTCAGGGTTATCGGCCGATGCGCGCGCGGCTGGCATCTTCTCGAGATCCAACTGATGCGGAGAATCAGTCGGTCGACGGATCGACGTCCGTAGCGATCCGCGACTGGCACAGAGCCACGCCCCAGGCGCATGGCATCGGTGCCGTGGGCAATCAGCCGCACTGCCAATTGCAGTGCGGGCAGCGGTAGTTCTGCGCGTTGGCAGTGACGTAGAAGACGCCCGAGCAGTGCGAGCACACTCGTCGGATGTTCTCATTGCCACGCGGACTTGCGGATGCGACGTACGTGAACATCGTGCGATCACCTCCTTTCGTGACACACACGATACAATCCGGGGCTCGCGGCGCGACGGGCAACGAGAGAAATGTACTAGTACTTGTACAGTGAGTGTTCGTCGCGGGTCCCTAGTCGGGGAGGCGCCGTGGTCCGCCAACCTCCGGAGCGGCATCCGACGTGGATGATCGCTGAGGCCATCCGCCTCGTCCCCGAGCGCAGTGTATGAGCAACAGTCATCCATCACCCCTCCAAATACCCAAACAATCGGTATTTTGTGCGCTCAGTGCGTGTCGATGTTTCCTCCACCCACCACGCCGCTCACAAGAAGATCCGCGCGGTTGTCGCGACGCAACATGCCACCTGACCAGTGGTATTGGAAAAAGCATTCCTCAGCAATTAGACTGAGAAAAAATATCGTCTTCGTCCGGTCGGTAAGACCCAGGCGCACGGGAGGCACGATGAATAACACCGCTGCACAGATCGTCGTCATCGACGATCACCGCGTCGTCGGACTCGGCGTCAAGGCAGCGTTCGAGGACCAGGGGGCCGACGCCTCCATCACCTGGTCACCGACCGTGAGAGACGCCACGTGGGCGAAGGGACAGGTAGCCGTCCTCGACCTCCGCCTCGCCGACAGCTCCAACCCCGACACGAACATCGCGTACATCAACGGATACGGGATTCCCGTGGTTGTCTACACCTCCGGCGACGACCCGTACCTGTTGCGTCGCGCGATCGCCGGAGGAGCCCTGTCCATCGTCCGTAAGTCCGCGCCGACCGAGGAACTCGTCGAGGCCGTCCTTGCCGCAGCCGATGGGGTCACCATTCCGACGCCGGACTGGGCCGCCGCGCTGGACGCCGATGAAGACTTCGTCGCTGCTCACCTCACGGATCTTGAGGCGAAGATCCTCGCTCACTACGCCTCAGGGGAGAGCTCGGGTTCCGTCGCGAACGCGCTGAAAGTTTCCAAGAACACCGTCAACACCTACATCGCTCGAATTCGCGACAAATACAGGGAATCGGGGCGCCCCGCCGAGTCGCGCGTCGACCTCTTTCGGCGTGCGGCTGAAGACGGCCTCGTCAGCTACTTCGAATAATGCACCCGCGCGACCTCGGCCCCTACGCGCTGCAGCTGCGCCGCCTGCTCGTCCTGGCCTGCGTGCTTGTCGCGATCTGCATCACCCTGCTCAGTGGCCCCCAGCTGCTCCCGTCCTCGGCCTCAACGATCGATCTGGCGCAATGGGGCGTCTACTCTCCGAACCTGATCCTCCCTTTGGTCGCGGGAGCCTGCGCGGGCGTTGCGGCAGTGCGGTCGATAGCCACGCGCCGACGCGCGCACACGCCAGCGGATACTGCGTGGTTCCTGATTGTGCGCATCTACCTGGGGTGCTACCTGGCGCTCATTGTCGCGTGCGCCCTCCTACCCGCAGTGAACCTCTCATCCCCGGTTCCCCCGGTGTACTTTGAAGCGATCGTTTCCGATACGAACCCGGTCCTGGCCCTGTACCCGCTGGCATCCTTCAGTTGCGTGGCCGTCCTAAGCGGACGCGATACGGCGGCATACCTCACCGCGATCGCGCCTCTTCAGGTCCTTGCCATGATGGCAGCTGATCCGAGCATCAAGCTGTCCGACGCAATCATGGGTCCCATCTACTTTCTCCTCGTTGCGATGGTTAACGCGGGGATGCTTCACTGGACGCTGACCATCGCTCACGGACTCGACCGAACACAGCGCAGCGCCCGCGAGGCTGAGCGAGCGCTCGCTGTGGAACGGGCGAGGGGACACGCTCGGGCGCGCAGTAACGGGCTCATCCACGACTACGTCCTAGCGGCGCTGATCCTCGCTATCACCCGAGGCGTCGACGAGGCCGAGGTGCGCGCTGCGGCCGACGTCGCCTTGAGCGCGCTGGTTCCCGCCCCGCCCTCCGATGGGACTGTCGACGCCGTGCAGGTCCGTGGCGCCCTCGCGGCACTCGTTGGTCCTCGCCGCCCTCACTGGACGTTCGAGTGCCGTCTGCCCAAGGACGGGTGGAACATCCCCGCACAGGTGGCATCCGCGCTTGCCGGGGCAACGCACGAGGCGCTGAACAACGTGCGCCTTCACGCGGGCGCGGATACCTCGGACCCAAGCGCGCCCGCACGGTGCCGCGTCACACTCACCGCCGGAGGGGACTTCGTGCGCGTGACGATCATCGACGTGGGACGGGGCTTCGACGCGACGCGCCTGTCCGAGGGGCGCCACGGTGTGCGCGACTCCATCGTCAATCGGATGAAATCCGTTGGTGGACGAGCAACCCTGACTTCGCGCCCCGGCGGTGGGACGCGGGTGATCCTGGAGTGGATTGATCCCCACAAGCGGTGGCTCAGACCGCGCGAGGCGATCCGTACCGCGTTGACACGACGACAGCGAGGCGCCGGGGTCGGCGCGAAGGATCAGTCTCGCATCGCGTGGGACTCGCAGGTGCGCGCGGCCGCCGAGTCCCGTGGTGCGCGCGCGCTCGTGCTGGCGGGCATCGCCGTCCACGCCTATATCCTCGTGGTCGAGATCAGTCACGGCGCCTACACTCACGTGGCGCCGCCCGTCCTCGCGCTCGCACTGATAGCCGTAGCGGGAGCCTCGCTCGTGGCGCGGTGGGCCGATCGTGTGCCCCCGGCGGCGGTGACGTGGGGGAGCGCCGCCGCGATCGGGGCGGCCAACCTGCTGGTGCTTCCCCTGGTCAGGGGGGCCTCGCAGTGGCCAGGGTGGTCCGGGTGGTCGGCTGGTGCCTCCATGTTCCTGGCTGCCCTGCTCCTTGTTCGGCAGCGGCAGGCCGAGGCGATCGCGGGTTGTGCTGCCTTCGTGGCGGCCGTCGCCGCGTGGGTCGCGATCCAGGGCAGGACGCCGTTGCTGGTATTCACCTTCACTATCGGGCACATCCTCACCTTCATGTTGTGGTTCGGCCTCGTCGAGTGGTCTGGCAGCGCGACCTCATCGATCGAAAGGTCCCTCAAGGACGAGGGGCAGGCGCGCCTGGAGAGAGAGCTACAGGTAGCCACCAATACGGCCATGGCGGTCAAACTTGCAGACGTGTCCGTTCGGGCGCGGGGAACCCTGCAGGCAATCCGGGATCGGGAACTGACGGACGGCCTCGTCATGGAGGCGCGTCTGTTGGAGGCGGAACTGCGCGACGAGATCCGTGCCCCCTTCTTCACCGGAACGGCGGTGGTGGATGCGGCCAGACGAGCGCGTGAACGTGGCGTCGAGGTGCTGCTCTACGACGACCGCGGCGGTAAAGGCCATCTCGGGAGTGGGGACGGGGGTGATGAGCTCCTGCGCTCGTGTATCGTCGATCGGGCCACCTCCGCTCTCGACGAGGCCGTGGCTGGCCGCGTCGTTGTACGAGTTTGTCCCCCGGCCAGACGCTGGGCTGCGACGATCCTTTCCGATGCGGGGCTGAGCGTTGTGGAGGCTGAGGAGAGCACCGCTGAGGCGGGGAAAGAGGTTCTCCGCATGTGAGGGTGCAGGGGTGGGGTTGGGCGTGTCGTGGTTGTGTAGCGAGGGGCCGCTTCTCGTGGGCCGACCATCTGCGTGCAGGGGTAGGGTTCGGCGTGTCGTGGTTAGGGGGGCGAGGTCTTTCGATGATAGAAATTCCTGCACCTTCCATCTGAAAGACCTCGACGTGTGCAATATGGCTCCTCGCCCTCCTCAAGCAGTTCGGGGCATGCCTTTTGTTGCGGAAAGTTCTCCCCGGAACGTGGATTAAGTCCGCCCGCCAGGGAGTTTGCGTGCAGTTGACAGTGTTGTGCTACCTGCTTCGCAAAATGGTTTCCAACTGTGCCGATGTGTCGAGGAAGCTTCGAAGAGATCCACGGGATGCATTACGGCACTGATCGAGCGCCCGAGAGGTTAGCCGCAACGCGCGCGACGCCGAGTCATCCGAAAACTGCGCGAGTAGGTCTCGTGCTTTACTCAGAAACTCCTCCGCTCGCTCCAGCCGCGCAATGACGCCGTTGGATCCGTTCACCCGTGCTTGCAGAGCACTCAGCTCCTTGCTGATCTCCGAGATCTGTTTGGTTGCCACTGGGAGATCCTCCTTCTTAACTCAGATCGTCGTTCTCATCTTCTTGCCATGTTTCGATGCTGATTCTCCGGACTTCATCGCGAGCACCGTCGCTGCATGACTTTGAGTCACCGGTAAAAGAAACTGCAGCACGAAGGTCGGAGACGAGTTTCTCTCCGAGCTGAGTTCCGCCAACTAGTTCCGAAACCTCGCAGATAAGGTCTTCGCAGAATGACTCCATAAACAATGTCTCGGCTCGAGCTAAAGCAAGCAAATCGAGTACCTCACGACGGCGTCGTTCAAGCGCCGGATCGACGACCCAGGGCATGGTCCGTTTACTTCGTCAAGTCTGCGATGAAAGCGCGGACTGCGGAATCGAGCGAGAGCATCCTTACAGAAGACTCGCGGATCGCAGCGGAAGCGGCTCCAATCTGTTGAACCGCTTGCTCGCCGGATGCTGATCCCCTGACGACTGCAAGAAGACGCGATGAATGCTGGTTGATCGAATCCGAGCACATGGCTGAACGCTGTGCAAGGTTTTTGGCATCGTCGCTGAGACGGTACGCGGCGTTGGCAAGATCTTGAATGGAAGGCATGGTACTTTCTCCCCTGAAGAGGTGCTGAAGTCGGTTAGATCACAGAGACTCGCATGAGCGCGGTAAGGGCTTGCTGGATCGCTGTCTGTGCCTTCTTGAGCGAATCTTCGGCCTGCTGGAGAGCAGTCAGCATCCGTGTGTCATGAGAGTTCAGGCTGCCTTGAATCGCAGTGCGGACCAGCTGCATTTGCTTCTGGTTGGAGGACAGGAACGCGCGAATGCGACCTTCCTCCTGTTCGAGTTGGTACCGGAGCGCATTTACTTCCTGCAGTGTGTCAGTAAGCATGGACATGATTACTCCCAATGGTCGATGGTCAGTGGTCTTGTGGAGATTCAACACCGGGGTAGACGGTGTATGGGATCAAACGCGCGGGCGCAGACATCGATGCTGTGTCCCAGAGGATCATCCGGTTCGTCTTCGGACGCCATTCAAGAAGAGGCTCATCCAAGAAATTACGAGTCGTCTGACAGTCGAGACCGTAGGCGGCCTTGATATCGAAGTACGCGCTGCCGCCGAAGCCGACGTGCTGACCGAACATATCCGCCTTCATCCACCACCCGAGGATGTGGATGCCGTTGGCTGCGCCAGTCCGACAGAGTTCGGCGAACTGCCCTGGTGAGTGTAGCCTCTCCAGCCCGAGTCCTAACAGGTAGGTAGTGCGCTCTGACCTCAAACGAGAGAACGATCCGTTTGCCCGCTCAACAAGCTCATCAATCGTAGCTTCGATGTCCTGGTATTTGATAACTCTGTAGGGAATACCCGATGCTTCCAAATCAGAATAAAACTTTGTGCGGGTGGCCTCCCATTGAGCGTTCGCGTTGAGGAGGTCAAGGACGACGACCTCTGCGGCCCCAGGACGGTGTTGCATAGAGAGACTTCTGACAGCGTTGGCGAGGGGGATTGCAGCGTTGGCGGGGCCGATAATAGCCATGTTTCGCCCGACCTCGTGATTCATGGGAACGGAGAAAATGGAGCCGTCGACATCAATACGGTGCCCGAGGAATGCAACGGCGCTGCCTTCGCCGCGCTCACTGTGGTGCGCCAGAGCAGTCTGGTCACTGAAGAGGCTCAGAGGCGTCTCCCCATCGAACACGTACGGCGGTGGGGCACAACGGCCACCGTTCCACCACCGTCGACGCAGTGGCTCAAGGATAGCCTCATCAGCGAACGCGATTGCGGTCTTCTTGTTAGCGGAAATCGCCCCGTAATCAAGATTGACAATAGCTTCACGCGAACGAAGGTGGGCCGCAGCGTCGTTCCGAGCCCCCAGAGTAGCCTGTGATTCCGACAGTGAGTTTTTGAGGGCAATTCTGATCGGAACCTGGCCGAACAGCCCTTCAGCAGCCGAACCCATCAAAGAGTTGTTGCCTCCAATCGTCTGCGATGCGAGGATGACATGGATGCCACATGCGCGAAAGAGACGCACCCCTTTCTGCAACAAGTCGGCGATTTGGTCGGAGAGCTTATCTCGTTCGCTAAACATCATCTGAAACTCATCGACAATCACGACAACACGGGGCATACGGGAATTCGGAAGCTGCATGCGATATTCACGCAAACTTTGAACTCCCGCTTGCTTGAATTGCTTCATCCTCGACGAATAGACTTCAAACAAGTGCTTGAACACCGCCAAGCCGAACTCGCGATCAGCTTCCAGTCCAAGAACCCGGGCATGGGGCAGGTATTCGCCCTGGGGACCGTCCGTAAAGCGCTGAAGCGTCACGCCTTCCTTGAAGTCGAGCAGGTAGAACTCCAGTTCCTCAGGTGAGTATCGGTGGCACAGGCTGTGGACGATCACAGAAATCAGGTTGGATTTTCCCTGCCCGACCGCGCCAGTCACGAGGGCGTTATGACGCTGATTGATCTCGTCGCCCAACGTGATCGTGATCGGTGACATCCCATAGCGACCGACACTGAATGTGATGCCGTCTCGGCTGCTGTGCGTCCATCCGTCCTCCAAGGGTTCGATCTCACCGAAAGGAACAACGGGTACCGCAGCTGAGATCAGCTGGTCCTTGACGCTCCGCGCTGCGTCAATGAGCTTATCCGCGTTCGTTCCAAAATAAGAACCCAGTGTTTCCCCGTACTCGTCGAGAACTTTGTGTCCCGAAAGGCTGATACGTTGGAACAACCCCAGGAGGAATTCGTTCACGCCTAGGCTGGTCGAGTGAATGACGAATGAGACGCCATTGCGAGGCCCCGCTTTTGCGAGGGTGCGTACCGCATTTTGAATCTCCTCATCAAGGAGGTCGAAGTCGGTCGAAAGAACGACCAGCTTGTAGCCTTCGATCGGGTACCCGATCATGCGCCTGAACTCGGTGAGCGTCGGAGCGCGCCCTTGGATGACATTGGTCACACCCTGGACATGATGGCGAAGAAAATTAAGGCATTCGAGGAGTTCGCTGGACTCATTGATAACCCTCAGGAGCCTTTCTCCACCATTGTTGATATCTTGGAATGGGGCGGCCAGGCCGGACAGTGTGTCGTCATAAGTGATGATCTCTAGCTGCCCCGGTGTCGTTTCCAGAAGAGCCTGGGCAATCAGGTGTTGGACGAGCTTGCTCGACGAATTGTCGGTCAGTGACTCGTCGATCCAAATGTTATCCAGGCCGATGAAGTCGATCGTTCCGGCCCCGAAGTCCACTTGTTCACAGACCATTGAGTTCATCAAGCGCCTTCCTCTCGTCTTCCGCTAGCTGCTGAATCTCTTCTGCCAAGGTTGTAAATGTCTTGAACTTGAACTGTGCAGCTTTCTCTTCGGGGGTTAGGAGTTCTTCTTCCAAACGGTCGAGAGTAGCCAACTTTGATTCATAATCCTTTTCCATGCTCGAATAAGCGTGCATCTTGTAGAAGACATATCCTGCCCATGTGACGGGCGCAATGAATAGAAGGAAGGTGATGAAGGTGGGATAGCTGAAAAAGACGATGAAGAAAATGACTGCCGCTCCGATCGTCTTCAAGGGGAAATCAAAGTGAAAAGAATCGCGGATTTTAGCTCTGAGTTCCTCAGCTTCTCGAGCGATTGTGAGTGCCTGAATGAGCTTTTCTCGCTCTTCTTTGAGTACCCGCTTAGGAACACCAACAATCGCTGAGTTATTGACGAGGGTTAGGTGTTGCTGTGCTCGGATAGTTCTCCCTTCCCAGGTGTCAGCACCACGAACGTAATCCATCGTGATGAGATGTGCTAGCTTCATGATATCGTCTTGGGATGAACCGTCCGTGTCTTTCTCAAGTCCTGCGAGACATGACGCCATAGCATCATTCATGCGGTTCAACTGGAACTCGCAAAGTGCAAGGCGCCAGTACGTGTCGGCTTTGTACTCTTCCGTAGCTCGCGAGAGGGCTCGTTTGAGTGCTTCGTAAGCACGTTCGTACTTGCGCTGCGCGTAAAAAGTTGCTCCGCGGACCCTGTGTACGTCGAAGGTGTCTTCACCCAGCTCGTCGAGAACAAATGCCTCAGATGCGTAATCTTCCGCGTGGTCGTACTGGTCCTCCGCGAGCGCGATCCAGGCTGAGACGACGAAAGCTGTGGGATCAGTGGGACAGTATTCCCTCGCCTTGCGCGCCGCGACCATCGCGGGGCCGTAATCCTTAGCGAAATAGTAGGTCCAGGCTCGGGCGACCCAATCGACGCTCTCGTCGGAATCTGATGTGCCGCCGCGCAGGGAGCGCTCGTAGCGCTCCCGCGATTCCTCGTCCTTAAAGATGAGAAGCGCTTCTTCAAGAAGTGTGAGGGTTCTGCGTGCTTCATCTCCGCGCTTACCTGCGAGAGAGGCGCGCTGTCCCCATGCTTTCTTCAGCTCTTGAATCTGGGTTTGGATCTCCTGGATAGAACCGCCGCGCTCAAGGCCGAGTTCGCGGTAGTAGTCAACGATGGGCATGTCGTTATCGGAGTGTTGGGGAATCATTGTTCTCCTGCTTTCGTATATAGCACTCTTGAGGGGGTGAGAATGGTGAAAATTGGTGGTGATGGGTGAGAGCATCGATGCTTCTCTGCTGGGAGAGTGTGCCGTAATTCTGAGAATTGCAAAACGGTGTGGAATTAACACTCCTTTTGAATTTTGGCATAACTAATCGCTCAGTTATCCAGCTATAGGAAACGGTTGGACTTTAAGGTGAATAGCTAATCGGAAATAGCTCGTTGAGTGAGTGTTTTCTGAGTGTTTATGTGTTCCTTTCAGATGAATCGCCATTGGGGGCGAATCGGTTCGTTTTCTCGCTTGGGGTGCTCGCCATTTGTCTACGCGTGGGGTAGAACTGCTGGGCGGTGGGAGGAAATCAGTGTGCCTGGGAACGACATCATGACCGGTTCTGGAGTCTGAGTCCCTGTCTGGTGTGCGAACGTGCGCATGTGTGACATGTACATAGCTCACGTTGGCACTCTCGTTGCGCAGCTGGTAAGGGGAATCTGTGTTTCCTCAGGGGCAGGCAACATGAAGATCGGCTTGAGTAGACAGTAGTCGAGAACCGGAGTTATGCCGGTGACTAATGATCGCGCTAGGCTTGGAACGTTCATGTTGGGACTCCACGTGAGAGGCGTTAACGAGTGTCCTTTGTATGTTACGTCAGCCCTTGACAGCATTTGGCTGTCCCCTTGTATAACTTTTAGTACAGTCCTGCGTTCCTCATCGAACCCGCGGCGTGCGCTCCGTCTTCGCGGGTGAGACGATACCCGCATGGAAGCCGCGACCAACCCGAACCGACCCGCCGAGGGTTCCCAGGCCTCGTCCCCGAAGAACCCGGAGCCGCGAGCCCCGGGCGTCTACCGTCAAGAACCCGGAACCATCCTGCTGGCCGCCACCCCGATCGGGGACGTGCGTGACACCTCGCCCCGAGTCGTCGAAGCCTTGCAGGGCGCAGACATCGTCGCCGCCGAGGACACGCGCCGCGCGCTCGCCCTGGCCTCGCGCCTGGGCATCAAGCTGGGTGGCCGCCTCGTCGCCCTGCATGACCACAACGAGGCCGAGAAGGCCGCTGGCATCGTCGAGGCCGCCAGGGGAGGGGCGACGCGGGCATGCCCGCGGTCTCCGACCCGGGCTTCCGGCTGGCGCGCGCCGCCATCGACGCGGGCGTGCCCCTGTCCGTCCTGCCCGGCCCCTCCGCGCCGCTCGTCGCTCTCGCCCTATCCGGCCTGCCCTCCGACCGCTTCGCCTTCGAAGGATTCCTGCCGCGCAAGGATGGGGAAGCCACGCGCTACCTGGAAGGCCTGGCCACCGACCCGCACACGCTCATCTTCTTCGAGTCGCCCCGTCGCGCGGCCGCCACGCTGACGCGCATGGCCGAGGTCTTCGGTTCCGACCGAGCCGCCGCGCTGTGCCGCGAGCTCACGAAAGACTACGAGGAGGTGCGTCGAGGCATGCTCGGGCAGCTCGCTGAGGGTGCCGACGACGTCCTCGGCGAAGTGACGATCGTCGTCGCCGGATACACGCACAGCACACGCGCTGAAGACCACGTCGGTGCTGTTCTCACGCTCGCGGCCGAAGGCATGCGTCTCAAGGACGCCGCAGCCGAGGTGGCCGCGGCGACGGGCGCGCGCAAGAACGACCTCTACAAGGCCGCCCTCGCCGCGAAGTGACGAGGCCGTGGCGGGGCCTGCGCTCCGCGTGGCCTCGGCGTCGCCCACGCGGATAGGAAACAACGAGCTGGATAGGTTATCGCGTTCCGGATAGGTTAATAACCTATCCAGATGCCCTGCTTCCTATCCAGAAGCGCAAGCTGTCCACAAGCGTG
>ERZ772827.843-NODE-843-length-16268-cov-3.702769_pt1 | contig 16268 bp, 14 predicted proteins | sample MGYA00580850_ERZ772827 | MGnify/ENA primary metagenome ERZ772827 (study PRJEB29015, sample SAMEA2737950) | human oral metagenome | biome: human oral; feature: human-associated habitat; material: dental | place: China | collected 2145 ...
CCATGCCGCCCATGAGCGAAGAGCGCCGCAAGGAAATGACCAAGCTGGTGCGCCACGAGGGCGAGCAGGCCAAGATCGCCGTGCGCAACCTGCGCCGCGATGCCAACGAGGCCGTGAAAAAACTCGTGAAAGACAAGCAGGCCAGCGAAGACGATCAAAAACGCGCCGAGGCCGACATTCAAAAAGCCACCGACAAGCACATCGCCGAAATCGACACGCTGGTGGCGGAAAAAGAAAAAGACGTGATGGCCGTTTGAGGCCGGCGGCGTTTTTTTCAAAGGCTTGCACCCGCGTTCCGGCATGGCCCTGCCCGCGCACATCGCCATCATCATGGACGGCAACGGCCGCTGGGCGCGCCAGCGCTTTTTGCCGCGCATTGCCGGGCACAGGCAGGGCGTGCAGGTCTTGCGCCGCTGCGTGCAGGCGTGCGCGCAGCGGGGCGTGCGGGCGCTGACGGTGTTTGCCTTTTCTTCTGAAAACTGGCGGCGCCCGCCCGAGGAAGTCAGCGGCCTGATGGGGCTGATGGGCAAGGCGCTGGCGGCCGAGGTGCCCGCCCTGCGCGAAGCGGGCGTGCGCCTGCGCTTTGTGGGCCAGCTTGACGCCCTGCAAGAGTCGCTGCAAGCGGCCTTGCGCGAGGCCGAGGCCCGCACCGCCGACGGGCAGGGCCTGCGACTGAATGTGTGCCTGAACTACGGCGGCCGCTGGGACATCGCCCAGGCCGCCGCCCGCCTGGCCGCGCAGGGCCGGGCCGTGACGGAAGAAGCCATCAGCGCCGGACTGGCCCTGGCGCACGAGGCCGATCCCGATCTCCTGATTCGCACCGGCGGCGAGCAGCGCATCAGCAACTTCCTGCTCTGGCAGTGCGCCTATAGCGAGCTGTTTTTCAGCGATCGGCTCTGGCCTGACTTTGACGAGGCCGCGCTGGATGAGGCCCTGGCCGCCTACGCCGCGCGCGAGCGCCGCTTTGGCCGCACCTCCGCCCAGGTGCAGGGCCGCCCCGAAGGCGGCGCGGGCTGACGCGCTGCCCGGCCCCCGGCTTTGCACCGGGCCGCGCCTGCTTTTCATATTCAAAGAATCCCGCAGCCCCACCCCCACGAAGGAGACCAGCGGCCCATGCTCAAGCAAAGAATCATTACCGCCGCCGTGCTGCTGGCCCTGGTGCTGGGGGCGCTGGCCGCGCCTTCGCCCTGGCCGTTGCTGGCGCTGTGGGCCGTTTCGCTGGCTGCGGCCGGCTGGGAATGGGCGCGGCTCAACGGCCTGCCCGGCGCGCAGGCGCTGGGCCTGGGGCTGGCTCTGGCGCTGGGCGCGCTGCTGGCGTTGTGGATGGGGCTGGGGCCGCAGCCATCGGCTCCGGGCCAGTTCGGCGCGCTGGTGCGCACGCTGGCCGGACTGGCGCTGCCGCTGTGGCTGGCGTTGACGGCGCTGCTGCTGCGCGGCGGCGCGGCGCTGTGGCTGCGCTGGCCGGCGCCTTTGCGCGTGGCGGGCGGGCTGGCCGGGCTGGCGCTGGTGTGGCTGACGCTGCCGCTGCTCTACGGCCAGGGCGGCAGCCCCATGCTGCTGCTTTCGGCCATGTCGCTGGTGTGGGTGGCCGACATCGCGGCCTATTTCACCGGCCGCGCCCTGGGCGGGCGCTTCATTGCGCGCAAGCTGGCGCCCAGCGTCAGCCCCAACAAAAGCTGGGAAGGCGCGCTGGGCGGCGCAGCGGGAACGCTGCTGCTGGCCGCAGTCTGGGTGGCCGCCGATGTCGCCTGGGGCGGGCAAAGCCTGTTCACCCGCCTGCTGCATGCGGGCGGCGCGGCCTGGCTGCTGCTGTGCGTGCTGCTGCTGACGGCGGCCAGCGTGCTGGGTGATTTGGTGGAGTCGCAAGTCAAGCGCGCAGCCGGAGTCAAAGACTCCAGCGGCCTGCTGCCCGGCCACGGCGGCGTGCTCGATCGCGTGGATGCGCTGCTGCCCACCTTGCCGCTGGCGCTGGCGCTGCTGGGCGTGCCCTCCTGAAGCGGCGCGCCGCCATCCGCCCGCCCGCATCCGTTTTTCCGCAACCCTTTCATATTCAAGAAAAAAATCCATGAAGCGACAGCGACTGGCCGTGCTCGGCTCCACCGGCTCCATAGGCCAAAACACGCTGGATGTGGCCGCGCGCCACCCCGATCGGATTGAAGTGGTGGCCCTGGCCGCGCACAGCCAGGTGGATGCCCTGCTGGCGCAATGCGCGCGCTTTCGTCCGCCAGTGGCCGTCATGGCCAGTGCGCCCCACGCGCAGGAGCTGGCCGACAAGCTGCGCCGCGAAGGGCTGCCCACGCGGGTGGACACCGGCGCGCATGCGCTGGAGCGCATGGCCGAAGACGTGGGCGTGGACACGGTGATGGCCGCCATCGTCGGCGCGGCCGGACTGGCCCCCTGCATGGCCGCTGCACGCGCGGGCAAGCGCCTGCTGCTGGCCAACAAGGAAGCGCTGGTGCTGGGCGGGCGGCTGTTCATGCAGGCCGTGCGCGCGGGCGGCGCCACGCTGCTGCCCATAGACAGCGAGCACTCGGCCATCTTCCAAAGCCTGCCCGAAGACCCCGCCGCCTGGCCCGCGCAGGTGCAGCGCCTCATCCTCACCGCATCGGGCGGGCCGTTTCGCACCTGGCCGCCCGAGCGCATGCGCCAGGTCACGCCCGAGCAAGCCTGCGCACACCCAAACTGGCGCATGGGCCGCAAGATTTCGGTGGACTCGGCCAGCATGATGAACAAGGCGCTGGAAGTCATCGAAGCGCGCTGGCTGTTTGACATGCCGCCCGAAAAACTCTCGGTCGTCATCCATCCGCAAAGCGTGATTCATTCCATGGTGGAGTATGTGGACGGCTCCATCGTCGCCCAACTGGGCACGCCCGACATGCGCGTGCCCATCGCCTGCGGCCTGGCCTGGCCGCAGCGCATGGCCTCCGGCTCGGCCCCGCTGGACTTTCGCAGCCTGCAAGGCCTGAGCTTTGAAGACCTGCACGCGCACGGCCACCACGCCCGCTTTCCCTGCCTGCGCCTGGCCTGGCAGGCGCTGGCGGCGGCCGAAGGCAGCTGCGCCGTGCTGAACGCGGCCAATGAAGTGGCCGTGCAGGCGTTTTTGCAAGGGCGCATGCGCTTTGACCAGATACACCCGCTGATCGAGCACACCCTGGCGCGCACGCCGCTGCACCCCGTGCCCGACGTGCCCGCCCTGCTGGCGCTGGACGAAGCCGCCCGCCGCGAGGCCGAAGCGGCCGTGAACACGCTGGCCGCAGCGGCCTGAACTCAGTATCAGCGCGACATCGGCGCAGCCTGAACGGGTCGCCCTAGTAAATGTGAATAAATTGTGAGTTTTGTATCTCACAAGGCCCTTTTGCTATTTTTATGATAGCTGCCTTCGCAATGTTTACGGGCGCTGCGGCCATTTTGGCTATGTTACAAATTGGCGCTGATGCAGGTCGCCTTTGATGAGCGGAAGCGGCCGGGCGAGACATGCGATGCGCTGGGCGGGGTCTGGCGAGATAGGCGTGGCGGACGTGTGATTGGCGGATTGGGCAAGTTCGGCGGATTGGGCAAGCTCGGCGAATTGGGCAAATCGGGCAAATCGGGCAAGTTGGGCAAATCGGGCAAGTTGGGCAAGTTGGGCAAGTTGGGCAAGTTGGGCGCTGCTACCCTCGCCCCAGGTTTTTTCTTTTCGTCCGTGGCCGGATTTCCTGCCTCTCTTGAACCGGCCCGGCCCGCGCCCCAACTGGCCTTCGCATGCTTACTACCCTGCTCGCATTTCTAGTCGTCATCTGCATCCTCATTGCCGTGCATGAGTGGGGCCACTACCGCATGGCCGTGGCCTGCAATGTGAAGGTGTTGCGCTTTGCCATCGGCCTTGGCAAGCCGCTGCTGCGCTTCAAGCCCAAAAAACCCCGGCCCGGGCAGGACACCGAATTCATCCTGGCTGCCATCCCCTTCGGCGGCTACGTCAAGATGCTGGACGAGCGCGAAGGCTCCGTGCCGCCCGAGCAGCGCCATCGCGCCTTCAACACCCAGCCGTTGCGCTTGCGCGCGCTCATCGTGGCCGCCGGGCCGGTGGCCAATTTGCTGCTGGCCGTGGCGCTGTACACCGTCATCGGCTGGGTCGGCATTCAGGAGCCGCGCGCGCTGCTGGCCGTGCCCGCCGCCGGTTCGCTGGCCGAAAAAGCGGGTCTGCAAGCCGGCGACGAGGTGCTTTCCATGACCCTGGCCGGGCAGCCGGATGAGCCGGTGCGCTCTTTTGAAACCGTGCGCTGGCTGCTCACGCGCGGTGCGATTGACCGGGCCGACATCACCCTGAACATTCAGCGCGGCGGGCAAACCCGCCAGGCCACGCTGGCGCTTTCGCAGCTTCAGCGGCAGGAGCCGGATGCGCAGATGTTTGAGGAAATCGGCATCGCCAGCCCGCTGCGCCAGCCCGTGGTGGGCGCGGTCTTGTCCGGCGGCGCGGCCGAGCGCGCAGGGCTGCAAACAGGCGACGTGGTGCTGCAAATGGGCGAGCAGACCATCGCAGACGGCCGCCAGCTCATCGGGCTGATCCGCGCCAGCGGCCAAAACGGCGCGCCGCCCGAGCAAACCTGGCTCATCGAACGCCAGGGCCAGCGCCTGAGCCTGAAGGTGCAACCCGAGCTGGCCCGCGAAAACGGCGCGGCCGCGGTGGGCAAGATTGGCGCGGCCATAGGCGCCTTGCCCGAGATGACGCTGGTGCGCTACGGCCCCTGGCAGGCCCTGGCCCACGGCGCGGGCAAGGTGTGGGAAACCTCGGCGCTTACCTTGCGTCTGCTGGGGCGCATGGTGCTGGGCCAGCTTTCGCTCAAAAACATCAGCGGCCCCGTCACCATTGCCGACTTTGCCGGGCAGGCCGCGCGGCTGGGGCCCATGTATTTCTTGGGCATGCTGGCCTTTGTCAGCGTCAGCCTGGGGGTGCTCAATCTGCTGCCTTTGCCCGTCCTCGACGGGGGGCACCTCATGTATTATCTTTGGGAAGCATTGACCGGCCGCCCCGTCTCCGGGGCCTGGATGGAACGCCTGCAACGCGGCGGCGCCGCTCTGCTGGTGGCCATGATGCTGCTGGCCCTCTACAACGACATCAGCCGCCAGGGCTGGCTGGGCCTGCCTCCTCTCTGACACACACAATTTCTGCATGACACCGCTGTTCAATCGCGCCCGCCTGCGCACTCTCTCCGCGCTGATTGCCACCACCTTCGCATCACAACTGGCCTGGGCCGTAGACCCCTTCACCGTGCGCGACATCCGGCTGGAAGGCTTGCAGCGCGTGGAGCCGGGCACCATCTTCGGCTCCATCCCCCTGCGCACCGGCGATACCTACACGGATGAAACCGGCGCAGCAGCCATCCGCGCCCTGTATGCCCTGGGCCTGTTCAACGATGTGCGGCTGGACGTGCAAGGCGACGTGCTCGTGGTCATCGTGCAAGAGCGCCCCACCGTGGCCGCCATCGACTTTGCCGGCAACCGCGAGTTCACCAAGGAAGTGCTGCAAAACGCCCTGCGCGATGCCGGGATGACCGCCGGCCGCCCCTATGACAAGGCGCTGATCGACCGCGCCGAGCAGGAAATCAAGCGCCAGTACATCAACCGCAGCCTCTACGGCGCCGAAGTGCAAACCACCGTCACCCCTGTGGCGCGCAACCAGGTGAATCTGGCCTTCAACATCACCGAAGGCCAGCCCGCGCGCATCAAGGACATCCACATCGTCGGCAACCGGGTTTTTAGCGAAGACAAGCTCAAGGACTTGTTCGATCTGGACACGGGCGGCTGGCTGAGCTGGTACACCAAAAGCAACCAGTATTCGCGCGCCAAGCTCAACGCCGATCTGGAGGCGCTGCGCAGCTACTACCTCACGCGCGGCTATCTGGACTTCAAGATCGACAGCACGCAAGTGGCCATGTCGCCCGACAAGGAGGCCATGTCCATCACCATCAACATCACCGAAGGCGAGCGCTTCGTCGTCTCCGCCGTGCGGCTGGAAGGCGACTACCTGGGGCGCGATGACGAGTTCAAGTCTCTGGTCAGCATCAAACCCGGCGAGCCTTACAACGCCGATCAGGTCACGGCCACTGTCAAGGCATTTACCGAGCAGTTCGGCAACTATGGCTACGCCTTTGCCTCGGTGAACACCGATACCGAAGTGGACTCTGCCAACCACCGCGTGGCTTTCATCATCAAGGCTGCGCCTTCACGTCGCGCCTACGTGCGCCGTATCAATATCGAGGGCAACACCAAAACGCGCGACGAAGTCATTCGACGCGAATTTCGCCAGTTTGAGTCGTCCTGGTATGACGGCGAAAAAATCCGCCTCTCCCGAGATCGCGTCGATCGTCTGGGCTTTTTCACCGATGTGAGCGTGACGACCAACGAAGTGCCCGATGCACCGGATCAGGTCGATCTGGTTGTCACCGTGAAGGAAAAGCCCACCGGCAGCGTGCAAATCGGCGCAGGCTACTCATCGGCCGAGAAGCTCTCGTTTTCCTTCGGCATTTCGCAGGACAACGCCTTCGGCTCGGGCAACCAGCTCGACTTGCAACTCAACACCGGCAAGTACAACCGCACCATGGTGGTCAGCACCACCGACCCGTATTTCACCGTGGATGGCATCTCGCGCACCGTGGACCTGTATTACCGCAGCGCCAAGCCCTATCAGGATCAGGGGGGTAACTATCGCCTCATCACCATGGGTGGTGGCCTGAAATTCGGTGTGCCCGTGACCGAGAGGGACACGGTCTATCTGGGTGTCAACGCCGAGCGAACCGAAATTCGCACCGGCACCAATATTCCGGCTGCCTACCTCGCTTACGCTGATCGTTACGGTTACAAAAGCACGTCCTTTCCTTTCACACTGGGTTGGTCGCGTGATACGCGCGATAGCGCTCTGGCCCCCAACGAGGGCCGCTACCAGCGTTTGATGGGCGAGCTGGGCCTGATGGGCGATGCGCGCTATGTCAAGGCCAACTACCAGTATCAGCAATACGTGCCCTTGAGCAAGCAATATACGCTGGCCTTCAACGGCGAGCTGGGGTTGGGCAAGGGTCTTTCGGGCCAGCCATTCCCGGTGTTCAAAAACTTCTATTCGGGCGGTTTGGGTTCGGTGCGTGGCTTCGAGCAAGCCACCCTGGGCCCGCGTGACGTGACCGGCGCTTTCATTGGCGGCGCGCGCAAAGTCACCCTCAACACGGAATTCATCACCCCCTTCCCTGGCGCGGGCAATGACCGCACCTTGCGCCTGTTCGGCTTTGTGGATGTGGGCGCCTTGCTGGGCGAGCACCAGAAATTTGACAGCGACGCCTTCCGCGCTTCCGCAGGCGTGGGCGTGAGCTGGATCTCGCCCATGGGCCCCCTGCGCTTTGCCTTTGCCGTGCCTGTGCGCAAAAAGGCGGGCGATAGAATCGAAAAATTCCAGTTCCAGATTGGCACTTCCTTCTGAAAATCATCTGATTTGAAATATGAAAACTCAAAACACCCTGACTCGTCGTTTGTTGCAAGCCGGCCTGCTGTCCTTGGGCATGGTTCTGGCTGCCCCCTCGTTCGCACAAGGCGCACGTATCGGCTTTGTGAACTCTGATCGCATGTTGCGTGAAGCCGAGCCGGCCCGCGCCGCCCAGGCCAAGCTGGAGCAGGAGTTCTCCCGCCGCGAAAAAGAACTCAACGATGCAGGCAACGCCCTGCGCGCCGCCTCCGAAAAATTTGAGCGCGATGCGCCTACCCTGTCTGACACCCAGCGCAACCAGCGCCAGCGCCAATTGCAAGAGCAAGATCGCGATTTCCAGCGCAAATCGCGCGAGTTTCAGGAAGACCTCAACGCCCGTCGCAATGAAGAATTGCAAGCCGTGCTTGATCGCGCCAACCGTGTCGTCAAGCAAGTGGCAGAGGCCGAGAAATACGACGTGATCCTGCAAGAGGCCGTCTATCTGAATCCGCAGCTGGACATCACCGACAAGGTCATCAAGGCGCTGAACGCCAGCAGATAAGCCGCGCGCTTTTTTAAAACCGGCCGGGTTGCTGTTTGTGGGTCTGTCGCTTGCCGTCATCGTGGAAACCCTGGGTGGCGAGTTGCACGGCAACCCCGAGCGACAAGTGGCCCGGCTGGCCTCTCTGGAAACTGCCACGGAAGCGGACATCAGCTTTCTGGTGCCCAACCCCAAACTGGCGGGGCTGCTGGAAAAAACCCGGGCCGGATGCCTGATCGTTACGCCCGTCATGCAGGCCGCCGCTTCGGCACGCGGCGACTGCATCATCACTTCCGACCCTTATCTTTATTTCGCCCGCCTCACCCAGCTCTGGAAGCGCACGCACATGCTGCCGGAGCCCGTGGGTGTCCATCCATCGGCCGTGGTGGAGGAGGGGGCATCTGTTCACCCTACCGCGTCTGTTGGCGCCCTGTGTTTTGTGGGGCGTGGCGCGCGCATTGGTGCGCAAACCATCCTGCGTGAGCGCGTGACTGTGGCCAGCGGCTGCACCATAGGCGAGCGCTGTCTGATTGAAAGCGGCGCGGTCATTGGCGGCGATGGCTTTGGCTTTGCGCCGCATCAAGGTCAATGGGTCAAGATCGAGCAGCTTGGCGGTGTGCGCATCGGCGATGACGTGGAAATCGGCGCCAATACCTGCATCGATCGGGGGGCGCTGGAAGACACCGTGATTGAGGATGGCGTCAAGCTCGATAACCTCATCCAGATCGGTCACAACACGCATATTGGCGCGCATACGGCTATGGCCGGTTGCGTGGGGGTGGCGGGCAGCGCCCGCATCGGGGCGCACTGCACCGTGGGCGGGGCCGGCATGATCTTGGGACACCTGAGCATCGCCGATCACGTGCACATCTCTGCTGCGTCCATGGTGGCGCGCTCCATTGCCAAACCGGGGCATTACACCGGCTTTTTCCCCATCGACGAAAACGCGGCCTGGGAAAAGAACGCCGCTTCACTTAAACAGCTCCACGCTCTGCGTGAAAGAGTCAAGGCGCTAGAGAAAAAGTTGGCAGAAAACGGCGACAATGCCCCGTTGTCAATTTGAATGGCCGGTTTCGCCGGGCGCGCAGCGCGCCAGAAGCGAGTCCAAGGCCCTGAAAAGCCAAGAACACACATCATGGATATCCACCACATTCTTGAAAAGCTGCCGCACCGTTATCCCTTTTTGCTGGTCGACCGCATCCTTGACGTGGACATGGAGGCCAAGAGCCTGCGGGCGCTGAAAAACGTCACGATCAACGAGCCGTTTTTCACCGGGCATTTCCCTTCCCGCCCTGTCATGCCCGGCGTACTGATGGTGGAGGCGCTGGCTCAGGCTTCGGCTCTGCTGGGCTTTATGGTGGAAGGCATTTCGCTGGATGCGGACACGCTTTTTTACTTCGTGGGCGCTGATGGCGTGCGCTTCAAGCGTCCGGTAGAGCCGGGCGATCAACTGATCTTGCATACGGCTTTTGATCGGGTGCGCGGCGGCATCTACAAATTCAATTGCAAGGCCACGGTGGGCGATGAGCTGGTGGTTGAAGCTTCCATCATGTGCACCATGCGCCGGGTGCGCTGAAAAACAGGCAGCTTCGGTTCGTGGCGGCCATCCATCCCACAGCCCTGATTGATCCGGCGGCCGAGCTGGCCGAGGATGTGACGGTGGGGCCCTACACCGTCATTGGCCCGCATGTGCGTCTGGGGCGTGGCTGCGTCATTGGCGCGCACTGCGTGATCGAGGGGCGCACCGCGCTGGGCGAAAACAATCGCGTGTTTCAGTTCGCCAGTGTGGGCGCGGCTCCGCAAGACAAGAAATACGCGGGCGAGCCCACGCGCCTGGAAATCGGCTCGGGCAACACCATTCGCGAATTCGTCACCATCAATGTGGGCACGGTGCAGGATGAAGGCGTGACCCGCGTGGGCGATGACAACTGGATCATGGCCTATGTGCACATTGCGCACGATTGCCAGGTGGGCAGCCACACCATCCTGGCCAACAGCGTGCAGCTGGCCGGGCATGTGCAAGTGGGCGACTGGGCCGTGCTGGGTGGGCTGACGGGCGTGCACCAGTTCGTGCGCATAGGCGCGCATGCGATGGCCGGTTTCCAGACCCGCCTGGCGCAGGACTTGCCGCCTTTCATCACGGCGGCGGGCATTCCGGCGGCGGCGCAGGGCATCAATGCCGAAGGTTTGCGTCGTCGGGGGTTTTCTGCCGAACGCGTGGCCTTCATCAAGCGCATTTATCGCCTGCTGTATCGCCAGGGGTTGGCGCTGGATCAGGCCATTGAAGCCATCCGGGCGCTGCCGGGCATTGACGACGCCCAGGCGGGGGCCGATGTGGCGTTGATGAGCGATTTCTTGACCGCAGCAGGCCGAGGCATCACGCGCTGAAAAAGGCGCAGGCAAAGTTTTCTGCCCACCGGCGAGCGCGCTTTTCGATTTGAAATCGCCAAGCCCAATCGCCCCGCCACCGCGCTCTCATTTGGGCCATCAAATCGCGCTTTCGGGCCAGCGCAAAGCCGGCGTGTTCTTGCCTTGCGCTTTTTTCTCTTGCATCTGCTCCAGCTTCCATGCGCCGTCTGTTGCCTCTGGATATGTCAGCGGCAAGCGCAGCAGGCGGCCTGCGCGGCTGATGAGGGCCGTGATTTGGCCCGCCGCGCTTTTGCTGATGGGCAGATAAAGGGGCAGGTCGTCCAGCGTCGTCAGCCGCCAGCCTGCGCCGTCGGGTGTTTCCACGCCCAGCCACTCGTCGCCGGGAGCCATGCCGGCCGCTTGCGCGGCGCTGCCATCCAGCACGTTTTTCAGGGTGATGAGGCCGCCTGCTTCCTGCACGCGCAGCCCCAGGCTTTGGGCCACCGTGGGTTTTTGTCGCTGCATGGCTATGCCATGCGCGGCCAGCAGGCGGGGCAGGGGCAGTTCATCCGTGCCGTGCACCCAGGCGGCAATTTCGGCGCTCATCTCGCGCCCGATCAGCTCCTGCAAAACGGCAGCGAAGTCGGCCTCGCGCATGGGGCCGGCCTGGCAGCGCTGCCACAGCAGGCGCATGGCTTCATCCAGCGTGCGCCCGTGCTGGCGCAGCGTGAGGTCAAAGCACAGGGCAACCAGCGCGCCCTTGGCGTAGTAGCTCACCGTGGCGTTGGGCGTGTTTTCGTCGGGACGATAGAACTTCAGCCAGGCGTCGAAACTGGCTTGCGCCACCGATTGCGCCTGGCGGCCCGGCGTTTGCGCTACCTGGTTTACGGTTTTGCTCAGCAGCGCCAGGTAGGCGGGCGTGTCGATCAGGCCCGCGCGCAGCAGCAGCAAGTCGTCGTAATAGCTGGTGAAACCTTCAAAGAACCACAGCAGTTGCGTGTAGTTTTCCTGGCCGTAGTCGTAGCGGGTGAATTCGGCGGGGCGCAGGCGCTTGACGTTCCAGGTGTGGAAATACTCGTGGCTGACAAGGCCCAGCAAGGTGGTGTAGCCCTCGGGCTGCTCGTCGGCATTCAGGCGGGGCAAGTCGCGCCGCGAGCAGATGAGCGCCGTGCTGGCGCGGTGTTCCAGCCCGCCGTAGCCGTTGGGCGTGGCGTTGAGCAGAAACAGATAGCCCGGCATGGGCAGCTTGCCGCGTGCGCCGTGCCACAGCCGCGCGGTGGTTTCGCAGATTTTTTTCGTGTCGCGCAGCAGGCGCTGGCCGTCAAAGGCGGGCGGCGCGCCGCTGACCACAAAGCGGTGCGGCATGCCGCGCACGCTGAACTGCCCCTGCCAGAGGCGCCCCATTTCCACCGGGCTGTCGGCCAGCTCGTCGTAGTGGGCGGCCACATAGTCGCCAAAACCGGCCGCATCGGTTTGCTGCGGCGTCAGGGCCGTGGCCACTTGCCAGTCGGCCGCAGCCGGATCGGCGGGCGCGCGCAGGGTGAGCGCGTGGGGGTGTTCGTGCCATTCGGGCACGCGCAGCAGCAGGGCCGTGGCGTTGAAAAAGCCGCGCGTCGCATCCAGCCAGGCGGTGCGCACCGAGTCGTCAAAGGCATAGACCTCGTAGTGCAGCGTCAGCGGCCGATCGGCTTGCACGCCGCTGATTTCCCAGGTGCATTTGTCCAGGGCCTGCACCGTGCGCGGGGCGCGGCCCTGCTCGGCGCGCAGGCCGCTCAGGTGGCGGGCGAATTCGCGCACCAGATAGCTGCCCGGAATCCACACCGGCAGCGACACGCGCTGCGTGGCCTGGGGCCGGGCGATGGTGAGGGTGATGTGCCAGCGGTGGGCGTGCAGGCGGGCGGGAGTGACGAGGTAGTGCAGCGCAGCGGCGGTGGCGGGCGGGGCGGCTTTCATGGTGCGAGGCGGGGCAGGGCGGTGAAGAAAGCAAAAGCCCCGCATGAGGCGGGGCTGAACGGGCAGGCGCAGCGGGCGGCCGGCGCTTTATTTTTTGGCGGAGGCGGTCAGCAACTCTTCAATGCGCCGCAGGGGGGCGGCGCCGGGGATGCGCGTGCCGTCGGTGAACACCAGTGTGGGCGTGCCGGTGATGTTGTTGGCGCGGGCCAGTTCCAGGTTGGCCGTGATGGCAGCGGTGTCGCAAGTGGCGGCGGCGGGTTCTTTTTCGTGAACCATCCACTGGCTCCAGGTGGTCAGGCGGTCTTTGGCGCACCAGATGTTTTTGGCTTTTTCCACTGAGTTTTCGCCCAGGATGGGGATGAGGAAGGTGTAGATCGTCACGTTGTCCAGCGTGGCGATTTCCTTTTCCAGCTTGTGGCAGTAGTGGCAGTTCGGGTCTTCAAAGATGGCCAGCTTGCGCTCGCCCTTGCCGCGCACTTGCATCAGGGCGTTTTTCAGGGGCAGCTCGTCGAATTTGATGGCGGTGAGTTTTTCCACGCGCTCTTCGGTCAGATTGCGGCGCGCGCGGGTGTCGATCAGCTCGCCCTGGAGAATGAAGTCGCCCTTGGCGTCGGTGTAGAGGATGTTGGTGCCGATGCGAATCTCATACAGGCCGGGCATGGGGGTTTTGCTGATTTCCTCGATGCCTTTGAGCGAGGGCAGGCGGTCGCCCAGCTTTTGTTTCAGATCGGCGTCTTGCGCAAAAGCGCCGGTCAGGGGAAGAGCCAGGGCCAGGGCGGCAAGCAGGCGTGCAGAGGTTTTCATGTGTTGTGCAAAGGGGGGGTGAAAAATGAAGGCGGCAAGCGTAGCGGAAAGCCGCCGGGTGTGCTGTTGCTGCAAAGCAGCCGGCCTTTGGGGCAGGGCGGCGGCAGGGGTTCCCGAAAAAATGCCCCTGCGCGCGGCAAGCGCATGGCGGCGCTGGGCGGGGCAAACGGGCCGCAAGGCCCGTGGATGCTGCGAAGCGCGCTATGGTTTTTGAAGCGATTGGGGCAAGCCCGGGCCGGGCAGTCTCACCAGGGGCGCTTCATGGCGCAGTGGCTGGGCAGCTCGGCCTGGGCGGCGCTGATGTCGCTGACGATGCGAAAGCCGTAGCCCGAGCCTTCCACGTCGAAAGGCACGCCCGGTGCGCCCTGGCGTTCCATCACGCCCACGACCAGCGGCTGCTGGAACTGGTGGTCTTGCGCGCGCATGTGGCCGCTGCGTCCGGCCAGGCTGACCTGGGCGTTTTCCAGTGCGCGGGCCACGGCGGCCGCCTGCGCGCTGCCGGCGCGGGTGATGGCCTGGGCCAGCGCCTCGATGGCAAGCTGCTGGCGCAGGTGTACGTAGTCCTGCTCGGGCCGGGGAAAGCGCTGGCGGAAGGCTTGGTAGAAGGCCACGCTCTCGGGCGTGTCCACATTGGGCATCCAGTCGGCCACGGCAAACACCTTGCCCACGCCGACGGCGCCTATGGCTGCAGGCGCGCCCAGGGCGTTGGCGTAAAAGGTGTAGAAGCGCCCGTCAAAGCCGGTTTCGCGCACAGCCTTGACCAGCAGCGTCAGGTCATTGCCCCAGTTGCCGGTGAGCACCGCTTGCGCGCCGCTGTTTTTGATCTTGGCCGCGTAGGGGGCGAAGTCCTTGACCCGGCCCACGGGGTGCAGCTCATTGCCTGCGATTTGCACGTCGGGGCGCTGGGCCTTGAGCTGGCGGCGCGCCTCGCGCAGCACGGCCTGGCCGAAGCTGTAGTCCTGCCCGATGAGGTAGATGCGCTCAAGCGCCTTGTCCTGCCGGATGAGCTGCATCAGCGCGGCCATGCGCATGTCGGCGTGCGCGTCGAAGCGAAAGTGCCACGGGCTGCACCGCTCGTTGGTCAGCGCCGGATCGATGGCCGAGTAGTTGATGAACAGCACTTGCCGATCCGGCTCGCGCTCGTTGTGCTTGTTGATGGCATCAATCAGCGCGGCGGCCACGGCCGATGAATTGCCTTGCAGCACCACACGCGCGCCCGCGTCGATGGCCGCGCGCAGGGCGGCCAGCGATTCATCCACCTGGCCCTTGTTGTCGTGCCGCGCCAGCGCCAGTTGCACGCTGCCGCGCGCATTCACGCGTTCGACGGCCATCAGCAAATTGCGATAGACGGCCTCGCCCGTGTTGGCAAAGGGGCCGGAGAGGGCCTCGATGAAGGCCAGCTTCACCGGCTCGGCCGGGAGTTTGGCGGTGGGGGCCTGATCGGCGGCCCAGGCGGGCAGGGCGGCGCTGGCGGTGATGCCCAAAGCGGCGTTCAGCAGGGCGCGGCGGGTGTGTGACATGGAAAAGACTCCTCCTTTTGCAGATATGGATATGCGTGGAATGTGCGCACGCGGCGGGGCAGGCCGCGCCTGGCGCGCAAGACGGCTTTGCGGCATCCGGCGGGCGCGGGGCCGGGGCGAATCAGGGCGGACTGGCGCTGGAATCGGCGCTGCCGGATTTGGACGGGCTGTCCGCATCGGCCAGCGTGGGCAGATAGCGCGCCGTCAGGTTGAAAAACTGCTCGTAAAGCTGCGCGCTGGTGACGGTGCGGCTGGAGATTTTCACCATCGAGTCATGGCCGCCTTCCAGCGGCAGCGACAGCGAGGCCACGCCCACGCCCAGCGAGGCCGAGTCCTTCGTGCGCCGCAGGCTGTATTGCTCCTGCAAGGCGCTGGCGAAGGCGGCCGTTTGCATCTTTCCATCGGCATCGTGCTGGGCGGCGCAGACCACGCGGAACTCCAGCTGCACGTGATACGTCGTGTCGGGCTGGAAGAACTTGCGCCCCACCACCTGCTGGGTGTTTTTGCGGTCTTCCAGCACATAGCCCTGGCTGAGCAGGGCGCGGCGGGCGGCCTCGCAAGCGGCCTGCGGGCTGGCCGTGAAGATGCGCGAATGCGTGTTGGCGCTGAAGTCCTCGGGCTGGTAGTCCAGCCGCGCCGACGGCGCATTGGAAATGCCCGAACAAGCCGCCAGCATCAGCGAGGCGGCCACAGCGCCAGACACGCGGGTGAGCATCATCGAACGGGGGGTGATCGGCATCAGAGCGGGCAGTTTGCGAGAGGGGTTCCGGGAAAAAGCGGCAATGGTAAAACCTTGCGCCCCGGCAGGCGCAACCCGGCGCGCGGGCGGGGCGCCAGGGCAGAAGGTGTTGGTCTATAGTGGCCGTTTTCCCTTCCTCACACACTTTGCAAGGAGATCGCGCATGAGCAAAAAAGCCGCAACCAAACCCGCAACCAAGGCCGCCGCCAAACCCGCAGCTAAGGTGGCGCTGGAGGCGCAACCCGTCAACATCGGCATAGACGCCAAGGACCGCGCCGCCATCGCCGCCGGCCTCTCGCGCCTGCTGGCCGACACCTACACGCTGTATCTGACCACGCACAACTTCCACTGGAACGTGACCGGCCCCATGTTCAACTCGCTGCACGCCATGTTCATGGAGCAATACACCGAGCTGTGGAACGCCGTGGACCCCGTGGCCGAGCGCATCCGCTCGCTGGGCCACGCAGCGCCCGGCTCCTACGCGCAGTTCGGCAAGCTCGCCAGCCTGCCCGATGCGCCTGCCCAGCCGCCCAAGGCGCTGGAGATGGTGCGCATCCTCATGCAAGGCCATGAAGCCGTGGCCCGCACCGCGCGCGAAATCTTCCCGCTGGCCGAAAAAGCCGGCGACGAACCCACGGCCGATTTGCTCACCCAGCGCCTGACGCTGCACGAGCAAACCGCCTGGATGCTGCGCTCGCTGCTGGAAGAGTGAAATTTGCCTATAAAACAGGCAGACCTTCTGAAACGCCCGTGGATACTGCGAAGGCAGCTACGAAAAACAGAGCAAATTGTGGATAACTTGCTCTGTTCAGCCCGAAAAAACGGCCCTTTGAAGGGCCGTTTTTCTTTGGGCAAGGCGCAGCGATCGTGCGGCGATTACAAGTCCGACAAATCGGGCGATACGCCCAGCGCGCGGTGCAGGTTGGGGCTGGT
>ERZ772827.852-NODE-852-length-16194-cov-5.043249_pt1 | contig 16194 bp, 11 predicted proteins | sample MGYA00580850_ERZ772827 | MGnify/ENA primary metagenome ERZ772827 (study PRJEB29015, sample SAMEA2737950) | human oral metagenome | biome: human oral; feature: human-associated habitat; material: dental | place: China | collected 2145 ...
TCATCAAGGTCGCCGAGGTCGTGCGGGACCTCTCCCGCCGGGACACGGACCGCGGTCTGTCCGCAGGGGAGAAGCGCATGCTCTCCAAGGCTCGCCAGATCCTCGTCTCCGAGCTTGCCCTGGCGGAGAAGACCGCCGAGGACGCCGCCGAGTCCAAGCTCGACGAGGTCCTGGGCTCCGGCACCGCCGCCTGAGGACGGTGGTGCTCCGGCGGTGTCGTGCGTGACCCTCGCCGAGCGGCACCCGACGCTGCGCGCGGGGTCGTAGGCTCACGACCATGACCTCCGCCGCCCCGCGCGCGAGCGCTCCCGCCGCCGTCGAGCACGCCCCGACCTCACGCAGCCGTCTGCTGACCTGGCCCGTCATCGCCTGGGGCCTGTGGGACTGGGGTTCGGCAGCCTTCAACGCGGTCATCACGACCTTCGTGTTCACCGTGTACCTCACGAGCTCCTCCTTCGGCGACTCCGCAGCCACCGAGTCAGCCCTCTCCCTCGGCCTGACGATCGCCGGAGCCTGCATCGCCCTGCTGGCGCCCGTCACCGGCCAGCGCTCGGACCGTGCGGGACGCACGGTCTTCTGGCTGGGCGCCTACACCGCCGTCGTCGTCGCCGTCAGCGCCGCCCTGTACCTCGTTCTCCCGCAGCCCGGGTACCTGTGGTTGGGCATCACGCTGCTGGGGGTGGGCAACGTCTTCTTCGAGCTCGCGAGCGTCAACTACAACGGGATCCTGTCGCACCTGGCCACCAAGGACCGTGTGGGTGCCGTCTCCGGCCTGGGCTGGGGCATGGGCTATATCGGTGGCATCGTCCTGCTGCTCATCCTCTACGTCGGCTTCATCAGCCCCGAGGTCGGCTGGTTCGGGGTGACGAGTGAGAACGGCCTCAACGTGCGCGTGAGCATGCTCATCGCCGCCGCCTGGTTCGGCGTGTGCGCCGTTCCCGTGCTCGTCACCCAGTCCGGTGCGGGGGCGCGCCGCCGTCGCCTGGCGGTGGCCGACGCCGAGCTGCGCGGCACCGAGCGGGCCACCACCGGGCTGGAGTCGGAGCCCGCCCTGCTCCACGAGCCCGGGCGCGGCGCCCTGCGCCGCGAGTCCCTGTGGGCCTCCTACAAGCGCCTGTGGCGCACGCTCGTGGGGCTCTACCGCACCCACCCCGAGGTCCTGTGGTTCCTGCTCGCCGCGGCGGTCTTCCGTGACGGCCTCGCCGGCGTGTTCACCTACGGCGGCATCATCGCCCAGAACACCTTTGGCTTCTCCAGCGGCGACGTCATCATCTTCGCGATCGCCGCGAACCTCGTCGCCGGGATCGCCACGATCGTGGGCGGTCGCCTCGACGACGTCCTCGGACCCCGCAAGGTCATCCTCGGCACGCTGGGGATCCTCGTCGTCGTCGGCCTGGGGGTCTTCCTCCTCCACGACGGAGGCACCGCCGTCTTCTGGGTGCTGGGACTGGTGCTGTCGGGCTGCGTCGGCCCGGCCCAGTCCGCGGCCCGCTCCTTCCTCGCCCGCGTCATCCCCGAGGGGCGCGAGGGTGAGATCTTCGGCCTCTACGCCACGACGGGGCGCGCCGTGTCCTTCATGGCCCCCGCGATGTACGGCCTCTTCATCGCCCTGGGCAGCAGGGTGGTGGAGGGCAGCGCAGGCTACTGGGGTGTGCTGGGAATCGTCGTCGTGCTCGCTCTCGGTCTGCTGCTCATGCTGCGGGTCAAGGACCCGCAGGGGCACATCACGAGCCTGGGCGACGAGCAGATCTGAGCCGGTGCGGTCCCGTGTGCGGCGGGGCGCAGCGGGGCGTCAGTCCTGCCGGGACTGCTGACGTGCCTCGCGCTCGCGGCGCGTGCGCTCCATGTCCTCCAGCGTGAGCGGGCCCTGGACGGTTCCAGGGGTACCGTCGTCGCGGGTCCAGGTCACAGCGAGGCCATCGCGCTGACCGAAGCGTGCCAGGTGGATACCGGTGACGTGCTCAAGCCGCGCCAGGTGCTCGTCCGTGGTGGACAGACACAGTTCCAGCACGCCGTCGTCGCAGGAGATCTCAACGACGCCGATGCTCGGGCCCTCGCGGGTGAAGGACAGCCGGCCCGAGGCGGTGTCCTGGTCCCAGGTGGCCTCGATCGTGCGCCCCATGTGGGACACGAGCTGGTGACCGTAGCGGGCCGGCCGCTCCGTAGAAACCCTGGCGGTGCTCGTACGGTCGAGTTCGGCGGTGAGATCGGGGGTCCTGCTCATAGGTTCATCCTCGCTGATGTGGGTGTGTTGATGCCAGTAGTTGATCGCCGACGGTGGAGCGGGCGCCTTCCGGGCTCGATCTCGGTCGCTGCGTGGCCCCGTCCACACGCGAGTTCGAGGGTTACGTCTTGAGTTCGGGGTGTTAGGGCTCGAACTCGGAACACAACCCCCGAACTCGGCGGAGGTGGGGCACGGGCTGCTGAGGGCGCGGGCGCAGGTGGGGCGGTCTCAGGCGGTGAGGGTGTGCCGGCCGTGGGAGAGCTCGACCGGGGTCGCGGCACCCGGCAGGCTCACCCGCGCCCTGGCCCCCACGGGAACGACGACCTCGACCGTGATCCCGTCGTCGTCGACCCGCCAGGCCGAGGCCGCCCAGCCGAAGGGCGTGCGGTGCACCGCCTGGGCGCTGGTGAGGCCAGGCCCGGGCCGGGGCGCGACCTCGATGACACGGTAGGCGGGCTGGGCCGGGGCCAGTCCCGCCACCTCGCGCTCCAGCCAGGCGGCCACGGCCCCCAGGGCGTAGTGGTTGAAAGAGGTCATGCCTCCGGGGTTGATGCTGCCGTCGGGCAGCATGGAGTCCCAGCGCTCCCAGGTGGTGGTGGCGCCCATGCTCACCGCGTAGAGCCACGACGGGCACGTGTCCTCCAGGAGCAGGCGGTAGGCCTCCGCCGTGTGGCCCGTGCGCGTGAGCGCGCCCGTGAGCACAGGAGTGCCCGCGAAGCCGGTGCCGACATGAGCGCCGCAGTCCTCGACGAGCGCGGCGAGGCGCTCACCGGCCACCCTCAGCCGCTCGGCGTCACCGGCGAGGTCGAAGGCGATGGTCAGGGCGTAGGCGCACTGCGTGTCGGAGGCCAGGTGCCCGGCCCCGTCGGTGAAGCGGGTCCGGAAACCCTCACCGATGGCGTCGGCGAGCGCGCCGTAGCGCTCGGCGTCCGCCGTCCGTCCCAGCGTCGCCGCCCACCGTGACATGATCCGGGCGCTGCGCGCGTAGAAGGCCGTGGCAACGAGGGTCGGGTCCGTCATGGCGAGCATCGGGTTGTCCGGCGGGGCCGTGGGATCCAGCCAGTCGCCGAGCTGGCGCCCGCCCGTGGTCCAGCAGTGGTCGTCGTCAGCCAGTGAGGTCACGAGATCGACCCAGCCACGGGCCGAGTCGTACTGCTGCGCCAGCAGGCCGAGGTCACCGGTGGCCACGTACAGCTCCCACGGCACGACGACGGCGGCGTCGCCCCACACTGCCCCTGGGACCGGTGGGCTCCAGAACCCGCCGGGGATCACCGGCACGTACCACGGCACCGTGCCGTGGGCGGCCTGCTCGATCTCGAGGTCGACGAGCCAGGAGGACAGCATGCCCGTGCAGCCGTAGTGGAAGGCCGCCGTCGGTGCGAAGGCCTGGATGTCACCGGTCCAGCCCAGGCGCTCGTCGCGTTGCGGACAGTCGGTGGGGATGGACACGAAGTTGTCGCGCATGGACCAGCGCGAGTTCTCGTGCAGGCGGGTCACGCGCTCGTCGGAGGCGGTGAAGGCGCCCAGGCGCTCCATCTCGGTGTGCAGGACGACGGCGTGCACGGCCCCGGCCTCGATGGCGGCCCGGGCGGCCTCACCGCCGCCGGGCCAGCCGGTGACGTCCGCGTAGCGGAAGCCGTGGATAGCGAAGACCGGCTCCCACTCCTCCTCACCGCCGCCCGCGAGCGTGTAGACGTCGGTGGACTCGGCCTCGCGCAGGGGTCGCATCCCCAGCCCGCCGTCCTCCAGGACCTCGGCGTGACGCAGGGTGATGCTCTGGCCGGCCTCACCGCTCACCCGGATACGCAGGCGCCCGGAGATGTTCTGCCCGAAGTCGATGAGCACGCGCTCGGGGGTCATCTCGATGGCGGTGCCGTTGAAGTCGAGCACCACCGGCGGGAGCACGCTGACCGCCACCGGGGCGAGCACGTCGGTGGTGCGCACAGGCGCGTCCGAGGGCATAACGAGCCGTTCGGCGTCGTTGGCCCCGACCGCCACCGGCAGCCAGGCGGAGTCGTCGAAGCCGGGGCACGACCAACCGGGGGTGGCCAGACGCGCGTCCGCCTTCTCACCGTCGTACAGGTCGGAGACGAGGATCTCGCCGGCCCCGGCGCGCCAGGCGCCGTCGGTGGCGACGGTTGTGCGGGTGCCGTCGGCGTGCAGGACCTCCAGCTGGATGATCGCGGCGACGTCCTCGCCGTACAGGTTGCGGTAGCCGCCGTCGAAGCCGATGTGGCCGCGGTACCAGCCGTCCGCCAGCTGGGCGCCGACGGCGTGCGCGCCGGTGCCGTCCGTCTGCTCGGGGGAGCCCGGGGTCGTGGTGAGCAGGGCGGTGACGTCGTAGGTGCGGGCGACGATCCGCTCCCCGTAGACCGTCCAGCCGGGGACGAGCTCGTCGGCGCCCACGCGACGGCCGTCGATCTCGGCGCGGATAAGGCCGTGGGCGCTGACGTAGGCGCGGGCGGCGACGACGGGGGAGCTCAGCGTGAACTCGGTGCGCACCCGCGGAGGGCGCCGGTCGGCCAGCGGGTTCTCGGGCCACGACGGCCCCACCGGCAGGGCCGCCCAGTCCCCGGGTGCGAGCAGGCCCACCTCGTAGGCGAGCGGCGCGGACCAGCCGGTGTCTGTGGCGGCCGCGTCGCCGACCCTGCCGGACACTCGCACGCGCAGCACGACCCGCTCGCGGGAGCCCAGCGGCTCTCCGGGCCACTCGGCCAGCACCCCGTCCCAGGTGCTCAGGGGCAGGACGACGCTCTCGCCCACGGGGCGCCCGGCGGCGTCGGTGCGGGTGATCTCAAGCTCCGCGCCGGTGGCGCTCCAACCCGCGGGGGCGGTGGGGATCTCCCAGGACAGGCGCGGCGTGGCGGTGGCGCCGCCGAGGACGTCGCCGGGCAGGTACTGGTCGATCTTCAGGTGTGTGGGGGCGGCGAGGACACCCACCGGGTTCGTGAGGGTCTCGATGGTGAGGACGGGCTCGGGGGTGAGCGGGCGGATGGTGGTGAGGGCTGACACGTGGGCCTCCGGGTGGCGCTGGACGTTCCTCGTTGAAACGACTCAACGGTAGATTGTGGCGCTGGCGTCGGTCAACGGTGTGTGGCGCAACCCCCGGTGCCGAGTTCGAGGGTTATGCGCCGAGTTCGACGCCTAAGACATCGAACTCGGGACGCAACCCTCGAACTCGACGGGGTGGGAGCGCGTGGGTCGGCGCCGCCGTGGACCCGCTCAACCCTGCTGGGCGGCGGGGACCTCGGCGGCCTCGGGGGCGACGTCCTCGACGACGGCGGTCAGAGCCGCCGCGATCTCCTCCATGCCCGGGATGAAGCCGTACATCGTCGCCGCTCCGGGCACGATCCGTGCGGTCGTGCTGAGCTCCTTCGTGAGGAAACGGGTGAGTGTGGCAGCCGGGTCTGCCATGTAGGCGCCGTGCTTGCCCGCGACCGCCGCAACGACGCGCGCCCACGCCTCCTCGTCGTCCATGAGGTCGCGCACCGTGAGGATCGGAGCGCCGGCGCGGCCCAGGAGCTCTGCCGGTACCGTCACCGTGCGCTCGTGGCGGCCGTGGGCCACCGTCTCGGGCGCGGCCCCCGGCAGGACGAGCGCGGCGGTAGCGCCCACCGGCACCTCGACGCTCACTGTCAGCTGCTCGCCGTCGAGCCGCCACGCGACCCGGGCGGTCCCCACCGCCAGGCGGCGCACCACCGAGGCGCGGCTGAAGCCGTGCCCGACGACGGGCGCCACCCGCAGTGCTGAGCCGCCCGGTGCGCTCACGGCCAGGCCGGCCAGCTCCGTGAGGAGCCACTGGGTGACGGCGCCGAGCGCGTAGTGGTTGAAGGAGGTCATCTCCCCGGGGTTGATGCTTCCGTCGGGCAGCATGGAGTCCCAGCGCTCCCAGATCGTCGTCGCCCCCATCGTGATCGGGTACAGCCAGCTCGGGCAGTGCTTCTCCAGCACGAGGCGACAGGCCGTCGCCGCCTGGCCTCCCTTGAGGAGCGCCACCGGTACCAGCGGTGTGCCGACGAAGCCCGTCGAGATGCGGAAGGAGCGCAGTCGCACAAGGTCGGCCAGGCGCGCTCCCGCCCCGGCCACGCGCCGCGGCGTGTCGAGCAGGTCCCAGGCCAGGGCCTGGGCGTAGACGGTCGCGCAGTCGGAGATCATGAGCCCGTCGGCCGTGACGTAGGTGTCGAGGTAGGCGCGGCGCACCTCGGCGGCCAGTGCCTCGTAGTGGGAGCAGCGCTCGTCCTCGCCGAGCACCGCGTAGGCCCGGGCGGTGATGGCGGCACTGCGGGCGAAGTAGGCGGTGGCGACGACGTCCGGATCCGCCTTGGCGTCCGCCGGGTTGTCGGGGGCGGCGTCGGGGTCGAGCCAGTCGCCGAACTGGAAGCCGCCGCGCCACAGTCGGGAGGGGCCGGCGACCGCTGCCACGCCGTCGACGAAACGGGACATGGCGTCGACACTCGCGGCCAGCAGCGCCCTGTCGCCGGTCGCCTCGTAGGCGGCCCACGGCACCAGCGTGACGGCGTCGCCCCAGGCGCAGGTCAGCTTCGTGCCGCCCAGGACGTTGGGGGAGACGACGGGCATGGCGCCGTCTGGGGTCTGCGCCCAGGCGAGGTCCCTGACCCAGGAGGCGAGGAAGCCCGCGGCGTCGTACAGGGACAGGGCGGTGGGCGCGAAGGCGCCGATGTCACCCGTCCACCCCAGGCGCTCATCGCGCTGCGGGCAGTCTGTGGGCACGGTGATGAAGTTGTCGATGGTCGACCAGCGCGTGTTCTCCACCAGCCTGGTGACGAGCGGGTTGGAGCACTCGAACCAGGCGGCACGCTCCATGCCGGAGGAGACGACCCGGGCGGTGACGGCCGCGGCCAGGGCGGCGTCGTCACCGTCGAACCCGTCGACCTCGACGTAGCGGAAGCCGTGCTGGGTGAGGGTGAAGGCGACGGCGTCCTCCCCGCCCGAGAGCGTCACCCGGTCCGTGCAGGCGGCGCCGCGCAGTGGGCGCATGCCCATCTCGCCGTGCTCCAGGACCTCGGCGTGGCGCAGGGTGATGACGTCCCCGGCCCTGCCCGTCACCCTCAGGCGCACGTGGCCGGTGAGGTTCTGGCCGAGGTCGAGGACCTTGCGGCCCGAGGGGGTGGTGATGACCTCGACGGGGGTGACCTCGCCGATGACGGTCGGCATCTCCATGGTAGTGGGCTGCAGGGCGGCCTCGGGCAGGGGCAGGACCTCGACGGCCCGCTCGGCCGCCGGCGACCCGAGGGCGGGCAGGCGCAGGTCGACGTCCTGGCCGTCGTAGAGGTCGTTGGCGGTGACGTTCGAGGGGCGCCACGCCCAGCTGGTGTCGGTGCCGACGATGGTGGTGCCCTCGGCGCCGCTGAGCTCGAGCTGGGCTAGGAGCCACAGCCGCTCGCCGTAGACCGCCTCCCGCTTGGCCCAGGTCAGGTGGCCGCGGTACCAGCCGTTGCCGAGGACGACGGCGATCTCGTGCTCGCCAGGGGTGAGGGCTGCGGTGACGTCGTGGCTCTGGACGAGGACGCGGTGGCGGTACTCGGTCCACCCGGGGGCGAGCTCGTCGGTGCCGACCTTGACGCCGTCGACGAAGGTCTCGTAGGTGCCGCCGGCGGTGAGGTGCAGTCGCGCGGCGGTCGTGCCCTCGGGGACGGTGAGCCGACGTACGAGGACGGGGGCGGCGTCCGCGCGGGCGTTTCCGGGTGCGGTGACCGGGCGGGCGACCCAGTCGGAGCGATCCAGCAGGCCGGTCTCGACGACGGCGGGGGAGGACCAGGGGGAGACGGTGCCGTCCGTGCCGGTGACGCGCACCCGCCAGGTGGCGCGCTCGCGCGAGCCCAGCGGGGACAGCGGCCAGGGGTGGAAGAGGCCGGAGGCGGTGGTGAGGGTGACCGTCTCGGTCGAGGTGGGATTGCCGACGCGGCCGCGGGTCACCTCGATCTCGGCGCTCGCCTGACGCCACAGTGCGGGCGCCGTGGGGACCTGCCAGGACAGGGCGGGGGTGGCAGTCGTGCCGCCGAGGACGTCGGTCCCGGCACGGTGGTGGTCGACGCGCAGGCGCGTCGGGGCGGCGAGGGGGCCGACGGCGTCGTGCGCTTCGGGGGCGCTCTCGGTGAGCAGGGTGGTGGGCTGGTGAGTCATGCGGGCCTCCGGGTCCTCGTTGAACCGATTCAGTAGCGGGCTGCGGAGACCCTATGGCGCTCCGTGGGGCGACGTCAACCGGTGGGAGTGGGAGGTCAGGCTCGCAGCTGGGCGATGAAGGACTCGACGATGGCCGCCATGTCGAGCGAGCGGTCGAGCAGCCACTCCGTCTGTACGCCCTCGATGAGGGCGGCCAGGTACAGGGCGGCCGTCTCGACGTCGACGTCGGCGCGCAGGCGACCTGCCTCCTGTTCTGCGCGCAGGTCCTCGGCCAGCTGTGCGCGGAAGCGCCGTGCGAGCCCCGCGACATAGTCGTGAGCCGGGTGCTCGGGGTTGACGGCCTCGGCGCGCATGAGGGCGTCGAGCTGGATGAGGCCGGGAATGGAGGCGTTGTGCTCCATGATCGCGGGAATCGCGTCGAGGATGCCGCGCTCGCGCACGAGGGAGCCGCGCCAGTCGCGCTCCTCCTCCTCGCGGCGCACGAGGACGGCCTCAAGGATGGCCTCCTTGCGTTTGAAGTGGTGACGCAGGAGCGTGTGGTTGACGCCGATGGCCTCGGCGATCTGGCGCAGCGAGAGGTTCTGGAAGCCCTGCTCGGCGAAGACGGCGCAGGCGGCGGTGACGATCTCGGCGCGACGGCGCTCCCCGTTGGCGTAGCGGGTGCGACCGTCCGGTGGGGGCATGGGCGTGGTGGTCATGGCTCCTCGCTTTCGTCACGGAGCCTACTCGGCGGACATTGTCCATTCTGGCAGTGATATAGATCTCACTCAAAGTGGTGCACATTAGTTCTATGGTGACGCCACCGCACGGTTCTCACCGTGCCCCGCAACCACCGCCGACGACGCCGTCGGCCCCTCATCCCAAGGACGCACGATGAGCAACCCCACCCTCTCCGACACCGGACCGGCAGTTGACCAGGCCGCCGACCAGGCGGCCCGTGACGCCGCCGAGCTCGAGGCCGTCACCAGGAAGTTCGGCGACCCCCGCAGGACCGTCTGGCTCGTCCTCATCGCCGCCATCGGCGGCTACATCATGATGATGGGCATGGGCACGGCCCTCCAGCTGCGCCTGAGCGTCATCGACGAGGGTCTCGCCACCCTCGTCTACTCTCGCGCGACCTCCCTGTCCGCCCTGCTCATGCTCGCCGTCGTCCCCATCGTCGGGGCCCTGAGCGACCGCACCCTCTCGCGCTACGGACGCCGCCGCCCCTGGATCGTGTGCGGCTACCTCGTCGCCTTCCTGTGCTTCGCCGTCATCGGCACCTCCACGAGCTCGGCAGTCATCATCGCCGCCTACATCGTCGGTATCGCCTCCGCCCAGGCCGGCTTCAACGCCTACTCCGTCATCCCCGTCGAAGGCGTTCCCGGCAATATGCGCGGCCGCATCATGGGATTCATGGGTCTGTGCGGCGCTCTGGCCATGAGCGCGGGCTCCTACATCGCCGGCGCCCTCGTCGAGGTCTCCGCCATCCTGCTCATGACCGTGCCCCCGGCCCTCGCCATCGTCTGCGCCCTGCCGCTGCTGCTCCTGTACAAGGACCCGCGCCACAGCCGTGAGGAGATCCCCCAGGGCGGCACCCTCGACATGTTCACCCACATGTTCGTCAACCCGGTCAAGCACCCGAACTTCGGGATCGTGTGGCTCTCGCGCTTCCTCGCCGGTGCCGGCATGGCCGCCTTCCTCGGCTTCTTCGTCCTCTACCTCATCATCCGCCTGCACATGAGCCCCGCCGAGGCCGGAGCCATGGCCGGACGCCTGTCGCTCATGAGCGCTCCTGTCTCCATCGTCGTCTTCACCGCCTCCGGCTGGATCTCCGACAAGCTCGGGATGCTCAGGCCCCTGGTCGCCCTCGCCGCCGTCATCATGGCAGTCGGCCTCGTCATCGCCGCCACCTCCACGAGCGTCACCGGCTTCACCGTCGCCTGGATGGTCTTCGCCGTCGGCCAGCCCATGTACCTCACCGTCGACCTCGCCCTGTGCGCCAAGGTCCTGCCCAACGAGGCTGACGCAGGAAAGGACATGGCCGTCTTCGGTCTCGCCCTCAACCTGGGCAACGTCCTCGTCCCGGCCGTCGCCCCGACCCTGCTCGGGCCCGCCTCCGACAACTACCCGCTGCTGTGGGGCGTTGCCGCCGCCCTCGTCCTCATCGGCGCGGTCCTCATGCCCTTCGTCCGCGGCGTCAAGTAAGTCACGTAGCAACAGCACACGACAGGAGCCCCGCCATGACCCACACCCCCGTCCTCGCCAACACCGCCGTCACCGACCCCCTGGGCACCGCCGACGTGCCCGTCACCTTCCCCGAGGGCTTCCTGTGGGGCGCCGCCACCGCCTCCCACCAGGTCGAGGGGGGTAACGTCAACAACGATGTGTGGCTCTACGAGCACGTGACACCCACCATGTACCAGGAGTCCTCCGCCGACGCCTGCGACCACTACACCCGCTACCGCGAGGACATCGCGCTGCTGGCCTCCCTGGGCCTCAACGCCTACCGCTTCTCCCTGGAGTGGAGCCGCATCGAGCCGGCCGAGGGCGAGTTCTCCGACGTCGCCCTCGAGCACTACCGCGACATGCTGCGTGCCTGCCACGAGTACGGCCTGACCCCCGTGGTCACCTACCACCACTTCACCTCACCCCAGTGGCTCATCGCCCGGGGCGGCTGGGAGTCCGACGAGACCCCCGCCCTCTTCGCCCGCTTCGCCACCAGGGTCACCGAGGCGCTCGGGGACCTCTTCGAGATCGCCTGCACGATGAACGAGCCCAACCTCGCCATCCTCCTGGGCGAGCTCGGCCTGGCCGAGACGGACCCCGCCGACCGCGTGAAGAACCCCACGTGGGTTGGTGCCGGACGCGCCCTCGGCATCCCCGTAGAGCAGGTCGCCGGATTCCAGCTCACCGCCACCGAGAAGTCCTTCGAGATCAAGTGCGCCGCCCACAAGGCCGCCGTCGCCGCCATCAAGGCCGTCAAGCCCGAGATGAGGGTCGGCTGGACCCTCGCCAACTCCGACTTCCACGCCGCCCCCGGTGGCGAGGAGCGCGTCGCGACGATGGTCGAGAACAACAACCTGCGTTACCTGCGGGTGAGCGAGGGCGACGACTTCGTGGGTATCCAGACCTACAACCGCACCCTCCTCGGCGCCGACGGGCCCGCCCCCGCCCCCGAGGGCGCGGTCCTCAACCCCCAGGGCGAGGAGATCTGGCCCTGGGCCATCGGCGCTGTCATCCGCCAGGCCTGGGACACCATCAAGGTGCCGATCATCGTCACCGAGAACGGCCTCAACACCGAGGACGACACCCAGCGCGTCAGCTTCCTGCGCACCGCCATCACGGAGGTCGGCAGGTGCGTGAGCGACGGCATCCCCGTCTCCGGCTACATGTGCTGGAGCGCCCTGGACAACTTCGAGTGGATCTTCGGCTACGGCCCCAAGTTCGGGATCATTGCCGTCGACCGCGCCACCCAGGAGCGCACCCCCAAGGAGTCCGCCCACCTGCTGGGCAAGATCGCTCGTAGCAACGGGGGCGTGCTCGCCTGAGACATCGACTCCGACGTCGACGGCGGAGTCGGCGGGCCGGGCGGCACGACGTGCGGCCCGGCCCGTTCCTGCCCGCCCCGCCGCGGTCGGCTCAGACGCTCAGCCGGGTCGGGCCGGAGGCGAGGGGCCGTAGGGACCCGTCGGGTAGGACCAGCTCGCCGGTGACCCCCGCCGGGAGGGTGACGTCGTAGGAGACGGTGCAGCCCGCTGAGGACTCCTCGCGCTGCCAGTGCACGCGCACCTGCCCGTAGGGGGTCTCGCGCGTCGCCCCGGCCCAGGTGAGTGGCCCTCGGGTCAGCGGCGCGACCCTCACACGGGCAAAGCCGGGGGTGGCCGGGGCCAGGCCGGCCACGCGCCGGAACAGGACGTCGTCAACGGCGCCCAGCGAGTAGTGGTTGAAGGACATCGTCCCCACCGTCCCGTCGGGCAGCACCGCCGCCCAGGACTCCCAGATCGTCGTCGCGCCCTGCTCGACCTCGTAGAGCCACGACGGCATGGTGTCCTGCAGGAGCACCGCCCAGGCGAGCTCCTCGTCGCCGGAGTCGATGAGGGCGTCCAGCAGGTGGGGTGTCGACAGGAACCCTGTGTCGAGGTCGTTGCCGGCCTCGCGCACGAGCGCCGCCAGGCGCGCGGAGACCCGCCCGCGCAGCACCGGGTCCGCCACGAGGTCGAAGGCGAGCACCAGGACCTGCTCGCCCTGGAGCCCCGAGGACACGGTGCCGTCCGTGGAGACGTACTCGGCGACGACGGCGGCGCGTGCCCGGCTCCAGCGCCGCCCAGCCGGAGGGCGAGGCGGGCCCCTCGCCGTCGGCCCGCAGCCGCGGGGGCAGCTCGGTGGACGCCTGACGGGTCTGGAAGGCGACCCAGGCGCGCATCCCCTCAAGGTTCTCGTCCAGGACGGTGGGGTCCCCGTATCGCTCGTACTGGGCCAGCGGCACGCGCAGGACGGCGTCGCCCCAGCCCGCGGAGACGACGATGCCGCCCGGGCCCTCCATCCCCTCCATCTGGTCCGTCAGCGGCGGCCAGGGGCTCATGTTCATCACCGAGCCGTCGGGGCGCTGATCCGCCCGTAGGTTGCGCATCCAGCGTGACAGGAAGGTGTAGACCTCCGCGTTGTTGGTCGCGGCGGGGGCGAAGACCTGGGCGTCACCCGTCCACCCGGTGCGCTCGCGCTGCGGGCAGTCCGTGGGGATCCACAGGAAGTTGGCGCGCTGGGACCACACGACGTTCTCGTGCAGACGGCTCAGGCGCGCGTCCGAGCAGGCGAAGGAGCCGGTGGGCTCGAGGTCAGAGGCGATGACGACGCCGCAGGCTGCCTCCGGGGCCAGGTCTCCCGGGTAGCCGGTGACACGCACGTAGCGGAAGCCGTGGAAGGTGAAGACCGGCTCGAAGATCTCCGGGTGCTCGGGCGTGCCCGTCCCGGCCAGCACCCACACGTCACGCTGGTCCTTGTTCGGGCCGACGACGTTGGAGAAGAAGGTGCCGTCCGCTGCCAGGTGCTCGCTGTGGTCGAGGACGATCTCGGTGCCCGCGGGGCCGACGGCGCTCAGACACAGGCGCCCGGCGATGACCTGACCGAGGTCGAGGACGCTCTCGCCGGCCGGGGTCGTGAGCACCTCTGCTACCGCCAGCTCCATGATCCGGCGGGCCGGGGCTCCCCGGAAGGCCTCCAGGCGGGTGGCGGGGGACAGGGGTGGCAGCGCGGGGGCGCTACCCGCGGTGGTGGGGCCGGTGGTGCCCGTGAGCGCTGGCCTCTCGACGGGGGCGAGCAGGCGCACCCCGTTCCAGGTGGCGCCCGCGGCAACGCTCGCGGCCTCGTCGAAGCCGGGGCGGCTGCGCCGTCGGGGGCGACGGCGGCCCGGGTCAGGGCGGCGGTGACGTCGTGGACGTCGAGCTCGGCGTACTGGGAGTAGGTGGTCCATCCCGGGGCCAGGACACTGTCGCCGACCGTTGTGCCGTCGAGGGTGACGTCGAGGACCCCCTGGGCGCTGGTGAAGAGCCGGGCGCGCGTGAGGCGGGCTGTTGCGTCGGCCGGGGTGGGCAGGACGAGCTCCTGGCGGATGAGCTTGACGGGGTGCAGGCGTGACCCGCCGGGCTCCCAGTCCGGAGCCGTGCCGTTCTCTCCGAAGACGGCGGCGAAGTCGATGGGAGGCTCCGGGGTGGCGGGCGTCTGTGTGGGCTCGACCCAGGCGGTGCGCACGTCCTCGTCCGGTCGCAGCAGGGAGGTGGAGAAGCGGGCCTCGGCCCAGGGTGTCGGCTCTGGCCGGGTGGCGGCTCGCTGTCGGGGCGCTCGCACCAGGAGCGCACCCGCCAGGTGTAGTCGGCGTCCGAGGCGAGGGGCTCGCCGTCGTAGGTCACCCACGGGGTCGTGTAGGGCCTGCGGCCGCTGGCCCACACGGGAGGCTCTAGCGGCTGCCCGGTGGGGGCCAGGCGTCGCACCTCGATCTCGACGTGGGTGGGGGTGCGGGTGTCGGCGGCGGCCGGCTGCCAGCCGAGGACGGGGTACTCGACGGCGACGCCAGTCGGGGCCGTGAGGTGGTCCACGGTGAGGCGGGCGGGTGCGGTGGAAGCGGTCACGACGTCCTCGATCGGCTGCCCGGGGTGGAGGTGGCGGTGGTCACGTCATCGTCTCAAGGAGGGGTGGGAGGAAGAGAGAAGGTGACGCCGGAGGGGCGGGGGGGGGGAAGACGAGCCTCCGAGTGCAGCACGAAGGGCGAGGACATCGTTGTCCTCGCCCTGAAAGGTCGCCGGGTGCTACCCGGTGGCTCGCCTTTGGCGAGTCTCAGCTCTGCTGCTCGGCCTTGAAGGCGCGCTCAGCCTCGAACTCGCGCGCAGCGGCGGCGCGAATCATGAGATCGATGTCGAAGACCATGTCGTGTCCCTCCTCTCGTGATGCGGTGATGTGGATGTGTCGGTGGTTGAGGAACGGGTTCCCGGACCTGCCGACGTCTCCACGCTAATGACCGCTCGATAGGTGGGCAATGATTGAGGTTATGAAATGGAACATACTGGTAAAGGCGTGGCGGTCGGGTGGGTTGGGGTGAGGGCGACTGGGGCTGGGTGGCGCGTGGGTGTGCAAAGGTCGGTGAGTTGTCCACAGGCTGGTGGGTGGTGGTGGCGGCCGGGAGGGTGTGGCGGTTAGCCTCTCTGTGACGGAGGTCCCTCTCCGGTTGGTTCCCTGGGGCTGGTGGGTGATGGTGCCTGCTGGTGGCCCGGGGGTGTGTTCCTGTTGTCCCTATCCCTGGTGGTGAGTGAAGCCCATGAGTCTTCTGACACGACGGCACGAGCCCGACGAGTACGACGGTCGCGACGTGGACGACGACGGTGACGGTGTTCTTGACGAGGTCGTCGACGGTGTCGGTGACAGCGCCGAGAGCGCTGAGGACGCTGAGGATGGTGGGTGGTGGATCTTCAATTGCTCGCGGCGTGAGGTGGTCGAGCTCCTCGTCGTGACGGTGGTGATCGTGGTGGTGTCCGCGGCGCTGGGGACGGGCTTGTACCAGCTGTTCGGGCGCCCGGACCGTGAGGAGTGGGCGCGTCCGGGCGAGACCTCCCCGGCGGTCGCTCACTCGCACCAGGCCCAGGAAAGCCCCACACCCACACCCACCGCCACGGGGTCGTTGTCGGCCCAGGAGCAGGCCCTGCGCGAGGCCGCGCTGAGCACCCCCAAGCCCGAGCGGCCCGCAGGCATGGACGAGCTCAGTCCCGAGGGGCTGAGGCTGGCCGGCGAGTACTTCCTTGCCTTGTACCCGTATGTGTACGCGACCGGGGACCTGAGCGACTGGCAGGCCATGAGCACCCCTGACTGCGGCTTCTGCAACAACGTCATCACCAACGTCACCGACCTGCACGACGCAGGTGGATGGTCCGATCCATGGCAGCAGGAGGTGGTTGCTGAGCGTTACGGGGTGTCGGATGAGGACCCCAACGTGTGGGCGGTCATCTTCCACTACTCCCACCCCGAGAGCCTGGATCACGACGGCTCGGGAGGTACAAGCCCTGTTGACGCCGAGGATGTCACCTTCGCGCTCCAGATGCGCTGGACCGGACAAACGTGGGTCATCGAAAAAGGACAGGTGCAATGAGAACCGTACGCTGGTCGGTCACCTCGGTGGTGCTGGTACTGATTCTTGCATCCACCTCTGCTGCCGCCGACGAGAAGATAACAGCGGACGGCTACGGCGACGGGGTTAAGGTCTTGGCGGAGGACGGCTACGTCCAGGATCCTGGGGGTTCTGGTGCTGGTGGTTCGGGTTCTGGTGGTGGTGTGTCTGGGTCGGTGGTGGTTGGTTATCA
>ERZ772827.853-NODE-853-length-16191-cov-4.468022_pt1 | contig 16191 bp, 17 predicted proteins | sample MGYA00580850_ERZ772827 | MGnify/ENA primary metagenome ERZ772827 (study PRJEB29015, sample SAMEA2737950) | human oral metagenome | biome: human oral; feature: human-associated habitat; material: dental | place: China | collected 2145 ...
TATGTGGAGGATTTGCCGACACAGTGCGGGCAAAAAAGATGCGTCAAGATGGCGGTGCTGAATTTATCAGTGCTTCCTATAATATTGCTATGGCATCCATCTTCGTATATGGTTTGATATCGATGATGGAGCTGCCATCGAGGGCATCGAGTCCCTTCACGCGGAGGATGTTTCCCTCGCGTGCGATGAGTTCGGCGATGCAGAGGGAGAGGGGGTTCGGACGGCCGGGCGAGCGGCTCGCAAAGACACCGTGAATCTCTTTCGAGGCGGGTGGGATGGTCTTGAGGAGGTCGCGTTTTGCCAAATGTGCCCAGTAGAGGACGATGAGGTGTTTGTTCTGCTCGATTTTTAGCAGTCCGTCCGTAAAGGCAGGGTGAATCTCGATCTCTGAGACCTCCTCGCTCATGCGTCCCTGCCGCGGGATGTCTGTAAGGTTCTTGTAGTCGTTATGAACAACGCCAATTTCTTGAAGCTGCATTGTATCCTCCTTTTATGTGAGTGACTTTAGCGTCTCGCCTTCTGGTATATTTGCAAGCAGCTGCATCAGCCGCACGTAGAGTGCCTCGATGGGGAGCGTACCGCCCGAGAGCACGCCCAGTTCTGCCGCACGGACGCCTACCTCGTAGTGCGAGAGATCCGCACCGTCATAGATGCACTGTGTCGTGAGGACGACAGTACAGGCACGTGTCTTTGCGCGGTCGAGTGAGGGCAGAAAGCTCTCCTGTGCATCGTCGCCGGGGACACTGCCGCATCCGTATCCCTCGAGGATGATGCCGCGATAGCCCGAGGCGATGTGTGCGTCGATCGTGATGGGCTTCATGCCGGGGTAGAGGCGTATGACGGCGACGCGCTCGTCGAGTGCATCATGCAGACGAAAGGGCCCAGAAGGTGCTGAGGGGGCTGTGAGGTCAATCTCCGCGCGCCCGATGCTGCGAAAGGCATCATCCGCAAGCGAATACATTTTCTTTGCAGCGTTGCCGTGGATGAGCCGTCCGCCGAACGCGAGACAGACGCCCGCAAAGCCGCTGCATGCCGCCTCATACGCGAGACGCAGATTCTGCGCCGCATCCGAGCCGTCTGTGCCGAGCGGGCGCTGCGAACCCGTGATGACAACGGGGCGGTCGATATTTTCAAGCATATAGTAGAGTGCTGCGGCGGTATATGCCATCGTGTCCGTGCCATGCGTGACGATGAAGCCGTCGTATGTGGTGCGGACCTCTGCAATTTTGCGTGCCATTGTCTGCCAGTGGCACGGGGCGATGTTCGTGGAGTCGAGGGAGAGGAGGTCGCAGATCTCAACGGTGCAGGATTCTGCAGCAATGGCGGTACGCATATCCGCAGCCGTGAGCGCGGGGCGCAGCCCGTGCACGGTCTCGCGCGAGGCGATGGTGCCGCCGGTGGCGAGGAGGAGGATTTTCTTCATGTGCGGTTCTCTTTCTTCTCTTTTTTACGCGCCTTGTAGTCAATCCAGATATGATGCAGGGTCATGAGCGGGTGATGGAGGAGCATGCGCGGCCCGCTCCAGCGCATGACAGCGCGTACCTGCTCGCGCATATCGCGGCTGTAGCAGTGGACGGGGCACGCGGAGCAGAAGGATTTCACATCCATGCGCGGGCAGCGGATGATGCGGTCGCGTGCGTAGTCGAGGAGACGGCGGCAGTCAGGGCAGAGCGCAGGCGCAGCGTCAGCCGCAGGGGTGCGGTTGGTGTGTCCCTGACCGCGGCAGTAGATAGCGATCATCTCCGACATCACGTCGGCTTCCATCGCGCGTTTCTTTTCGGTGTCCATGTGAATCTCTTTCTAATGAGAAAAACGACAATCTGCGCAATACATCATGCATGTATAGAGCGTGTTTTTTTCTCCGCTTGTGCCTGTCGGAATTTTTCGAGCAGATCAAGCTTGTGCTCCATCTTGTGCACGAATTCGCGTGCGGCGGCACGGTCGTCCTCGTTCGGGTGATCGGCAGCGCGCTGCCAACGCTCCTGCGCCTCGGGGCTGTTATGCGTATCATCGGGATCGGATTTTTTGCGGCGGGCGATGAGGGCGGGGGCGAGTTTTCCCTGCGCGGAGAAGGTGCCGAGGATCTCGCAGCCCGCGCCGAGAAGGTAGCCGGCGCGCGCGAACGAGGTGACGGCGTGCTCGGAGCCGACATCTGCGCCGTGTGTCTGGAAGAGCACGGTGCGTGCATTCGTGACCTTTGGCAGATATGCCTTCATGAGATCGTCGGGACCGCCGCGCCGCAGCCAGTAGCCAAGTGCGACGACCTCATACGCAGAGAGGTCTGTCGGTGCATCCTGCACGCGGTAGAGGTCACCGCCCGCGGTGTTTGCAATCTCCTCAGCAATCGCCTTCGTGTTGCCTGTGGTGGATGAGTAGATAACGGCCCATTTTCTCATGTGCTATACGCTCCTTTGCAGATACGGTATGTTCTTTGCTCATTACATCACATTTCCGCACGGTACGCAAGTGCATTGGTCACAGAGAGCTGTGATCCTGCTGGGAAAAGGCATAAAGATAAAGTATGGCGTAATGAAAAATATTGATAGTGTTTATTTTGAAGGAACTGTTGTAAAAAGAACACAATTCAAGTATGATGGGAATATCAATAGGGCAAATATTGAATAATAGGAGGTATACGATGCTGCAAAGCAAGAGCTGGAACGGTTTTGAAGGGGGCGTCTGGCAGGAGGAGGTCAATGTTCGCGACTTCATCCAGCGGAACTATACCCAGTACGATGGCGATGAGGCGTTCCTCGCGCCGCCGACGGATGCGACGAATCGCCTATGGGAGCGCGTGCAGGAGCTGCAGAGAGAGGAGCGCGCAAAGGGCGGTGTGCTCGACATGGAGACGGAGATCGTCTCTGGCCTGACTGCGTACGGACCGGGCTATATCGACCCGGCGCACAAGGAACTCGAGAAGGTGGTCGGTCTCCAGACAGACAAGCCTCTCAAGCAGGCGTTCATGCCGTACGGCGGCATCCGCATGGCGGAGGAAGCCTTGGAGAACTACGGCTACAAGGTGAACCCGAAGCTTCATGAGATCTTTACGAAATACCACAAGACGCACAATGCAGCGGTGTTTGACGCATATACGGATGAGATCCGCACGGCACGCCGCAGCCACATCATCACGGGGCTGCCGGACACCTACGGGCGCGGGCGCATCGTGGGCGACTATCGGCGTGTGGCGCTCTACGGTATCGATCAGCTGATCGCATTCAAGAAGGAAGACCTTGCGACGGTCGGCGGTGACGGTGTTATGACGAACGACGTCATCCAGCAGCGGGAGGAGCTCTCCGAGCAGATCCGTGCCTTGAGGGGCATGAAGGAGATGGCGGCGCTCTACGGCTTTGACATCTCGGCGCCGGCGAAGGATGCGCGTGAGGCGGTGCAGTGGCTCTATTTCGGCTACCTCGCGGCGATCAAGACGCAGAACGGCGCAGCGATGAGCGTCGGGCGTATCTCGACCTTCCTCGACATCTACATCCAGCGCGACCTTGAGAATGGTACGCTCACGGAGTCGGAGGCACAGGAACTGATCGATCACATCGTGCTGAAATTCCGCATGGTGAAGTTTGCGCGTATCACGGCCTACAACGAGCTCTTCTCTGGCGATCCAATCTGGGCGACGCTTGAGATGGCAGGCATCGGCATGGACGGTCGCCACATGGTGACGAAGAATGATTTCCGCTTCCTTCACACACTTGAGAATATGGGACCGTCTCCCGAACCAAACCTCACGGTGCTCTATTCCTCGAGGCTGCCGGAGACGTTCAAGGAGTATGCCGCACGTATCTCCATCCGCACGAGTTCGATCCAGTACGAGAACGATGATGTGATGAAGCCTGTGTGGGGCGATGACTACTCCATCTGCTGCTGTGTCTCGGCGACGCAGACGGGCAAGGAGATGCAGTTCTTCGGCGCGCGTGCAAATCTCGCGAAGTGTCTCCTGTACGCGATCAACGGCGGCGTCGACGAGAGGCTCGGCGAGCAGATCGGGCCTGCCTACCGCCCCGTCAGTACGGAATATCTCGAGTACGATGATGTGATCGAGAAGTTTGACCGCATGATGGACTGGCTCGCACAGATCTATGTCAATGCGCTGAACATCATCCAGTACATGCATGACCGCTACTACTATGAAGCGGCTGAGATGGCGCTCATCGACACGGATGTGCGCCGGACATTCGCGACGGGGATTGCTGGATTCTCGCACGTCATTGACTCGCTCTGCGCGATCAAGTATGCAAAGGTAAAGCCAATCTACCAGGATGGTATCGTCGCCGACTACGATGTTACGGGCGACTTCCCGCGCTATGGCAATGACGATGACCGTGCGGACGAGATCGGAAAGTGGGTGCTCAAGACCTTCCTCGCGAAGATCAAGTCGCGTCACACCTATCGCAACTCGGAGGCAACGACCTCGATCCTCACGATTACCTCGAATGTGGTCTACGGGAAATACACGGGGGCCATGCCGGACGGCCGTCCCGCATGGATGCCGCTGGCGCCGGGAGCAAACCCAAGCTACGGGGCGGAGTGCTGCGGCCTGCTCGCCTCTCTGAACTCGGTGGCAAAGATTCCCTACCACTGGGCACTCGATGGCATTTCAAACACGCAGAGTATGAATCCCGCTGCCCTCGGACATGATGAGAACGAGCGCGTGCAGAATCTCGTGAGCGCGATGGACGGATATTTCGATCAGGGCGCACATCATCTGAATGTGAATGTGTTCAACCGTGAGCTGCTCGAGCATATCATGGAGCATCCCGAGGATCCTGCCTACGCGAACTTTACCATCCGTGTATCTGGCTATGCGGTCAAGTTCATCAGCCTGACGCGCGAACAGCAGCAGGACGTGATCTCGCGCACCTTCCATGGCCACATGTAAGGGCATCAAAGGGCGCATCAATGCAATAGAGAGCTTCGGCTCGGTCGACGGCCCGGGTATCCGGTTCGTCGTCTTTGTGCAGGGCTGCCGCTATCGCTGTCAGTACTGCCACAACCCGGAGACCTGGGCGCAGGAGGGCGGCTACGAAGCAACGGCGGAGGAGATCCTTCGCCAGGCACTGCGTTATCGTCCCTACTGGAAAAAGACGGGCGGCATCACGGTAAGCGGCGGCGAACCGCTGCTCCAGCTTGAATTTGTGACGGAACTCTTTCGCCTTGCGAAGGCAAAGGATGTGAACACCGCCATTGATACAGCGGGCGAGCCGTTCACCTTCGATGAGCCGTTCTTCAGCGCCTTTGAGCGACTTTTGCCGTTCGTGGATTTGTTTCTGCTCGATCTTAAGCAGATGGATGATGAAAAGCATCGGGCGCTGACAGGCGTCTCGAACGAGAGTGCACTTGCTCTCGCACGTTTTCTCTCAGAGCACGGCAAGCGGATGTGGATCCGCCATGTGCTCGTGCCGGGGTGGACGACGGAAGAGGACGACCTCAGGTGGCTCTCGGACTTTATCGCGGAACTGGACACGGTCGAGCGCGTGGAGGTGCTGCCCTATCACGCGATGGCACTCCACAAGTACGAGGAACTACGCCTGCCGTATCGGCTCGGGGATACACCCGCGCCGACGGCAGAGGAGCTTGCGCGCGCGGAGAAGATCCTGCGCGTGGGGGAGTATGCGGGGGATTTGAAAAAATAAAATAAGGGCTGATGTACGATTGCTTTCGTACATCAGCCCTTTGCAGTTAGGATGGCAGCTTGCCGTTCAAAGCGCCCCTTCAAGTGCTTGCTGACCTAGCCAGGAAACAAGCCCGTAGGGCGTAGTTGATTGGGGAACAGGTCGCATGCGAAAACATTTCAAGAACACAAGCGTTAGCGAAGTGTGATTGGATGACATTGACCGCTTGCGGTCTACACGTCTTGTGCCAGGATCCTCCTCCGTTTCGACGGGAGAGGCTGTGGGGCGGATATATTGACGTGCCTGTCCGCGCTCATAGACGTTTAGAGGTTTTAATGTACGGTCTTTTGTGCTAGAATATGTGTGAGGCATACAGAACCTCATGGCGGTGTTTGAACAAAGTTATTTTACTGGATTGATTCTGTATGTTCTTCTTTTATGTGTCCGATTTCGTTTTACAATGAACCGCCGGAACACTACGGTAATTGCGGCGTTATGCCATGGAAGGTGTGAGGTTATAGATGGCGACGAAAGTCAGTGTAATCATGCTGACATATAACCGCGAAATGTTTGTTGGGCATATGATCGAATGTATTCTCGCCCAGACATTTCGTGATTTTGAGTTCATTATCGTAGATAACGGAGCGACAGATCGTTCCGGTGTGATTGCTGACGAATACGCTGCGCAGGACTCCAGAATCCGCGTCATTCATCGGGAACGCGGCAATATCGGTTCCGGACGCAATGCGGGTCTAAATGCGGCAACGGGCGATTATATCGCGTTTGTTGACGACGACGACAGCTGTACGCCAGATTTTTTGGAGTTCCTTTACACCCTCGCGGTTGAAAACGATGCGGAGATCAGTATCTGCGGGGCGACGGACAAGGCGTTTGATGAAAAGTGCATCATGACTGCCGAGGAAGCCTTGATTGAACTCATGTGGCGCAAGAAGTATAATATGGCGTTCCCAACCAAGCTGTACCGGCGTAACATTGCCGCAAACCTGCGCTTTCCGGAGGATGGCACATACGATGATATTGCGTTGATGTACCGCTTGCTGGCACTCCCGCAGCGGGTTGCCTATCACGGACAGCCGAAATACACGTTCAATCGGCACGGAGGGAATCATTCCGCATGGACCACGAACTATCATCTGCTCACACCTCAGACGCTTGATGAATATCTCCGTACCTATCGGGAGCGCACGGCCTGGCTGAGCGGTCTGTTTCCGAACAGTGCAGCGGCATTTCGGTATTTTGAATGGTCATTTATGATTTCCATGGTGGACAAGATCCATTGTTTTGGGGTGTCAAATTGTACTGAGCAGCTTCATGCCATGATTCATGCGCTGCAGTCATGTCGGGAAGAATTTTTACATAGCGATTTCATACTTGACTTTGAAAAGGAATGGGTGGAAAGATACCTATGAGTAAATTTCGCGAACGGTTCTCCCATATACGCGCACAATGTGAAAGCGCAGCGTTTCGCTCAGACATCCGGCATCTGCGGGATAAATTTCACGGCAGTCCCCTTGTTTTGTACGGAGCGGGCGATCTCGGCGCACGTACCGCCAAATGGCTTTTTCGGAGCGGCATCCATCCAGTGTGTTTCTGTGACCGCAGCGGGGGCGGACTCCACAGAGAGACCGCACTGCCGATCATGTCTCCGAAAGATTTGTTGTCGCATTACAAAGGTGCAAATATACTGGTATGCTCGATCGCGCATGCGCATGATATTCGACAGAATCTGCTCTTGTCGGGCATATCGGAGGAACGCATTTTCTTCGTAGAAAACTTGCCGATCCCTGCAATGACGATCGAAGACTTCTTGCCACATGTAGAAGGATATGAGTGGGCGTATCATTTTTTTGCGGATGATATTTCCAAAGAGATCATATGCAACCGCGTGGAAGGATATTTGCTGTCCGCGCCGCTCCGGCCGTCTCAGGGCGTAGAATATTTTGATCGTTCGGCGGGGGTCGTGTTGGGCAGCGAGGAAGTCTTTGTGGACGGGGGTATGTTCGATGGCGATACAGCGATGGCGTTCGTTCGTCAGACGAAGGGGATTTTCCGACACTATTACGGTTTTGAAATCGATGACACCAACTATGAAAAAGCCGTCCAAAACCTCGCAGGCATGGAACATATGACTTTGGTGCAAAAAGGTCTGTGGTCTGGCGAAGCCGAGCGTCACTATCATACGAATCTGCTCGCAAGTTCAAAGCTTTCCGAATCAGGTGACGGCATGATACAGGTGACAAGTCTGGATCATTTTTTTGCGGATTTGCCCGATCAACCGACATTGATCAAGCTGGATATTGAAGGTGCGGAGAAAGAGGCTCTTCTTGGTGCGGAAAACGTTATCAAGAGTATTCGACCGAAACTGGCGATTTGTGCTTATCACAAACCGGAGGACATCTACAGTTTGCCGCAATTACTGACAAGCTATGAAGTGGGCTATCAATTTGCACTGCGTCATTACAGTGACAACTTGCTGGACACGGTGCTGTACGCCGTGCAATAGCGCGTGTGGAGCGTGTTGCGAAAAATCTAAACGAGGTGTATCATGACCATTCGCGAACCCTCCTATCATACCGATCGTGTCGTTTTGGGCGAACGGCTGCCGCTGGCGACGCCCCTTTCTGTGATCTTGGATCTGAGTGAGCGCTGCAACTTCAGATGCAGCTACTGCTTTCGGTCGGGGGAAAAGGATGCGAGTTGGAGCTTCGCTGCCGCAGGCGAGCTGATGTCCCCGGAGGTCTTTGAAAAGGCCGCACGGCAGCTCCAGGATTTCCCTCAGAAATTGAAGCTGGTTTCGCTCTCGGGGCACGGCGAGCCCTTGTGCAATCCGCATCTTGTGGATATGGTGCATCTTCTGAAACAACTGGATGTTGCCGAGCGCATTGATATGCACACGAATGCCTCCCTTTTGACGGAGGATAATGCCGCGCGTATCGCGCAGGCGGGATTTTCACGCATTGTCGTTTCGCTGCAAGGCCTGGATGCCGCAGCATATCAGCGTACGTGCAAAGCGAATATAGATTTTCAACGATTCTACCATCACCTGAAGCTCATGTACGAGACGAAAGCAAAGGATTTGAAGATTCATATCAAGATCGCGGATGCCGCGTTTGGGAACGAAGCTGTGCAGGAAAACAAACGTCGTTTTTACGAGCTTTTTGATGGCATTGCAGACAGCATCTTTGTGGAAAACGTAGTCCCGCTCTGGCAGAATATAGATCTCAAGGCCGATAAAACCGTCAATAAATATGCGTATGAATGCGGCAAGGTAGATTACTGTCCGCTGGTCTTTTATAAGATGTTCGTAGCACCGGATGGAGGAATCTATCCCTGTACCAATCTTCCTCCGCCGATGAGCCTTGGCAATATCCATGATACGACCTTGCAGGCGGCATGGCACAGCCGTCAGCGATTGAATTTTTTGAAGGAACATTTGCGTTTGACGCGCTATCAGCAGAGATCCTGCAAAGAATGTTTTGTGCCTTTCAATACGGTTACAGGCTCCGGGGATATCCTTGACCCCTATAAAGATGGGATATTGGAACGTTTGGAGGAACGATCAAACGATGCGTGAAAAAATTGATTTTGCATGGCCGGTCACGTCTGAGAATGCTCTCGTCTACCAATATTTTCAATCCGAGGTGGTGCGGCTCAGGGACATTCTCGCCGAGAGCCGGATTGTGATCTTCGGTTCCGGAATACGCGGCTGTTGCCTGCTGCACATCCTGGAACAGCATGGTTTTCAAAAGATTGTTTTCTGTGACAACAATCCTGAGAAACAGGGGCATCTCATTCATGACTATGATATTTGTTCGCTGAGCGATGCCCTGTCTTACCGGGGGCGGCAAGTTTTCCTCGTTTCGCCGGAAAACAGCGGATCTATGAGAGATCAGCTCATCGGAGCAAAGCTAGAGGAGGGGCGCGACTGGTTCTCCTTTGATCTATCGGTTTATCATGCCTATCTTGCGGAATATCAACGGCCTGTCGACGATCACATGCTGGTTATGGGCGACTGTGCCTTCTCGCATATCGCATTGACAGATCAAGTGACGGATTCCTTGGGCGATATGATGAAAACGAGCTTCGGTCAAGAGCGTTGCAAGGTGCTCGCGATGCATGGCTTTGGTCAGCAAGCGCAGCATCATATCCTTCACGCCCTGTTGGATCGGGGAGAGCGTCCATTATTATTATTATTATTATTGGTGATGGAGGCATTGACGCCAAAAGCGCATCTTATGCCGCGCACGCAGCACCCGACCTTAATTCGCCGCCTGTTGGATGCCACAGAGCAGCCGCGGGCAGAGTTCTCTGCGTATGCAGAGCTTGCCGAAGAACGGTTTCGCCGCTTCCAAGTGGAATCGTTTGCTTCTTTTAAGAAAACGGAGGACGATACGAGCGAGAAGCTGTATATGCAGATGAACTATCTGTTCCGCATCAAGGAGGAAACGGAAGGGGTCGTGTATTTGAAAAAGACCATCCGTCTCTTGAATGCGTATGGGATCCCAATCGTTCTCTATGTGCCGCCGGTCAACTATATGCAGGGTGAACGCTTCTTTGGGGTGGATTTTAAGGCGAGATATCAAGAAAATTTTACGAAGCTGTATGGATTTCTGGATCGTGAAGGCCTGGACTATCATGTTGCAGATGCCAGCTTCCTGCTCACGGCAGATGAGTTTGCAGCAGCGAATACGATCGATGAAACTTCAAACTATGCCGGTCGGAGCAAACTGCTGCATTTCTTTCATGAATCTGATGCGATTTGTGCTGTTATGGGATAGGGGGGCTGCTATGCTTACGAATGTCACCCAATATCTGCAATATTCCGCTACGCGTTGCCCGGATAAAATTGCATTCCGGGATGCGGCGCAGCAGTTGACTTTTTCTCAACTTGCATCGCAAAGTCGGGCGTTGGCCTCTGCCATTGCTGCAGCTGTCGACGGGCAAAAATGCCGCCCTGTCGCCGTGTATTTACCGAAAGGTGTGGACTGCATCATCGCATTCTTTGCAGCAGCATACAGCGGGAATTTCTACACGCCGCTGGACACGGCCATGCCGCAGGGGCGACTGCGCAGTATAATGGACACGCTGCATCCTGCCGTCGTCCTCACAGATCGGATACATCATGAAGCCGCTTTGGAGGTCGCCGGAGATGCCCTGGTGATGGATCTCGAAGAACTGTGTGTCGGGACGGTCGATGACGGTGTGCTCGACAAGATCCGGCGTACTGTGATTGATACCGATCCGCTGTATGTGATGTTCACCTCCGGATCCACCGGCATACCGAAAGGTGTGGTCGTCAGTCACCGTTCGGTGATCGATTATACCGAGTGGCTTGCGGAGACGTTTGCGTTTTCCGAACGCACGGTGTTTGGAAACCAAGCACCGTTCTACTTTGACAATTCGATTCTTGACATTTACAGTACGGTCAAAAATGCCGGCAAAATGGTCATCATTCCGGAGGAAAAATTCTTATCCTCGAAACGTTTGTGTCGCTACTTGGATGAGGTCGGGATCAATACGATCTTTTGGGTGCCTTCGGCACTTGTCCTTGTTGCGAACTCGGGTGTCTTGGATACGGTCTGCCCCAAGGGGATCGAGAAAATTTTGTTTTGCGGTGAAGTGATGCCGACCGCCCAGCTGAATGTTTGGCGCCGCGCCCTTCCCAATGCCCTGTATGCCAATCTCTACGGGCCTACCGAAATCACAGATGTTTGCACCTATTTTATCGTGGAACGTGAATTTTCTGATGTGGAAAGCCTTCCGATTGGATTCCCCTGCCGCAACACCGATATTCTGGTGTTGAACGAACGGGATGAGCCGGCTGCCGACGGGGAGATTGGCGAGCTGTGCGTCAGGGGCACCTGCCTGTCCCATGGATATTATCGCAACCCCGAAAAAACGGCTGCCGCATTCACACAGAATCCGCTCAACACCATGTATCCCGAAAAAATATATCGTACCGGCGATCTGGTACGATATAATCAGTATGGCGAGCTGCTGTATCTGGGGCGCAAAGATTACCAGATCAAACATATGGGGCACCGGATTGAGTTGGGGGAGATTGAGACAGCGGCGAGCGCGTATCGGGATGTGAAGCAGAGCTGCGCCCTGTACGATGCACAAAAGCAGAGGATCATCCTTTTTGTGGCTGCCGAGGGCATCGACAAGACGGCATTGTATCAGCATTTGAAAACCCGTTTGCCGCATTATATGCTGCCCGCCCTTATCGTGGATTTGGAGGCGCTGCCGCTCAATGCGAATGGCAAGATCGATCGAATCGAGTTAGGAGGAGCATACTGTGGTTAAAAAAATTATCGGGATCATGAACGAGATGCGCCCCTATGAAGAGATAACGGAAACAACCGAGCTCATCGAAAGCGGTATTTTGGACTCTCTTACCATTCTTCATTTGTCCGCACAGCTGGAGAATGTTTTTGATGTCGAAATTGCCGATGAGGCGCTGACAGCGGTCAACTTTGCCAATGCAGACGCGATTGCGCAGTTGGTCAGGAAAAGTAAGGGAATTTGATAGAGGAAGAATGTATGTTGATACAGCCGAAAGACCCTGAAGGGCTCAGAGCACGATTGACCGAGCGCCCCCTTGCGCTCTTTGGAATGGGGGGCATGGGCGCGAAAATCATCGCGTATTGTGACGCGCACCATATACCGATTGCCTGTCTTGCAGATAATAATACGGAAAAACAGGAGCAGGGACAGGATGGTCGGAAGGTTCTTTCGCCGCAGGAGATGAGGGCGGCCTATCCGAATGCCAATGTTTTGATTTCATCAGCGGTGTTCTTTCATGAAATAAAAAAACAGTTGGAGGACTTGGGCGTTCCGGCAGATCAGATCCTCTCATATACGTTGTTTATCGCGGAGAACGTCACTTGGTCCGCGCTGGATCAGGAGGCCGATTGGAAGCGGATGCGCATGCGGAACAGGGATGTTGCTATGTGGATCGATGAAAATGTTCACTCCGTCATTGATTATGGCGCCGGCGAGATGTTTTTGAAAACACTCCTGCCTGCCGGTTGTGCGGAATACTATCCCATTGATTATATTCGACGTTCGGATGAAACTATCGTATGTGATTTGAATGCGGGAGATTTCCCCGATATATCTGCCGATGTTGCCGTACTTACCGGGATATTGGAGTTTGTAACTACAAGCGAGTCGCTGCTGCGCCATGTATCTGCAACAACAAAACAGAAAATTATTTTATCGTATATGACGCTGGAGAAGTTTCCGGATATAGAGGGCAGAGGTATATCTGCCTATGTCAATCATTTCACGGAGCAGGAAGTGATTGACCTGATGGCGCAAAACGGTTTTGCGCTCAAGGAGCATCATCCGGATCCGAGCCATGAGGTCAATACGCTGTTTTTGTTTGAAAGAGTATAAAATCTGAGAAATTGCTATGAAGAAGATATATATACGAACGCATGCCTACAATGCTTCCAAAACATTGCGGCGCACCGTGGACAGCGTCCTTCATCAGACACATACAGACTATATCTACTATCTGTGTGACAATGGCTCTACTGACGGTGGGGCGACCCATCAGATCATTGAGGCGTATGCGAAATTGGATCGCCGCATTGTTCCGTTTTATAATGAAGTGAATCACGTTTGGGAGGACAGTGCGGAATATATTGATTTGCCGCTTCATGTCGATGATGACGATTATTTTTGTGAACTCGATGCCGATGACGAATATCTGCTGACATTTTTTGAAGAAATGCTTGGTTTCATGCAGAAGTATGACCTGGACATTGCCTGCTGTGGCAATGATTTCCTGGATGCTGCACAAGAGAATCGCTTGTTCAGTCAGCGTGTGTTCACTGAGACGGTGATCTTGGAGGGACTGCAATTTGCAGAACTGTTTCCGCAGTATCATGGTTTTATGAGAACGTGTTGGGGCAAATTATATAAAGGCAGCGTCCTCCGGAACTATATCACGAGACATGAAGATTGTCCGAACTATCCCGTCGCCTACGGCGGTGATACATTCAATACGATGCGTGTTTTTCAAAATGCGAAACGCGTCGGAATTTTGCCGCGGTCGCTGCATAAGTATTATATATTCCCAAAATCCGTGTCTTATACCATGCATCCGCAGCGGGTTCAATGTGATCAAATTTTGCATAAAGCCGCCATTGACTACTTAAGCGCGTTTGGTCCCATCAGTCAACGAAATTGGGCGTTCTTATATAAAGTATATTTGTACGCGCTTAGGGATACCGCCGAACTGCTATTGCGCGCGGAGATGCCTGATTCGGAGAAGCTGCATTATTTCATTGAAATGGTCAACTGCAGGTATACGCATCAACTGATGGCGTGGGAGAATTTCGACGCCCCCCTTGAAGAGGCACAGGAAATTCAGGATGCTCGCAAAGATCTTTTCATAGCGATTGCCAAATGGCTGTTTTCTCTTCGTGAAGTAGAAAATGAGCAAGCAGAGGATTATTGTCGTATTGGAGAGCTTTCTTCGGCAGCTTCAGCGTATGCTGAGGGATGGATCGCTTTTCATAAGCGGAGCGCAATGGTCTATATTCAGCAAGGGAAAACCGAGCAGGCTAAGGCGAAGCTGAACGAGCTGAAAGAAGTGCTGCCGGATGACGAGGATGTGCAATATTTGTCACGATTCATCCCCACGACCGAAGGCTTTGTGAAGAGGTGAGGCGTGGGGCAACAACGATCCGTGCAAGCTCCTTGGTAGAATGGATGTTGTGCGGCAGGAGGTGGACGAGGTCTTTACGCCAGTTCCTGGTGTTTGAAAACACCGGGAACTATTTTTTTGCAACAAAAATGAGGCTGCTGCACGAGTCTTTCGTGCAGCAGTCTCATTTACTTCCTGCACAGGCGAATTAGGGCATCCTCCAACAGTTCATCGCCCGCTTGCCCCGTTTTCAGCAGATAGTCGGCATCGGCGAGGGAGAGGATGGCACGCGCAAGCGTTGCCTCAGAGAATCCCCTTGCGTGTCCACCGAGTTTTTCGGCGATGAAGGGATGCAGGCCCATGACCTTGCCGAGTCCCTTCGGCGGTGTACCTGTCATGAGGAGGCGTTTCGCCTGCCAGAGCTGACGCACATGGCGAGTGAGGAGGGCGAGCAGAACGGTGAAGTGAACACCATCTGCGCGGCAGCGTGCAAGCAGATCCAGCGCACGCTGCACATCGCGTGCACTCACGGCATCCATCAGCGCAAAGACTGATACCTCGGGCATTTCGGAGAATGCAGCGCGAAGGTCTTCCTCTGTGAACTGGGCATTGTCCGTGTAGAGTGTCAGCTTTTCGAGCTGGCGGTCGAGAAATTCGAGTGAGATGGTCGGCATCATGCTGACGACATTTAGAAAGAAAGAGCGTGCCTCCCTCTGCATAGAGCGCCCCATCTCACGCAGTCGGCCATTCAGCCAATTCTCCACCGTCCACGCACGTACGGGTTCACTCTCAAGCACGCGGCCGTATTTTTCGACGGCCTGATAGAGCTTGCGCCGCTTGTCAGGCTTGGCGCCGAGAGTAAAGACTGCGTATGTGGTGGAGGGGAGGTCGGAGAGGAGGGCGATCAGTCGGTCTGCATGGGTATCTTTGGAGGAGGGGAGATCCTCCTCGTCCTTTTTTTTCCCTGCACGGAAGATCGCCGCATCGCGCACGAGGACAACGATTTTGTCCGTGAAAAATGGAGCGGTCTCGAGCGACTCCATCAGCACATCGATGGAAGGCATCTCCTCATAGCGGATGAGGGCATCCGCACGCTCCTCCGGTGTGGGCAGAAGCCGGCGCAGAATCGCCTCCTCCGCACGCCGCGTATAGTAGCTTTCCTCGCCGGCAAGCAGGAAGACGTGCGGAAGCGTGCCTTTTGCGAGGGATGCCATAAACTCCGGGTAGTTCATCGGCGATAGCGTGCCATCTCAGCAGCTACGGTGGTCTCTTCCGTATGTCCCGAGTAGAGAACAGTATCCGGCGGCAGGGTAAAGACCTCCCGTGCGATACTTTCCCAGAGCTCCTGCGTGTCGCCGCCCGGGAAATCCGTGCGGCCGATGCTTGCAAAGAAGATGGTATCGCCGACAAATGCGGCCTGATCTGACGCACTGTAGAAGATGCAGGAGTCTGTCGTATGTCCCGGAGAGTAGCGCACATCGAGTGTGAATTTGGGATTTGCAGCGAGAGCGATGGTCTCACGGTCTGCGAATGTCTTTACATCCGAGAGCGTGACGGCCTCGCCGCCCCAGAGGGAGAGATTCCATCTGGGGTCGGCATAGTAGCGCGGGCTGTCCTCGGCAGCATAGACGGGGCAGGGGATGTGACGCAGGAAGTCGTTGACGCCGCCGATGTGGTCAAAGTGGCAGTGCGTGAGCAGGAGACGCTCGATCGTCCAGCCCTTTTCCTTCGCGTGGGCAGCGAGACGGCCTCCCTCGGCGCCGGCATCGATCAGGAAGCCGTGCTTTGTCTCGTCATCGATATAGAAAAAAGAATTGGTCGGGATCATATCACCGACGGTCATGCACTCAATCATTTTGTATCTCCTCTTCTTTTGGAAAGAGCAGC
>ERZ772827.855-NODE-855-length-16131-cov-9.088952_pt1 | contig 16131 bp, 9 predicted proteins | sample MGYA00580850_ERZ772827 | MGnify/ENA primary metagenome ERZ772827 (study PRJEB29015, sample SAMEA2737950) | human oral metagenome | biome: human oral; feature: human-associated habitat; material: dental | place: China | collected 2145 ...
GCCAGGCGGTGTTCGGTCATGGCGCGCTCCTTCAAGGCCCCATGGGCGGCGGCGGCCCCATTTCCACGCTGACGGCATCCCCGGCCGGCGTGGCCTCGCCCGTGATCACGCGCTCGCCTTCTTTCAGGCCCTCCAGCACCTGGGCATGCACGCGGTTGTTCAGGCCCACGCGCACCAGGCGGGTTTCTTCGCGCTGCTCATCGCCCTCGCCCGTCAGCACGCGCACGGCGTAGCGGCCTTCGTCATCTTTGGCGCCCAGCGCGCTGGCGGGCACGGTGAGCGCGCCCTGCACACGGTCCACCACGATGTGCACTTGCGCCGTCATGGAAACGCGCAGCACGCCATCGGGGTTGGGCGCGTGCAGGATGCCGTTGTAGTAAATGGCCGTGGCGCTGGCGGCGGATGTGGCCGACGCGCTGGTGTCGCTGCTGCCGCTTTCATCGGCCGGCGGCAGCAGGGCGATGGCTTTCAGCTCGGTGGCGTAACGCTTGTCCGGCTCGCCCAGCAGCGTGAACCAGGCGGCCATGCCGGGCTTGACGCGGGGCACATCGGCCTCGGAAATCTGCGCCTCGATCTTCACCTCATCCAGCCGGGCGAGCTTGACGATGGTGGGCGTGGACATGGCGGCATTGACCGTCTGCCCCTGCTCCGTCACCACGGCCACGATGGTGCCGTCCATGGGCGCGGCAATGCGCGTGTAGCCCAGATTGGCGCGCGCCGTCTGCGCCTTCAGGTTCGCCTGCTCCAGCTGGGCGGCGTTGGTTTTCAAATCGGCCTCGGCGGCGGCCAGCTGGTTTTGCGCCGACTGCAAATCGGCGCGGGAGGTGGCGTCCTTGGCCATCATCTCCTGCTGGCGCGCCAGGTTTTGCCTAGCCAGCGTGAGCGCCGCCTGCCGCGAAGCGCGCTGCGCCTTGAGCGACTCGATGCCCGCCAGCTCGTCACGCAAGGCGTTTTGCTGCGTGGTGTCGTCAATCTCGGCAATGAGCTGCCCTTTTTTGACCACATCGCCCACCTTCACATGCAGCGCCTTGACCTGCCCCGTGGCCTGCGCGCCCACATTCACCTGCCGCAGCGCGCGAATGGCGCCCGTGGCCAGCACGGTGTCTTCCAGGTCCTGCTTCTGCACGGGCGCCGTCACCCACTGCGGCCGCGCCGGCCCCGAGCTGGCCTTCCACCCCCAAAAAGCCGCGCCCAACACCAGCGCCAGCGCCAGCCAGACCCCCATTCGCCACAATTTGCGCATCAGAAAACCCCGTCTGTCATGCCGGAAAAGCGCGCGAGTGTAGCCAGCCCCCGGCCGCCGCAAGCCACGCGCCAGCCGCCCGTCAGCCGCCCGTTCCAGACACGTCTTGCTCCGTTTTCAGGAGCAGATTCAAGGCCCCGAAAACGCCCCTATCGCACGGTTTGACGGGCTTGGCTGCTATCAAACCAGTAGCGAAATAAACGGCGCGCAGGCGGGCCTTGAACACGCCATCAGCGTTCCGGGCTGGCGGCCGGCTCCGCCTCTTCGGAAACACCGGATGCGCGCTTGTAAATGCTGACTTTCTGGCCCGCCTCAAGCGCATGCACGCCGCTGGTGACGATTTGCATGCCCTCTTGCAGGCCGCCGCTGATGAGCACGCTATCGCCCTGCACGCCGCCCACTTGCACCTTCAGCGGCTCAACAGCGCTGCTGGCCGGGTCATAGCGCCAGACGGCCGATTGGCCGTCTGCGGCCTGCCACAAGGCGCTGCCCGGCAGGCGCAAAGCAGCGCGGGGCGATTCGGCGCCTTCGGGCGTGACGTAAGCCGTGGCGCCCAGCGGCGCGCTGGCGGCCGCCTGGCCTTGCAAGGCGACCTTGACGGTGTAAGTGCGCGTGGCCGGGTCCGGGCTGGCGGCAATTTCGCGAATGCGCGCGGGCAGCTTCTCATCGCTGGCCCACAAGCGCGCCGTGGCGCTTTGCCCGGCCGTCAGGCGCTGCACCTGGCCTTCGGGCACGGCAAAGGCCACATCGCGCGCGCCGTCACGCGCCAGGCGCACCACGGGCGCGCCAGCGGCCACCACCTGGCCCGCCTCGGCATCCACGCCGGTCACCACGCCATCGGCATCGGCCAGCAAATGGGTGTAGCCCGCCTGATTGCCCTGAGCGGCCAGCTGCGCGCGCGCCTGCTTGAGCGCCGATTCGGCCGCTTGCAGCGCCGTGGCGCGCCGGTCCAGCTCTGCGCTGCTGATAAAGCCTTTGTCGCGCAGGGCCGAAAAGCGCTTCAGATCCGTGGCGGCCAAATCGCGCTGCGCCAGTGCAGCGGCCGTCTGGGCGCGCGCCGCATCGGCCGCAAGCTGATAGTCGCGCGCATCCAGCCGGGCCAGAAGCTGGCCTTTTTTCACGTGCTGGCCCGGCTCCACGGCGCGCTCGACAATCTTGCCCGCCACGCGAAAGCCCAGGCGCGATTCCACTTCGGCCCGCACCTCGCCCGCATATTCGGGCAGGCTGGCAGGCGCATCAGCGGCCACCGTCATCAGCTTGACAGCGCGCACAGGCACAGGCGCGGCAGGCGGCTTGCCACAGGCCGCCAACAGGCCCAAAGCCGCCAGGGCAGCGGCCCCAACAGGGCCGCGCGTGGAAAAAAAACGGGGTTTCATGTCAGCAACAAATTCCGTAAATGTCTTGCCGGACTATCTTGCCCCAAACAGCTCCCGCCCAGCCCCGCACGTCTGCCGCGTTTGCCCCGCATTTCATACGCGCCTCACTCCCTTTTTCAACAGCCCAGTCCAAACCCCGAAAACGCCTCCATCGCACGGTTTGACGGGCTTTGGCGCTATCAAAACAGGAGCGAAATCCGTGATGGTTCCGGAGCGTGGGCAGCGGCAAAACAGCACGCGCCCCCAACCAAACAAGGCCCGGTTTCAAGGCGCAAACAAGAGCCAACAGACAAGCTGCCGAATGCCGAATGGCTTGAGGCCGGGTTCGGGCCGGGTTTGGGCCGGGTTCGGGCCGGATCGCGCGCAGCCTGCCTTGCTGCCGCTTTCCGCTCCTGAATCAGGAGCAAATTCAAGGCCCCGAAAACGCCTCTATCGCACGGTTTGACGGGCTTTGGCGCTATCAAAACAAGAGCGAAATCCGCAATGATTCCGGGGCGTGGGCGGCAACAAAACAGCGCGCCCCAACGCAAACAAGGCCCGGTTTCAAGGCGCAAACAAGAGCCAACGGGCAAGCTGCCGAATGCCGATTGGCTTGAGGCTGGGTTCGGGCTGGGTTCGGGCTGGATCGCGCGCAGCCTGCCTTGCTGCCGCTTTCCGCTCCTGAATCAGGAGCAAATTCAAGGCCCCGAAAACGCCTCTATCGCACGGTTTGACGGGCTTTGGCGCTATCAAAACAAGAGCGAAATCCGCAATGATTCCGGGGCGTGGGCGGCAACAAAACAGCGCGCCCCAACGCAAACAAGGCCCGGTTTCAAGGCGCAAACAAGAGCCAACGGGCAAGCTGCCGAATGCCGATTGGCTTGAGGCCGGGTTCGGGCTGGGTTCGGGCTGGGTTCGGCTGGGTTCGGCTGGGTTCGGCTGGGTTCGGCTGGGTTCGGCTGGGTTTGGGCTGGGTTCGGCTGGGTTTGGGCTGGGTTTGGGCTGGGTTTGGGCTGGATCGCGCGCAGCCTGCCTTGCTGCCGCTTTCCGCTCCTGAATCAGGAGCAAATTCAAGGCCCCGAAAACGCCTCCATCGCACGGTTTGACGGGCTTTGGCGCTATCAAAGCAGGAGCGAAATGGGCGGCGCTTGCCGGGGTTCGGCCAAACTTTGGGCTGGCTTTCAGCGTTTGCGGTACATGCCGCTGGCGCGGCGGGCGCTGGCGTCGGCAGCGTGCAGGCGCGTCAGTGAGCGGCTGGCGTGCGCGTGCGTGATGGCCAGGCCCAGGGCATCTGCGGCGTCTTGCCGGGGGGCGGCAGGCAGCAGCAGCAGGCGGCGCACCATTTCTTGCACTTGCGCTTTGGCGGCGCGGCCATGTCCGGCGACGGCTTGCTTCATTTGCAGGGCGGTGTATTCGGCAACAGGCAGCCCTTGCGCGACCAGCGCCGTCACGCAGGCGCCGCGCGCCTGGCCCAGCAGCAAGGTGGCTTGCGGATTGACATTGACAAAGACGATTTCGACGGCCGCTACATCCGGCGCGTAGCGGCGGCTGATTTCGGCGATGCCTTCAAACAGCAGTTTCAGGCGCGCGGGCAGGTGCCCTTGCGGTGCGTCGGCCGTTTGGATGACGCCGCTGGCGACGTAGGCCAGTTGCCCTTGCTGTTCGTCTATCACGCCAAAGCCCGTGGTGCGCAGGCCGGGGTCGATGCCCAGAATTCGCGTTGGTGTCATGTGTTTGGCCAGCTTGCCACGGTTTTCTGTTCAAGATTTGCGTGCATTCCGCTTTGTTTTCGAGAGCCATTTCAGGGGCCTGAAAACGCCCCTGCCGCACGGTTTGACGGGCTTGGTTGCTATCAAACCCATAGCAAAAAAGTGATTTTCAGGGTGCGGGCGGCGATCAAAAGCGGTTGGCGGCCGCCCGCTTGCGATGGGGCGCTTCGGCCCGGGCCTGCGCGGGCCTGGCCCGATAAAGCAAAACCGAAAGCAAAAGGCCGAAAACAAAAGGCCCATTGCAGCGGATGGCGGCAGTGGGCCTTGGAAGGGCGAGGCGCGATGCCGAGCAGCAGCCGGGCTGCTGCGCGCGGTCAGTTTGCTTCGGCCGCGTTGGTTGCCATGGCGTATTCCCTGATGAGGCGCAGCAGGTCTTCTTCCGAGTAGGGCTTGCCCAGGTAGTGGTTGACGCCCAGTTCTTCGGCGTGGTCGCGGTGCTTTTCGGCAATGCGCGAGGTGATCATGATGACGGGCAGGTCGCGCAGTTTGTCGTCAGAGCGGATGTTGCGCACGAAGTCGAAGCCGTCCATGCGCGGCATTTCGATGTCGGACAGCACCACGGCCGGGCGCTCTTCGCGCAAGCGCTCCAGGCCCTGCAAGCCGTCGGCCGCCAGAGCGACACGGTAGCCCTCGCGTTGCAGCAGGCGCTGGGTGACGCGGCGAACGGTAATGGAGTCGTCCACCACCAGCACCAGCGGAATGCTCGATTGCGCCGATGCTTTTTTGCTGTCGTCTGCGCCGGATGCGCTGAAGGCCTTGGCTTGCGCGCCATACACCGTGGCCAGCGCCACCAGGTTGTAGATGAGAGCCACAGCGCCAGAGGCCAGCGCGGTGACGGCCACCAGGCCAGGCAGGCGCGAGAGCTGCCGCCCCAGGCCTTTCACAACCACTTCCTGGTTGCCTAGCACTTCGTCCACGTGCACGGCAATGCATTGGTCCGCGCTTCGGATGATGACCACAGGCATGCTGCGCGAAGGCGGCTCGGTGCTGCGCGGTGAGTTTTGCAGCAGCGCGCCCGCCCAGTAAAAGTGCAGCGCCTGGCCTTCGTGCATGAAGATGCCGCTTTTGTAGGCTTCATCCAGCACTTCAGGGCCGGTGCGGTGAATGATGTCCACCTGGTTGGACGGCAGCCCGATGGACAGCGCGCCCGCACGCACCATCGCCACATGGGTGACGGCGGTGGTCAGCGGCATGACGAGGCGGAACGTGGAGCCTTTGCCTTCGGCGAAGGTGGTTTCAATACGGCCGCCCAGCGCCTGAATTTCGGTGCGGACCACGTCCATGCCCACGCCACGGCCAGCCAGTTCCGTGACTTGCGACATGGTGGTAAAGCCGGGCGCGAAGATGAGGCTGGCGATTTCTTCGTTGCTGAGCGGCTGGTCAGGCTTGATCAGGCCGCGTTCAACCGCGCGGGCACGAATGCGCGCGGCATCCAGCCCGCCGCCATCGTCATGGAAGGCAACGGATACGTCGTTGCCAGACTGGCTCACGTCAATGGAGATGGTGCCGGTCGCCTCTTTATTGCGGCTGGCGCGCACATCCGCCGCTTCAATGCCATGCACCACGCAGTTGCGCAGCAAATGTTCGAAAGCAGGCGTCATGCGGTCCAGAATGCCGCGATCCATTTCGATGTTGCCGCCCGTGATTTCAAGCTTGACGGATTTGCCGCTTTCCTTGGCCGCCTGGCGAACCACACGATACAGGCGCTCGGAAATGCCTTCAAATTCGATCATGCGCGTGCGCAGCAAGTCGCGCTGCAATTCGCGCGACTGGCGGGCCTGGGCCACAAGGTCGTCTTCGCTGGAGTCGAGCGCGCGCTGCAAGGTGCGCTGCACGGTGGCCACGTCGTTCACGGACTCGGCCATCATGCGGGTGAGTTCCTGCATGCGGGTGAAGCGGTCAAACTCCAGCGGGTCGAAGTTCTGCTGGGAGTCTTTGGTGAGCGCCAGGCGCGACTGCATCTGGGTTTCAGCTTGCAGCTCCACGTCGCGCAGCTGCTGGCGCAAGCGGTCAAGGTTGCCGGTGAGGTCGCCCAGCGAATTGCGCAGCAGGCCAAGGGCGGCCTCCAGCCGCACGCGCGAAGTCATGACTTCGCCGGCCTGATTGACCAGCCGGTCCAGCAGCTGCGAGCGCACGCGCACGGCCTGATTGGCCGCCGAGCGGGAAGCTGTCAATGACAGCGGAACGGGCGGCGCCACTTTGCCGCTGGCCGCTGGCACAAGCGCGGCTGCGGCAGGCGCGGCTACAGCAGGCGCCACGGCTTTCGGCTTGTCTGCCGCTGCGGCTGGAGCAGGTGCAGCAGGCACGGCGGACGCAACCGGAGCGGCAGGCGCTGCGGGCGCGGCAGCAGGCGCGGCTGCCGCAGCAGGGCGCGGCTGCTGGTGGGCCTGCGGTTCATAAGCTTCACCGGCCGCCCGCGCCTGCAAACGGGTGAAGGTGTTTTCAAGCTCATCCAGATATTCAAGCAGGGGCGCGACATCGGCCTGCTTCAAATCTTCGACGGCGCCCAGCTGCTCAATGGCCGATTCGGTTCGGTGCGCCATTTCGCCCAGAACCAGCGCGCCGGCCAAACGGGCGCTGCCTTTGAGCGTGTGCAGGCTGCGCTGCACGCGGGCGCGGATGCTGGCGTCGGTGGGGCTGTCAGTCCATTCGCGCAAGGCTTCACCCAGGCGGGGCAGCAGCTCTTCCGCTTCTTCTTCAAAAATGGGGAAAAGGTCTTCGTCAATGGCATCTTGCACGTCAATGCCATCGGCCACGGGGTGCGTGGGCGCATCGGTGATCTGAACCGTGGTGCGCGAAGCTGTGGAAGCAGCAGGCACCACGCGCTCAGGCACGTAGGAAAAAACAGCCGGCGCATGTGATTTCGCAGGCGCAGGCGCAACCGGGCTGACAAAAGCAGCAGGCGCCGGCGCTTCTTCCACCGGATCCGGCAACGCGGCCGGCAGCGTTTCAGCCGGCAGGGCAATGGTAGTCTGGCCTTCTGGCTCCAGGCCGTTGATGTCTGCCAGCAAAGCCGCATCAGGCTCTTGTAATGCGCCGGAAGCAAACTGGTGCAGCACGCGCGCAATCTCGTCAGCTGCGGCCTGCAAGACGCGCGCCTGATGCGCCGAACCTTGCAATTGGCCATGCAGACGCTGCATAGCATGTTCGGCGGCGCGCGCAAAGGCAGACAGGCTGTCAAAACCCACCGTGGCCGAAGCGCCCGCCAGCGAGTGCGCACAAGCAATGGCACGCTCCGGCATCGTTTGGCCAGGATGGCTGGCCCAGGCAGCCAGCTCGTCTGACAGGCTGCGCGACCAGGGCTCGGCTTCGCTCAAATACACGTTGTAGAGCGGACGGCTGATGCTCAAGTGGCCAATGGTAACGGGCAAATCGTCTTCATTGACAGGCTCTTGCGAATCGGCTTGGGACGAGACGGCCGCAACAGGCTGTTCAACTTGCGGCGCAATTTCTGGTTCGGCTTCCGACGCTGGCGCAGCATCGCCTTCATGACCCGCTGACCGGGTTTCATGTGTTTCTTCGACAAAGCCAAAGTCGGAGAGATCGAAATCACCCGTTTCTTCAACGGCCGTCAGCGTGTCAGGGGCAAAGTCTTCAACGGGCGGCAGCTCTGTTTCCGGCGTTCCCTGCCTTTGCGGCGGCAAAACGTCTGGCTCTGCGGCATCACGGTCTTCTGCCGCCGGCTTGATTTCAGGCGCTACCTCAACAAAGCCAAAGTCGGACAGATCGAAATCGCCCGTTTCTTCAACAGCAATCAGTGTTTCAGGAGCAAAGTCATTAACAGGCGGCAACTCTGTTTCCGGCGTTCCCTGCCTTTGCGGCGGCAAAACGTCTGGCTCTGCGGCATCACGGTCTTCTGCCGCCGGCTTGATTTCAGGCGCTACCTCAACAAAGCCAAAGTCGGACAGATCGAAATCGCCCGTTTCTTCAACAGCAATCAGTGTTTCAGGAGCAAAGTCATTAACAGGCGGCAACTCTGTTTCCGGCGTTCCCTGTCCTTGAGAAGAAAGGGCTTCTTCCAGCTCCAGATCGGGCTGCGCCGCGCCAACTTCGGTGGCTTCAGACCCAACCGTTTCGTCCGCCGCCGGTTCAAAAATTGCCAGATCGGTTTCAGAAGCGCCTTGCTCCTCGCCTGTCGGCTCGACAGCTTCTGGCCATTCAGGTTCTTGCGCGTCTGCTTTTTGTGGTTGCCTGGCTTCGCCTTCTGGCTGCGCCGCCGTGCCGCCCCCCAGGTCAGACAAGGCCAAATCAGGTAATTCAATGTCTGGTATGCCTTGCGTAGCCACTGGCTGCTCGCTGGCAGGCGTGTCGTCCGCTATTGCAAGTTCAATGCCTTGCCCGGATTCCGGCTGGGCGGGTGTTTCAGACCGCGTTTCCGCCGAAGAGGACGTTTTCTCTTCGGCTATCACGTCTATCACTTCCTCTTCAGGCGACGGCGCCTGTTCAGCGGCAGGGCTGATTGCCACGGGCAGTGCCGGCAGCGGAATGTGCCCTTGCCCCGTGCGCATGGCATCTGCGCTGATGCGGAAAGGACCTGCCTGCCAATGGGCTGATTGCTTGTCAGCAATGGCCTGTACCCAGTTACCAAAAGCCAGCATGGATTCAGCCGCCAGAGCGCGCAGTTCGGCGCTGGCAGGCTTTTGTTCCGCCAGCCAGGCATTCATGAGCTGCTCCATGGCCCAGGCGGCTTCACCAAACTCGTTCAGGCCCACCATACGGGAGCTGCCCTTGAGGGTGTGATAAGCGCGGCGCAGCGTGGTCTGCTGCTCCATGTCGTCAGAGCGCTGCTCCAACGCCTGAATGGCCTGCTGACCGTTCTGGATGACTTCACGCGCCTCTTCCAGAAAGATGTCAAGCAAGTCATCATCCACCTGCGGCTCCTCGGCAACCGGCGCCGCCACTGGCGCAGGAGCAGGATTAACCAAGGTGGAAAGTTTGTCCATCGCGCCTTTGAGGCCTTCTGCATCATTGGCACGGGCTGCTCGTGCGGCTTCTTTTGCCGCATTGGCCAGCGCGGTTTTGTCATCCAGCGCCGCCGAGATGGCAATCTGCTCTAACTGACCCGGCAATGTGTGCGGCGCATTCCCGGAAGAAATCCGCGCATCGTCAAGAAGATCAGAAATGGCGGAATGAACGCCGCCATCGCCTGAAGCTGGCGGCTGCGCCTCTTCTGCACTCTGCGCCGAAAGATCCGGCTCCGCGCGTCCCATGACAGGCCGCAACTCGCCTGTTTGCTCATCAAGAGTAAAGAGCTTTTTCGCCAGCACAGGCTGATAGCTGAGCATGTCAATCAGAAAGCCCAAAGCTCCCAGACTGTTACCCAGCCGCCCAAAATCTTGCGCATGGGCCTGTTGAATATCTTCGCCCTCATATTGCATGATGCTTTCAACAACATCACGCATACGCATGACAGCCTGTGCCGCCTGATCCAGCCCCAGCACCAGCAGAACGCCGCGCATCTGCACCATCTGCATCAACGCCGTGCTCAATGGCGCGCGATCAGTCACGTTGCGGAAGAATTGATCGAGCTGCTGCTCGACTTCGCCTAGTGTCACGCGCAGTTCGCTGACCACGGTACCCAGCGTCTGGCGGTCGCTGATGCGACGGTAAAGCTCTTCCATCCAGGAGTCCAGCGGCTGCTGCGCGCCGCCATGCAAAATGGCCTCAAGGCGGTCCGCAAGCTGCCGTGTCCGCGCGGCAAACACCGTATCGCCAGGACGGAAATCCACAAAAGACGCTTCCAGAAACAGCACAGCCGTGGCCGCTTCCATGGCCAAATCGGGCGATGGCGCAGCCGCCGACTTGGCCACATGACGAGCTACATGTACAAAAGCATCCGCCAACGGTTTGCCGTGCGCATGCAAGCGGCGCAATGAATCAGCCACAAGACCAAACTGGTCTACGCTACTCTTGAGCCGCGCCATATCGCCGCCAGCCAGCCCAGACCATGCTTCTTTGAGCGTATCAATGCGGCGACGCGCTTGCGCCAGCACGGATGGATCAAATAAGCCGAAAACAGCCGTCTGGTAATCAACCGGAACGTTATCCTGCAAACCCCATGCCTCGCGAACCGCTTTCAGCGTGGGCGTTTCTTCGTTTACAGACTGCGCTTGCGAGCAAAAAAACAGCAGATCGTGGGCAAGCCTTTCAGATACAGAGCGCTCGCCTCGCGCCAGCGCGGTGTACTGCACCAAAATGCGCGAGGCGGCTCTTTTGATATACACATCCGGCTTGAGCAGGCCATGCCCCAATGCCTCAAAAAATCCTGATGACAGCTTCCAGAAAATACTGGGATGTTGGGCCGTTTCGCCATCGGCCAGCCCTAAACTGACCACGCACAATTCTTCTGCTGCGCTGGCATCTGCCGTCTTCATGATTTTGAGCGTGCCATGATCCACACGCTGGCGAACCGCCTTGTCATATCGCAGCTTTTGCAAAGCAGGCGGAGTCGCCGGATTGACCCAGCGCCAACTGACCGGCCATAAATCTGCAGGATGTATACGATCAGCGCCCGCCAATTGCTGAATTTCCTGAAACTGGGGGAACAACCCAAGCGCCGGGCGCGGATTTTCTCCCAATTGGCCTTCCAGATATTCAATTAAAGCAAATCCGGCATTTTCAACAATAGACGCCGCTTTTCCCGTGCATTTTTCGGGATGCTGGACAAACTGCTGCGCCACGCCCTCCATGCCTCGCACCATATGCGCGGCCACATCCTGTCCCACCATCTCAAGAGCGCCCACCACCTGATGCAGTTGTTGGCGCACCAATCGCAATGGGCCGCTATCAATAGTGGACAAATCAACGCCACGCGCGGACTCTGCCTCACTGACGAAACGCCTGAGTGCCTTGGTAACTGCCTCAAGTGATTTTCTGGTTTCGTCAAGAACCCATGCCAGCGGCCCAAGGTCGCCAGTATTCATATGGGTTCCTGCGCTGGCCTCAGCCGGGTTCAGTGCCATGACGATATGAACTCCCAAGATATTCTGATTCAAAAGCCATGCTTATTCATATTACACATGGCTCAGCCGCCAAATCATTTTCAGCGCCGGAAAATAAATAATTGCTCTTTTGCCGCAAAAGCCATCAGGCAATCTTGAAACGTGCCACAGACTGGCGCAATTCATCTGCCATGCGCGCCAAATCACGCACCTGTGCCACAGTGGATCGTGTGCCCTCTCCCGTTTGTTCTGTCACGGCAAAAATGTGCTGAATGTTGCGCGCCACTTCATTGGCCTGTTGCGCCTCCTTGGAAGCCGAGGCAGAAATACGCTCAATCAGTTCAGCCAGACGACGAGACACATTATCAATCTCTGAAAGCGCTGTACCGGCGTTATCAGACAACCGTGCTCCTTCCACCACACCTTGGGTTGAGCGTTCCATAGCCGCCACCGCATCTTGCGTATCGGTTTGAATGGCCTTCACCAGGGAAGCAATCTGACGCGTCGCATCTGCCGAGCGCTCGGCCAAACGTTGCACTTCTTCCGCCACCACTGAAAAGCCCCTTCCGGCTTCACCTGCCGATGCGGCCTGAATGGCTGCATTCAAAGCCAACACGTTGGTTTGCTCAGTAATGTCAGCAATCAACTCCGTGATTTCACCAATCTCTTGGGAAGATTCACCCAATCGTTTAATACGCTTGGAAGTTTCCTGAATCTGGTCACGAATGGCATTCATACCGCCAATCGTGTTTTGCACAGCCGTCAGACCCGATTCCGCAGCGACCCGCGACTGGCGCGCTACGGCCGCCGATTCCTGCGCCTGTGTTGAAACGTGGTTGATGCGGGCCGCCATGTCCAGCACGGCCTGGCCAGTTTCACGGATTTCGTGCAGCTGCTGCGTGGAGGCGTTGAGCAGCTCGTTGGAGGTGCTTTCTACCTTGCTCGTCGTCTGCGCCACACGCGTGGCCGTGCTTTGCACATTGCCCACCAGCGAGCGCAGCTCTTCCACCGTGTAATTCACCGAGTCGGCAATTGCACCGGTGATGTCTTCCGTCACTGTGGCTTCCTGCGTCAAATCGCCCTCGGCCACCGCTTGCAGCTCGTTCATCAACCTCAAAATGGCCGCCTGATTTGCATCATTAACGCGTTTGGACTCTTGCTGTTGAAGCTCTGCCAAATGCCGCTGCTCCTCAGCCAGAGACTGGCGCTGACGGCTTTCGTGCAACTGGACAAAGCCCAGGCCAATAGCTGCCAATAACGCAAACAAACCTGGAATCGCCATCCCCAACAAATGCTCAAGGTGCAAGCCAGATTCAGAAGAAAGGCGATTTTCCAGAGCCTGCAGATTTTTCCGCAAAGGCTCACTGTCCGCCACAATGCTATTTTGTGCTTCACGTGCAGCAACCAGCCCCTGTAGATTACCGAGAATACTGCTGGCATCCACGCGGGTTTGCTCATAGGTTTTCAACAATGACTGCAAATTTTCCCGAACCCGCTCATCACGAGCAGGAACCAGCCGCAAGTCAGCATTCCCATTCAACAGGCCATCCGCGATTTCCTTGAATGTATTCAAATCCTTTCCAAGCAGAAACACAGCCTCCGGATTAATCCCTTCAAAGGTAATCGATTCATTGGCAGATTTGCTTATCCGCTGCGTCAACATAACAAGCTGACCAATCGCGGACATCTCCGCAGCCGGCGCATTGGCCTGAAGCTTGAGCGCTGAAATCGTTTCGGCGGTTGCAAGCAGCTCAGCAGAATCAGAACTCAATTTACGCAAGGAAGCGCCAACCTGCGTCAGAATCTTTTCCTGCCCTAAAACAATCTGGGTATTCCTGTACGCGCGCTCTACCAAAGATGCAATTTGCCGAATCTCTTCAGAATATGCCGCCCCCAATGGAGAGACCTGCTCATTTCCTCTTTGTAAGCCATCTACGGCCGCACGCAATTCAGCAGCGCTATCCTTCACTTCCGGAAATGCCGAAACATTGCCTACAGACGCCTGAGAAACCGATTTAGCCAAACGCTGGGATTGCATAAGCGCCCGCCCCGTCGCAGACACCTGCCGGGCCACTTTCTCTGTGCTGATAACCGTCCACGACACCATGCCGGCCAGCAAGACAAAGCATAAAAACAATATGATGGAAAGCACACGTTGATGACGGGCAGCCGTGCCTTTACCCAATAAAAACAGACTGAACGAATCAGCCTGGTAAAGCGCATTGGCATTCACGGGAGCCGCATCGTCTCCCGCTCCCTCCATAATGGTAGTGGTTGTGGACATGCCAAAACCGCTATGAGTCTGAGTTGAGTTGTGGCCAGAATTCATGCCAACCTTTTCATTGCCTGACAATCCGGAAATAGCCATAATATTCAAATTCCAATATTTATTATATACCGATACTCAAGAAAGACGCATCCAGCGAAAGGGCCTGCAAATTGATTTCCTGCCAGCGAACGCCTTGATTATCTATATAGACATGCCCAAAATAAGCTGGCGACCCCTCGGCAGGCGCCAGCGATTCGGTAAACATCTCCATGGTACGCAAGCCAGACAACCGATCTGCCAGCAAAGCAGCGTTTGTCTCCAGTAGCGGATTGAATGCCACCAGCCAGCACTGGGAAAGTGCCATCTCGCTGCGCGCCTTATCTGGCGCGCCCATCATGAAAGCTGCCAGATCTACCACACCGCACAAATTGCCGCGCAAATTGGCGACACCCATAAACCACGGGCGAACATACGGAACCGGCTGCAGCGGCGCCCAAGGGAAAATCTGCCCCGCGTGATTCAATGGAAACAGTAATTTCGCGGCTCCAGCTTCCACAGCCAGCCAGGAAGCCTCCGTCCCCGTTTTCTGCGCTGTTTGAAGACGCTGGGCCAGCTGCCCCTGAAAATCACGCAGGGCCTGTTTGTTTGACATGCCAGATTATCCCAATGCCTTGATTTTTGCGAGCAACTCAGCCTGGTTTACAGGCTTGGTAATGTAGTCGCGCGCGCCCTGCCGCATTCCCCAAACGCGGTCCGTCTCCTGATTCTTGCTGGTGCAAATAATGATAGGCACATGAGAATACCTTGGGTCTTTCGCGATGGAGCGAGTGAGCTGAAAGCCATTTTGCCCGGGCATGACCACGTCCATCAAAATCAGATCCGGCACCGATTCAGCCAAGCGCTTGAGCGCATCCTCCGCATTTTCTGCCGTGCTGACTGAAAAACCATTTTTTTTCAGCAGCTCGCTTAAAAACATCAACTCTGTTTTCGAATCATCCACAACCAGCACATTGGAAATTGCCATATCATTCTCCTCATCCGGATTACTGTCCGGTAAAATCCCGCACGGTTTGCAGCAACTGGTCTTTGCTGAAAGGTTTTGTCAAATATTCCTGCGAACCCACCATGCGTCCTCTTGCCTTATCAAAAACGCCATCCTTCGAAGACAACATCACCACGGGCGTGGCAGCAAATTTTTCATTGCGCTTGATAATAGCGCAAGTCTGATAACCATCCAGACGCGGCATCAAAATATCGCAAAATATCAGGTCAGGATGAAAATCACTGATTTTTGCCAGCGCATCAAAACCATCCTCAGCCAGCATGACCTCATGCCCGCCCTGCTTGAGAAAAATCTCCGCACTCCGCCGGATGGTATTACTATCGTCAATGATCATTACTTTCATGGATGATTTTCGTGAAACGATTTCAAATTGGGAAAACACGCCGCCGCGTTTTGCGCATTTTGCGCGCAGCGCGCCAGGCGCGACGCTCCCTGACAGACTCGCTGATCTGACTGCGACGCCCCAAGCCGGCGCACCGCTTCAGCAGGAAACAAAGAACTTGAGACCGTGCAAGCTTATGCCATTGTCACATACGGTGCAACGATTGTATCTATAGGTATAAAGAAAAATTCAAAATTGCGCACCACATCAACGCATAAGGGCGCTCTGGCAAAATCATGGAAACAAGTCAGTTGCGCCGTATCACTTGCACAACAAACAGGCAAACTGATTGCCATGCGTGATGCAACCCCGCACTGAATTCACCATGAAAAAACCTGTAAACGATCGTAATGATGCCCTGATGGAGCGCGCGCGCCGCGTCATTCCGGGGGGCGTCAATTCCCCGGTGCGCGCCTTCCGCGCTGTTGGCGGCACGCCACGCTTCATCCAGCGCGCGCAGGGCGCCTATCTGTGGGACGCCAATGACCAGCGCTACATCGACTACATCGGCTCCTGGGGCCCCATGATCCTCGGCCACGGCCATCCGGCCGTGCTGGAAGCCGTGCGCCGCGCCGCGCAAGACGGCCTGTCTTTTGGCGCGCCCACCGAGCGCGAAGTGGAGCTGGCCGAAGAAATCCTCTCGCTCATGCCCAGCATGGACATGGTGCGCCTCGTCTCCTCGGGCACTGAAGCGGGCATGAGCGCCATCCGCCTGGCGCGCGGCGCCACGGGCCGCAGCAAGATCATCAAATTTGAAGGCTGCTACCACGGCCATGCCGACGCCCTGCTGGTCAAGGCCGGTTCCGGCCTGGCCACCTTCGGCAACCCCACCAGCGCGGGCGTGCCGCCCGAAGTGGTGCAGCACACGCTGGTGCTCGAATACAACAACCTCGCCCAGCTGGAAGAAGCCTTCGCCCTGCACGGGCGCGAGCTGGCCTGCCTCATCATCGAACCCATCGCGGGCAACATGAACTTCGTGCGCGCCAGCCTTGACTTCGTGCGCCGCTGCCGCGAGCTGTGCACCCAATACGGCGCGCTGCTCATCTATGACGAAGTGATGACCGGCTTTCGCACCGCGCTGGGCGGCGTGCAAAGCCTGCACGCCAAGG
>ERZ772827.856-NODE-856-length-16123-cov-4.645880_pt1 | contig 16123 bp, 11 predicted proteins | sample MGYA00580850_ERZ772827 | MGnify/ENA primary metagenome ERZ772827 (study PRJEB29015, sample SAMEA2737950) | human oral metagenome | biome: human oral; feature: human-associated habitat; material: dental | place: China | collected 2145 ...
TGGAAGACCAGCACCATGATGACCAGCGGGAGGGTCATGATGACTCCGGCCGCCATCTGGGAGCCGAAGGGCGTGTTGAACTGGGAGGCGCCCGTGAACTTCGACAGCAGGACCGTGGCGGGCTGCATCGTCGGGTCGTTGATCATCGTGACGGCCACGAGGAACTCGTTCCAGGCGCCAATGAAGACGATGATGGCGGTGGTGAAGATGCCGGGGGCGGCCAGCGGGAGGATGATCTTGCGGAAGGCCTGTCCCGGGGTGCACCCGTCGACCATGGCGGACTGCTCGAGCTCGACCGGCATCTGCCTGAAGAAGCTCGTCAGGCACCACACGGCCAGCGCCAGAGAGAAGGACAGGTCGGGGAAGATCATCGCCTGGTAGGTGTTGATCCACCCCCATGCGGTGAAGTTCTTCAGCAGGGGCACGATGATCGCCACAAGGGGGAACATCGAGGTCGCCAGGACCACGAGCAGCAGGAAGCCCTTGCCGCGGAAGCTCAGGCGGGCCAGCGCGTAGGAGGCGAAGGTCGCGATGACGAGCGCCACGACGGTGACGATGACCGAGACGATGAGCGAGTTGATGATGCCCGAGGCGAAGTTGTTCTTCGCAGAGAAGACCGCCTCGTAGTTCTCCAGGGAGGGGTTCCTCGGCCACCAGGAGTTCTCGAAGATCTCCTTGTCCGGTCGCAGGGAGGAGACGATCATCCAGTAGAAGGGCGCGAGGCAGTAGATGACGATGAGGCCGATGCCGAAGACGGAGGCGATCCCCGCCCAGTCGGTCTTCTTCTTCCTCAGCTCAAGGCCGTCGGTGGTTGTGGTGCTCATGAGCGTCCTCCTTCGGTGACGGAGGCGACGGGCTGGGGGGAGCGACGGCGCCGGGGCAGGAAGACGGAGGCATTGAGCCTGCCGCCCGGGGTCTTCTTCTTTTTCTCGACGCTGGCGCCCAGGTCGGCGCCCGTGATCTTGACGAAGGCGAAGGCGAAGATGAAGACGTAGAGGAAGAGGATGAGCGCGTAGGCCGCGGCGGAGCCGTACCTGAGGTTGGAGGCCTCGTCCTGCACGAGCATGGAGATGGTCTCGACACTCTCCTTGCGCGGGCCGATGAGGATGTAGGGCAGGTCGAACATGCGCAGGGCGTCCAGGGTGCGGAACAGGATGGCGACGACGAGGGCGGGCTTGACCAGCGGCAGGGTGATGCGGGTGAAGCGCTTCCAGGCGTTGGCGCCGTCGATCTTGGCGGCCTCGTAGACCTCGTCGGGGATGACCTGCAGGCCCGCGAGGGTGAGCAGACCGATGTAGGGCGCGGTCTTCCACACGTCAGCGATGATGATGGTGAGCTTGGCGGCAGCGTCGCCGGAGGCCCACATGATGTGCTGGTTGAGCATGGCGTTGGCGACGCCGTTCTGGTTGAAGATCCAGCCCCACAGGATGCCGGAGACGGCGGTGGGGATCGCCCAGGGCACAAGGATGGCGGCGCGGACGAGTCCGCGACCGCGCATGGCCTTGTGCATGATGAGGGCCATGGCTACACCGAGGACCGTCTCCAGGATGACGGTGACGACACCGAAGAGGGTCGTGTTGTAGGCGGCGTTCCAGAAGCGTGAACCGGCGTCAGTGAAGATGTCGGTGTAGTTGCTCAGTCCGACGAAGGGCTCGGTGTCCGAGACGAAGCCGGTCTCCGGGTCGAGTCCGGCCTTGCCGAAGAGGGACTGGTAGAGAGACTGGAAGACCGGGACGATAATGACGGCCACGAGGACCGCGATCGTGGGAATCAGCAGGATCCAGGCCAGGCGGGCCTGAGCCATGGATGCCTTGGACTTGTGGTTGACGACCTTGGCTGAGTACGTGCTCGTGCTCATAGGGGCTCCTTTGCGCACCACGCTCGACCGGTGGTGGGGGCGGCACCGCGGCTGCCCCCACCACCGGGATCGAGCAGTGGTTCTCAGGCCAGCGCCTTGAGGGCGCTCTCGAGGCCCTCGATGGCCTCCTTCGCCGTCTTCTGCTGCTGGATCGCCGGGTAGAAGGCGTCCTGGATGGCGGCGGTGACGTCACCGTAGGCAACGGCCTTCGGACGGCCGACGGCGGAGTCGAGGGACTCGCGCAGGGTCGGCAGGTAGGGGAACTTGTCGAGCATCTCAGCGTCCTCGTAGAGGGAGGCGTTGATGGGAGCGAGGGTCTGGGTGTCGAGGGCGTACTTCTCGGACTCGGGGCTGGTCCACCACTTGATGAACTTCAGGGCCGTGGCCTTGTTCTTCGAGAAGGCGGAGATACCGCAGTTGTGGCCACCGAGGGTGGGCACGAAGGTGTGTCCGCCGAGCGAGGGCAGGGCGGCGACACCGAACTTGTCGGTGCCCAGGGCCTCGACGTTGTTGGCGTACTGGTAGGGCCACTGGCGGTAGAAGAGGAGGTTGCCGGACTCGAAGGCGTTGCGGCCGTCCTCCTCCTTCCACTCCAGGGCCTGCTGGGGGATGTAGCCGTCCTTGAAGGCGTCCATGAGGAACTGCAGGCCCTCGATCGCCTCGGGAGAGTTGATGGTGACCTTGTTCTCGCTGTCGTAGTAGGCGCCGCCGAAGCTGTTGATGAACTCGCTGGCACAGCAGGTCAGGCCCTCGTACTTGGCGAACTGGCCGCCGAAGCCACCGATGTTCTCGTGGCCGGGCACGGCGCGCACGGCGTCGATGGCGGCCTTGATGCCGTCCCAGTCGGTGGGAACCTCGGTGATGCCCGCCTCGGCGAGGAAGTCCTTGCGGTAGAACATGATGGACGAGTCCGTCGCGAAGGGCATGGCGTAGAGCCGGTCCATGTACAGGCCGGTGTTGTAGACGCCCTCGATGACGTCGTCGTAGTGGAGCTCGTCCTTGGGCAGCTCGACGATCCACTGGTTGGCGGCGAACTCGGCGACCCACACGTTGTCAACACTGATGACGTCGTAGGCGTCGGACTTCGTCTGGGCGTTGTTGACGAAGGACTGGCGCTGCTGGTCGGCCTCCGCGGAGAGCTCGATGAGGGTCACCTTCTCGTCAGGGTTGGCGGCGTTCCACTCGTCGATACGCGCCTGGACCTTGCCGTCGGAGTTGTCCTTGCCCTGGACCCAGGTGATGGGACCGGTGCCCTCGAGGGCGGTCGTGCCGCCACCCGAGCCGGACGAGCCGTCGGAGCCGCCGGAGCAGGCCGCTGCCGCAGCGAGGGTGGCGGCGACGACCGAGCTCTGGATGAACCTGCGACGGGGAAGTGCGGATGCCATAGGGGTTTCCTCCTTGAAACACGTGAGCCGTGAGGGTGGGAGAGCGGGGACCCTCCACCGTGTCGACGCGCGTCGACGGCCAACACGGAGAACATTATGTCGACACGCGTCGACAACGTGACGTCACCCACAGAACGTTATCAAATCGTTACTCCTCGCCTCCTCTCACTGCGGCAGGCCTCCCCCTCACCGCCGAGCCCGACCCCCAACTCCTCGGTTTGCTCTCGAAAGTACGGCGCTTTGCCATACGTTCGAGAGCAAACCGAGGAGTTCGGCGGGATGGTGGGCGGCCATGCGCACCCGCCCGGGGTGTCAGGTCGGTGCTGCACGCTCATGTGACAGGTGCGATTCGACCGATTCGCACTTTTCGTTGGTACTCCAAGGATTTCGCCCTGAAGCCGAGCCCCCCTCTGACGCTCCCATGTGCGCGGTCCCTGCTCACGCACATGGGAGCTGAACGACCCGCGAACGTCGAGACAGAAAACCGCAGAATCCCACGGATTCTGACCGGAGCCGGAAAGCGTGAGCGTGCATGAGCGTGCGACCCCGACGACACAGGCCGCAACAGGAGGTGCCACCACGCTACGGGACGCACCCGTCGGCACTGTACGGTCGAGGCATGAGCCCCACCGAGCACACCAGCCCTGAGGAGTCCACGCCGCTGACGGGCCGCTGATGGGCCGCTGGAGGACCGTCCGTCAGGAGTCCGCGGCAACCGGGGCCGCCGCAGGATCGGGGAGCGCCGAGGTTCTGCCCGGCGGCAACACCTCCGGTCAGGTGGTGAGGATCGACGGAACGGTCCGCAAGCGGTGGGAAACCGGGACGCAGACGGTCCACGAGTACCTGGCCCACCTGCGCGCCCGGGGCATCGATGTCCCCGCGCCACGTGGGCGCGATGAGCAGGGTCGGCAGATCCTGGAGCACGTGCCTGGGCCGGTCCGCGCCGATGCGGAGTGGATGACCCTTGATGACCTGGCACGGGTCGGCCGACTGCTCCGGTCGGTGCACGATGCCAGCACCGGCTTCCACCCCTCCATCGAGGTTGAGTGGGATCCGGTGCTGCCGGCCCGCCACCCCAACCTCATGTGCCACAACGATGTGGCCCCGTGGAACCTCGTGGTCGGGGACCGATGGGTGCTCATCGACTGGGACGCGGCCGCGCCCTCGACCCGGCTGTGGGACCTGGCCTACGCGGCCCAGACCTTCACTCTCAATGCCCCCAGCCGACCCGCCCCCGAGGCAGGCCGGCGCCTTCGGGCCCTGGTCGATGGCTACGCTCCTTCGGAGCCGTTGAGGCGGGGGCTGCCTGCCGCAGTGGGGGCTCGCGCGCAGGCTATGTATGCCCTGCTGCGGGACTCCCACGCCTCGGGGCGCGAGCCCTGGGCATCGATGTTCGTCTCTGGTCACGGCGAGCACTGGCGTGAGGTCGCCCGTTACACCACTGAGCACGAGGAGTCCTGGGCCTCCTGCCTAGGGGGTGCCAGCTGATCGCCCTCAACCCGTCCCGGCCTCGGAGCCGACTGCGGTGGGAGTGGGGCGGCTGTAGGCCTCCTCCTAGGGCCTCTCCGGCCGGGCTGGTTCGGAAGCGGACCACCACCCCCACCGAATACCTACCAAGTGGACAATGCCGTCCGTATAGGCTGTGACCCAGGCCGCATATCGCAGTGGCTCCGTCGGGAAGGAGAGACAGCATGACGACAAGCGAGGTCGCACAGGGCATGACGAGCGCCGACGAGCAGGCAGACCGCTGGGTCGATCCCGACCTGGTGGCTCTCGCCCGCCGCGCCGCTGCCGAGGGTACCGTCCTGCTCACCAACAACGACGCTCTGCCGCTGGCCCCCGGTGAGGGCGTGGCCGTGCTCGGACGCGTCCAGGTCGACTGGTTCACCGTCGGCTACGGCTCCGGGGGCGACGTCAACCCGCCCTACACGACCAACCTGCTGGACAGCCTCACCGAGGCCGGTGTCGCCGTCGACGCCGAGCTCGCCGCCACCTACCGCAGCTGGTGCGCTGCCCACCGTCCCCCGAGCGCCGAGTGGGGGCAGTGGCCGCGCCACTACGAGGAGATGCCGCTTGCCGACGACGCACTCGCCGCCGCCGCCCGGCGCGCGCGCACGGCCGTCGTCGTCATCGGCCGCGCGGCCGGGGAGGACCGCGAGAACGTCCTCGAGCCCGGCTCCTACCTGCTCACCGACGACGAGCGCTCCCTGCTCACCCGCGCCGCGGCCGCCTTCGAGCGCACCGTCGTCATCGTCGACTCCGGCAACGTCATGGACCTGTCCTGGGCCGAAGAGCTCGACGTCGACGCCCTCCTGCTCGCCTGGCCCGGCGGGATGGAGGGTGCCCGCGCCGTCGCCGATGTGCTCATCGGGGCCGTCGAGCCCGGGGGCCGCCTGCCCGACACCATCGCCTACCGCTACGAGGACTACCCCTCCGCGGCCTTCTTCGGCGGCAAGGAGTACAACAGCTACACCGAGGACGTCTTCGTCGGCTACCGCTACTTCGAGACCTTCGCCCCCGAGCGTGCCCAGTTCCCCTTCGGCCACGGCCTGGGCTACACGACCTTCACCCTGACCGCGGGCGCACCCGAGCGCCACGGCGACACCGTGCGCCTGCGGGTGAGCGCCACCAACACGGGAGGTCGCCCCGGCGCCACCGTCGTGCAGGTCTACGCCGCCCCCGCCTGCCGTGCCCTCCTGGGCGTGCCCGCACGCCAGCTCGTCGCCTTCGCCCGCACCCGACAGCTCCCGTCCGGCACCAGCGAGAGCCTCGACCTGTCCTTCCCCGTCGAGCGCCTGGCCTCCTTCGACGACTCCGGCACCACCGGGCACCCGCACGCCTGGGTGCTCGAGGCCGGCGAGCACACCCTGCACGTGGGACTCAACGTGCGCGCCACCGCCCCGATCGGCTCCCTCACCGTCACCGAGCCCGAGGTCCTCGAGCAGCTCGAGGAGGCCCTGGCCCCCGACCCGGCACACCCCTTCGAGCGCTGGAGCGTCGTCTACGACGCCGACGGCACGGCCCGGCGCACGAGCGAGCCGGTGCCCGTACGCACCATCGACCTGCGCCGGCGCATCCTCGACCGCCTGCCCGAGCCCGTGAGCGAGGCCCCCGCCGTCGGCTCCAGCCTCCAGGACGTGGCCGTCGGAACCGTGAGCCTCGACGCCTTCATCGCCTCCCTGGAGCCCGAGGACCTCGCCGAGCTCGCCTACGGCGACGTCACCATGGGGTCGCCGCTCGGCGTTCCGGGCAACGCCGGGGCCTTCGGCGGCGTGCGCGCCCGGCTGCGCGCCCGGGGCGTCCCGGCGGTGACGACGACCGACGGACCCTCGGGCATCCGGGTCAGCGCCTTCGCCTCCCTCCTGCCCTGCGGAACCGCACTCGCCTCGACCTGGGACCCGGCCCTCATCGAGCGCATGGAGGCCCTGCACGCCCAGGAGATGCTGCGCAAGGGCTCCGACGTCCTGCTGGCGCCGGGCATGAACATCCACCGTGACCCGCTGTGCGGACGCAACTTCGAGTACTACTCGGAGGACCCCCTGCTCACCGGGGCCTGCGCGGCCGCCTACGTGCGCGGCATCCAGTCGGCGGGCGTGTCCGCCTGCCCCAAGCACCTGGCGGCCAACAACCAGGAGACCAACCGGTGGGTGCACGACTCGCGCGTCTCGGCGCGCGCCCTGCGTGAGATCTACCTGCGGGCCTTCCGCATGGTGGTCGAGGAGGCCTCCCCGCGCACGCTCATGACCTCTTACAACAAGGTCAACGGTGTGTGGTCCTACCACAGCTATGACCTCGTCACCACGATCCTGCGCCGTGAGTGGGGCTACGAGGGCGTCGTCATCACCGACTGGTGGGTGCAGAGCGCCCAGGACCCGGACTTCGAGGCGCTGAGCGACTCCGCCTACCGCCTGCGCGCCCAGGACGACGTCCTCATGCCGGGGGCCCTGAGCTGGGAGCACCAGAAGCGCGAGGACGGCCACGACCAGTTCATCCTGGAGGCCTTCGACCCCGCGGACACCAGCGGCGAGCACCTCACCCTCGGCGAGCTCCAGCGCAGCGCCCGTAACGTCCTGCGCCTCGTGCTGTCCTCCCCCGCGATGAAGCGCCTGGAGGCGCAGATCGCCCTCAACCTGTCCTGACCTGTGACGAAGAAGCGACGACACCTCAAGGAGCCCCGATGACGCAGGACACCACCCCGACCGAGGCCGCCGACGCCCAGCCCGTCAGTACCGAGGCGGCCAGTACCGGGTCGGTCGGTGCCGGGGCGGTCGGTGCCGGGGCGGCCGGTGTCGAGCCCGCCAGCGCGGAGGCCTTCAGCGCCCTGGCCGCCTCACGCCACTCGGTGCGCAGCTTCCGGCCAGACCCGGTCCCCCAGGAGGTCCTCGACGCGATCCTCGACGACGCGCGCCAGGCACCGAGCTGGTCCAACACCCGGCCCTTCATGCTCGCCCTGGCCAGCGGACCGCGGGCCGAGCGGCTCAGGGCCGCCTACGTCACAGAGTTCGACAGGACCGTCCCCGTCATGCGCAAGCAGCGCGGTGCCCTGGCCCGGCTCGTCCTCACCGGCCAGGCCCCCGACGGCGACTACCGGACCTGGGCGCCCTACCCCAAGGACCTCCTCCCCCACTCCCAGAAGGTCGGCAAGGCCCTGTACACCCTCCTGGGGATCGCCCGCGGGGACCGTGCCGCCCGCGAGGAGGCCGCCCGCGCCTCCTGCCGGGCCTTCGACGCCCCGGTCATGGGCTTCGTCCTCATCCACAAGGGCCTCATGCCCTTCGCCGCCCTCGACGCCGGGCTCATGCTCCAGACCCTCTTCCTGTCCGCCAAGGCGCACGGCGTCGACTCCTGCCCGCTGGGGGTCCTCGCCACCTGGAGGCGCCCGCTCGACGCCGAGTTCGACGTCCCGAAGAGCTACCGCCTCATCACCGGCTTCGCGCTCGGCTACGCCAGCGACCACCTGGTCAACGACTTCCGCGCCGAGCGCCGGGCCGTCACCCTCGCCCGGCCCCGCCGCTGAGGCCGGGTGGGTGCGGGACTGCTTGCCCGCACCCACCCGGGTCCGTGCCCGGCCCTGGCTCCCGCGTTCCGCCCTCAGATCCTCTCCATGGGCGCCAGGCGTAGGATGAGGCGCTTGGTGGCGGGCGCACCGTCAACCGTGAAGGTCACGTGGGCCGTCGTCGAACGGCCGGAGCCCTCAATCCGCTCGACCGTGCCGACGCCATAGCTCTTGTGGCGCACCTGGTCGCCCGCCCGCAGGCCGGCGACCGCCTCCGGCAGGCAGTCCGGGGCGGCCGACGACGACCCGTCCAGGCGGGTGGGCACCGCCGCCGCCCTCCGGGCGCGTGCGGCCTCGCGCTTGGCCTGGACCCGGTCCTGGGAGGTCTCGACGCGCCCGAGCCTGCCCGAGCGCGCTCCCGAGCGTCCCGAACCGACAGCGGGAGCGAAGTCGTCGTCATCGGAGTAGCCTCCCGAGCCCCCGCCGCGGCGGTAGGAGCCGCGACCGGAGCCGACACCGCCCTCGTCCCAGCTCGAGCCCCAGCCGGTCCCGCCCCCGCGCAGGGCGTCCATGGAGGAGGCCAGGCGCCGCCACTGCATGACCTCGGAAGGGATCTCGTCCAGGAACCGCGACTGCGGCATCGCCTGGGCGGCGCCCCAGGCCGAGCGCACCGCCGCCCGGGTGACGTACAGGCGCTGACGGGCACGGGTCAGGGCCACGTAGGCCAGGCGGCGCTCCTCGGCGAGCTCGGTCTCCTCCGCCAGGGAGCGCGCGTGCGGGAAGGTTCCGTCCTCCATGCCGGTGACGAAGACGACCGGGAACTCCAGGCCCTTGGCGGTGTGCACAGTCATGAGGGTCACCTGACCCTGCTCGGCGGCCTCACGGGCCTCGTCGTCGGCGAGGTCGGCGGCCGGGGGCAGCTGGTCGGCGTCGGCCACGAGGCTGACCCGCTCAAGGAAGTCCGCGAGCGTGCCGTCGGGGTTGGCGGCCTGGAAGTCTGTGGCGACGGCGTGCAGCTCGGCGAGGTTCTCGATGCGGCTGGCGTCCTGGGGGTCGTCGGAGGCGCGCAGCTCGGCGAGGTAGCCGGAGGCGTCGAGGGCGGAGTCGAGCAGGTCGGCCACGCCGTCGCCCGCTCCCAGCTGGTGGCGCAGGCCCGTGAGCAGCTCGTGGAAGCGGGTGACCTGCGTGCGCGCCCGGGTGGTCAGGCCCTCGACGGCGGGGGGCTCGGTGCCCGGCGCGTCGAGGTCACCGGCCTGGGCGCCGGCCTCGGCGGGACGCGGCGCCCCGGCGGCGTCGGCGACCGCCTGACCGAAGGAGACGCCGTGGCGGGCGGCGTGCTCGGCCAGGGCCGCCTCCGCCTTGTCCCCCAGGCCCCGCTTGGGGACGTTGAGGACGCGGCGCACGCTCACGTCATCGTCCGGGTTGTCGACGGCACGCAGGTAGGCGATGGCGTCCTTGACCTCGCGGCGGTCGTAGAAGCGGGTGCCGCCGACCACCTTGTAGGGCTGCCCGGAGCGCAGGAAGGCCTCCTCCAGGGCGCGCGACTGGGCGTTGGTGCGGTAGAAGACGGCGACGTCGCGGGGACACACGCCCTCGACGTCGGACAGGCGGTCGATCTCCTGGCTGATCCAGCGGGCCTCGTCGTGCTCGGAGTCGGCGACGTAGCCGACAACGGGGGTGCCGGCACCGGAGTCGGTGAAGAGCTCCTTCTTGCGGCGTCCCGTGTTGTGGCTGATGACGGCGTTGGCGGCGTCGAGGATGTTCTGGGTGGAGCGGTAGTTCTGCTGGAGCAGGATCGTGCGGGCGCTGGGGTAGTCCTGCTCGAACTCCTCGATGTTGCGGATCGTGGCCCCGCGGAAGGCGTAGATGGACTGGTCCGAGTCGCCGACGACGGTGAGCTCGCCCTGCGCCAGGGGTGAGGAGACGCCCGAGGTGCCGGGCCCGCCGATGAGCTCGCGCACGAGCACGTACTGGGCGTGGTTGGTGTCCTGGTACTCGTCGACCAGGACGTGGCGGAAGCGCCGCCGGTACATCTCGGCGATGGCGGGCCGGGTCTGCATGAGCTGGACCGTGCGCATGATGAGGTCGTCGAAGTCGAGGGCGTTGGCGGCGGCCAGGCGCGCCTGGTAGGCGCGGTAGACCTCGACGAGGTGACGCTCCAGCGGGTTGGAGGTGACGGCGTGCTCCTCGAAGCCCGCGGGGGTGACGAGCTCGTTCTTGAGGTCGGAGATCCGGTGGGCGAAGGTCTTGGGCGTGAAGCGCTTGGAGTCGATGCCCAGCTCGCGCACGACGAGCGTGATGAGGCGCTGGGAGTCGGCGGCGTCGTAGATGGAGAAGGTCGAGCGCAGCCCCAGGGCCGCGTGCTCGCGGCGCAGGATGCGCACGCAGGCGGAGTGGAAGGTGGATACCCACATGCGTGCGGCGGCCTCGCCCACGAGGGCGGCGACGCGCTCGCGCATCTCGGCGGCGGCCTTGTTGGTGAAGGTGATGGCGAGGATCTCGCCGGGGCGGGCGCGGCCGGTGGCCAGCAGGTAGGCGATGCGGTGGGTCAGCACCCGGGTCTTGCCGCTTCCGGCGCCGGCGAGGATGAGCAGGGGGGTGCCGACGTGGGTGACGGCGGCGGCCTGGGGCTCGTTGAGGCCGCGGGTCAGGGCGGCGGGGTCGCCGACGGCGAGGTCCCGGGCCCGGGCGACGTCCCCCGCCGCGGAGCCGGCCGCGTCTGCCTGGCCCGCACGGGCACGGGCCTCGGCGGCACGCGCCTGGGCGCGGGCCACGAGGGCGGCGGTCTCGGCCTGACGCTCCTCCCAGGTGCCGGCCACTGAGGCGCGCTCCTGGGCCGAGGGGGCGTCGTCGTCGGGCTCGTATCCGGGCTCGGTGGGGGCCTCGACATCCATGAGGGAGTCGGCCCAGCCGTCGTCGAGGTCGAAGGCGGCGGGGGCCAGGGCCGGCAGGGCGGCCTCGGCCGGGGGCGTGGCGCCGCCCTTCTGGCCGGGCATGGGCAGGGAGCCGAAGAGGGAGTCCATCGCGTTCATACTGCGCCCAGCCTACTGGCGCGCGCCGACGTCCTTCACAGGTGCTTGAGGGCCTCGCGACGGCTGAGCGCTGACAGGCACGGGTGGGTGTCGACGAAGCGGCGGACCCAGGCGCCGTCGGTGCGGGCGTAGTCCCGCAGGGCCCAGCCGATGGCCTTGCGGATGAAGAACTCCGGGTCCTCCTCGTTGGCCTCGATAACGTCGCCGAGCAGGCGCAGGTCGGTGCGGTCCTTGTGCTGGAGCTGGCAGATGATGGCGCTGCGGCGCACCCACAGGTCGGGGTCCGCGGCCCAGGCGCGCATGCGAGCGGCCGCCGCGGGGCGGGCGCGCACCACAAGACCCACAGCGTGGGAGGTCTCATCCACCAGGTCCCACCACTGCCCCGTGCGCAGCAGGTGCTCGTACAGCGCGAGGGACGCCATGCGGTCGGTATGCGCGGCCGAGTAGGTGGAGCGGATGATCGCCAGGGCGGCGAAGCGCTCCTCACGGTGTGTGGCGCCGTCCCACAGGTGGCGCAGCGCTGTCTCCCAGGTGGTGGCGTCGTGCCAGAGATCCGCGTGAGCGGCGGCGATCCTCGTCGCGAGCCTGCGGGTGGCGGGGACTCCGACGCCGTACATCGGCATCTGCGACTTGAGGTAGGCGCGCTGCTGCTCGGCGCGCTGCGGGTCGCCGGCCTGCGCCAGTGCGGTGCGCAGCTCCTCCTGGAAGGCGGCGACGGCCGCCGTCGGCTCGGCTCTCATGCGCCCAGTGTCGCAGCCCCTGCGCCCGAGCGGGCGCCGTCGACCACTGTGGGCGGCAGGGACTCGGGACGCCTGGCCCGCCCTCCTGCGGCCGGGGTGTGGGAGCCTTGGCCCATGAGCAGCCGTTCGCGTGCCGTGATCCGCAAGACGGACGACGCTCCCGGGGCGACCCGCCTGGAGGCCCAGGGCCTGGCGTGGCTGGCCGCGGCCATGCCCGACGGCGGTGCCCACACGGTGCCGACCACCGTCGGTGACGGCTGGATCGAGGAGCCCCGTCTGAGCGCCGGACAGGTGACGCCCGAGGCCGCACGGGCCTTCGGCCGGGCCCTGGCGGTGACCCACGCCGCCGGTGCTCCCGCCTTCGGTGCCGCCCCTCCCGGCTGGGACGGGCGCACCCGCATGGGGCGCTCAGACATCCGCCTGCGGCCGCACGCACCCGAGGCCCCCGGGGACGAGCCCCGCACCTGGGGCCGCTTCTACGCCGAGGACCGCCTGGCGCCCTACATCGGCCCGGGCCGGGACACGGGCTCACTCAGCCGCGACGAGGCCGGGCTCATCGAGCGGGTGTGCGCCCGCCTGTCCGACGGTGACTTCGACGCCCCGCAGCCCGAGCTCACCCGCCGCTGCGCGCAGGAGCGCGGGGAGCGCGTGGCGGTGGCCCGCACGCACGGGGACCTGTGGACCGGCAACGTCCTGTGGGTGCCTGCCACCGAGGTCGCCTCCTGGGCGCCCGAGGGGGCCGGGTGCGGGCCGGGCGGTGCCGGCCGTGGTGGGCCAGGCGGGCGCGCGGGGGCTGGTGCGGACGTTGTCGGCGTGCTCATCGACCCCATGGCTCAGGGCGCGCACGCCGAGACGGACCTGGCGGCTCTGGGTGTCTTCGGCCAGCGGTTCCTCGAGGAGGTCTACGTCGGCTACAACGAGGTGTCCGCCCTCGCCGACGGCTGGCAGGAGAGGGTCGCGCTGCACCAGCTGCACATGCTTATGATCCACGTCTACCTCTTCGGCGGCGGGTACGGGGCCCACGCGGCCGCTCTTGCACGCCGCTACGTCTGAGGATCACCTCCGGGACGGGCCCGGCGGCTCACTTCTCCGCGGATGGATCACTTGTCCGCAGGCGGATCACCTCTGTGCGGGCGGATCACCTGGGGGCGGCCACCAGGTGATCCGTCGGGCAGTGCGTTGTCCGTCGCGGCGCAGGTGATCCGCCGGGCAGTACGTTGTCCGCCGGACAGCACGTTATCCATCGGCAGGCACGCTGTCGGTCCGCAGGTGATCCGCCGGACAGTACGTTGTCCGAGACCCGGCGCTCTCTCTTCAGCGCCGGGCGCGCAGGTAGCGGTCGCGGCCGGTGAGGTCCTGCCCCGTCTCGGCCGTCGTGAAGCCCGAGGCCAGGGCCGCCTCACGCAGGGCCCGCCCCTGCCCGGCGTCGTGCTCCATGACGAGCAGCCCACCGTCGCGCAGCAGCGCGCCCGCACGGCGCACGAGAGCGATGGGCAGGTCCAAGCCGTCCTCCCCGCCACCGAACAGCGCCAGGCGGGGGTCGTGACGCGCGGTCTCGGGGTCCTCCACCGCCCCCGCCGGCACGTAGGGAGGGTTGGTGACGACGACGTCGACCCTCCCGTCCAGCTCGGCGAGCGTCGAGGGCGCAGCCGCGTCGGCCAGCACGACGCTCACCCGTCCGGGGGCGTGGCGCTCGCAGGTGGCGACGGCGGCCGCCCACGCCCGGTCGTCCAGCTCGACGGCGGTGACCCGGGCGGAGGGCACCTCGACGGCGACGGCGGCCGCGATGGCCCCGCTGCCGGTGCACAGGTCGACGACGAGCGGACCGGCCTGCGCTCCCCCGCACGCACGCGCCTCCTCAATGGCCGCTCCGGCCACGACCTCGGTCTCCGGCCGGACGATGAACACGCCGGGCCGGCACTCCAGCTCCAGGCCGCGGAAGAACATGCGCCCGGTGACGCGTTGGAGCGGCTCGCGCGCCCCACGTCGTCGGACAGCCTCGGCGAAGGCGGCGGTGAAGGCGGCGTCCGCGCCGTCGACCAGCGGCAGAGGGCCCCCCAGCAACCACTGGGCGATCTCACGGGCGTCGTGCTCGGGTGAGGCGACACCCGCGGCAGCCAGGCTCGCCCCCGCCTCACGCACGAGCCGGCGCAGCGCGTAGCGGTCGAGGCCGCCGTCGTCCTTCACGCCTGGCCGACCGCCGCCAGACGCTCCGCCTCGTCCATGGCGATCGCCGAGTCGATGACGGGGCCCAGGTCGCCGTCGAGCACGGTGTCCAGGTTGTAGGCCTTGTAGCCCGTGCGGTGGTCCGCGACCCGGTTCTCGGGGAAGTTGTAGGTGCGGATGCGCTCGGAGCGGTCCACGGTGCGCACCTGGGAGCGGCGGGCCGCAGAGGCCTCCGCGGCCGCCGCCGCGGCCCGCTCGGCCAGCAGCCGCGCGCGCAGGACCCGCAGGGCCGCCTCCTTGTTCTGCAGCTGCGACTTCTCGTTCTGCATGGACACGACGATGCCGGTGGGCAGGTGGGTCAGGCGCACGGCGGAGTCGGTCGTGTTGACGCTCTGGCCGCCGGGCCCCGAGGAGCGGAAGACGTCGATGCGCAGGTCGTTCGGGTCGATCTCCAGCTCGCCGGGGTCGTCGGCCTCCGGCATGACGAGCACCCCGGCGGCGGAGGTGTGGATGCGCCCCTGGCTCTCGGTGACCGGCACGCGCTGGACGCGGTGGACGCCGCCCTCGTACTTCAGGTGGGCCCACACCCCGTCCTGGGGCTCGACGGCGCCACGTGCCTTGACGGCCAGGCGGATGTCCTTGTAGCCGCCGAGCTCAGAGTCGGTGGCGTCAAGCACCTCGACGGCCCAGCCCATGCGCTCGGCGTAGCGGGTGTACATGCGCGCCAGGTCCGAGGCGAAGAGGGCCGACTCCTCACCGCCCTCACCGGCCTTGACCTCGATGATGACGTCGCGGGCGTCGTCGGGGTCGCGGGGGACGAGGACGTCACGCAGGTGCTCGGCCGTGGATGCTGCGGCGGCCTCCAGGGCCGGCAGCTCGGCGGCGAAGTCCGGGTCCTCGGCGGCGAGCTCGGTGGCGTCGGTCAGGTCGGCGGCGGCCTGCTGCCAGGCGCGGTAGGCGGCGACGACGCGGCCGAGTTCGGCGTAGCGGCGCCCCAGGCGCCGCATGGCCCCCGGGTCGGAGGCGATGGCGGGGTCCGCCATCTCGGTCTCGATGCGGGCGTACTCCTCGGTCATCGGGACGGCAGCGGAGAAGTCGTCGCTCATGGTCCTTCTCGGGTGGTGCTGGTCGGGGGTCGTGGGCGGTCGGCGGGGCCGGGTCCACGCCCACCTGGTCTGAGGCCGGGACGCGACGACGCCGACGGCGGCTCCTCGCAGGGTGCCTTCCGTCGGCGTCGTGCAGGCTGCTTACTTCGCGCGCTTGCCGTAGCGGGCCTCGAAGCGGGCCACGCGGCCACCGGTGTCGAGGATCTTCTGCTTGCCCGTGTAGAACGGGTGGCAGGCGGAGCAGACGTCGACGCGGATCTCACCGGAGGTGACGGTCGAACGGGTCTCAAAGGTGTTGCCGCAGGTGCACGTGACCTTGGTGGCCACGTAGTCGGGGTGGATCCCCTGCTTCATGGTGTCTCCTAGCATTCAGAGGGCCCCGGGTCCCGCGCACTGTCCGCGCAGGTGAACCGGAAACCAGTCGACGATTATGCCGCCGCGTCCCTGGCCCCCACAACGCGGGGGCCAGGGCGCAGGACGTGATGTTGGACGCTCAGGCTGGGTGCGTGCGCTGTGCCCGCCCAGCCCCTCAGGCCAGGTTCCCGTCGTCGTCGGCGTCGGCCAGGGAGGTGCCCTGCGGGGTCGTCTTGGAGATGACCATGAGGAACTCCGCGTTCGAGCTCGTCTCCTTGAGCTTGCCGATGACGAGCTCGAGGGCGGACTGCTGCTCCAGCCCGGAGAACAGGCGGCGCAGGCGCCACATGATCTTGAGCTGGGCCGGGTCGATGAGCAGCTCCTCACGGCGGGTGGAGGAGGCGGCGACGTCGACCGCCGGGAAGATGCGCTTCTCCGCCAGCTGGCGCGACAGGCGCAGCTCCATGTTTCCGGTGCCCTTGAACT
>ERZ772827.857-NODE-857-length-16123-cov-2.589681_pt1 | contig 16123 bp, 5 predicted proteins | sample MGYA00580850_ERZ772827 | MGnify/ENA primary metagenome ERZ772827 (study PRJEB29015, sample SAMEA2737950) | human oral metagenome | biome: human oral; feature: human-associated habitat; material: dental | place: China | collected 2145 ...
GCATCAAATTGGAAATCATTAGTCAGTGTGGAAAAATCAAGACCGTAGTCGGAATATGCTCCTAGTTCCTGAAGCAAATTGGTGGGTGTTCCGTCCCATTCTTCTGCTTTGTCATTGTTCCATCTGTAAAAATTATCTGATCGATAATCCTGCTGAATAAATGTCGGTCCGTTGATCGCATCCGCAGACAGTACAACACCATTTCCTGAAAGAGTCGTGATGCCATCTTCTACCAGCAACCCGTATCCTGTAAGGCGCGTATCATTAATGGGAAGCGAATATTTTCCGGAAAGGCTAAGCCATGTATTAAAGTCAGCGACCACATGACTTTCAGTCCAAAATAAGGAGGGTTGATAGCGACCCGGTTTGTCATATGTGACCACGGCCTGATTACCAACAAGTCGCACAGCGTCAACATCTTGATATTGTGCAGGCATTTGCGTACGGACGATGATGTTATCACCATCAATGATCTCAAGGTCTTTTCCAGCGACCAGCGACACTGCTGGATAGCTTTCAAAAACTTTTATTGTTTGGTCTTTGGAGGAAAGATTCTCGGCAAGTCGTACATACTCCTGTTCAAAGAGGGGCCACGTAAGCTCGGCAAGAATACCCATGCGCACAGCGGTTTGGAATTGCTCGACGGCATCGAAAGAAAATAGGGCATCGACGCGCTCTGGAGCAGCAGCGTAAAGCTCTGGATGAGCATAGTACTTTGCGTCATATGTTACGAATCTACTATTTTCAGGAACGCTTCCCTTCTGCCCCTCACGCTCGGCAACGAGCATGTCTATTTTCTGCATGAGAATCTTTGTTGCGCCATCGTGAACAAGAATAAGATCAAGATGACTTTGAAGATCATGTCCGCTTAAATTGCGGGCAAGTTGCAGTACCAGTACTGGATCGGAAGCAAGGAAATCAAGCGAACGGCGAGTTGAGTCGTAGTCTGGATTAAACCATTCCGACCACGAAATATTAATATATAGTTCCTCATCTTCAATACCTTTCCACACCACACTGCATTCAGCTAATGCATCGAGAACACTCAGAGTTGTGTTATACCATACTGGTCGTATTTCTTGGCCTTGAAGCGCTGTTCCTGCTGCAAGGATTTCATTGATGAGTCGCGGACTTGGTTCATCAAAAGATGAGTAGGATACATTTTCACAGAGATTAATGACCCATGCAGCTAAAGCATCCTTATTTTCTCGCAGTTCAACCAGAGCCCCTGCGTTATCCAACAACGTGAGATACTTTTCTATGGTCATCTCATCTGGGCAACTGGACAGTAGAATTTCTCGCGCATCTGGTCGGGTGCGTGCGTAGCGGCTCAGTGAGGTTACAACTGAGTTAAAGAAACCAGCGGACGCGTTGTTGAAGCCCTTGAGTCCGAGAATGAAGTCAAAGAGCTTATTATCAACCTCGTCGGCGGATAGTCCTGCAGCCTTTCCGATTTTGCGCATGTCACGGGGCAGAAATGCGTATGGTGCTACGCCGGCGCGTACCCGTTCGGCATTGATATTCAGCATGTAGTTAAAGGCATCTTCCGGATTGTCAGATCGCTCCAGTGCTGCCGATGCCTCGGCCGTGAGTTCACGCGCACCAACAACACCAGCAACGGCGAATTCCACGAAAACGCTCTGGTGGCGGTCATTATCGACGGGCAACGCATGGGCGCGCTCCACTTCGCGAGCTTTGCCAAAATACTGCCTGGCGTACTGAACGTTTCCTACCCCGTAGAAGATACGAGCAAGTTCTTCCAGCAGTGTGGGGACAAAATGCGGTGCGGAGGATGTGAGGGTAACCACCAGGGCGTCGAAACGCTCTTTAACGCGTTTGGCGTTGTTTTGGGCGTTTCGGCGTGCCCATTCCAGGTCTCCCACCAGGTTTAACGCATGGTGGGCGTTGTCTGGGTCATTGATGATGGGCCATGCGGGGAAGCCCACGGCACGGCTCGCGGCCGCCCCAACTGGCCGGGATGCCCCAGCGGAAACTCCCAAAGAACCTAATGTGAGCGTTTCGGCTTGGTTGAGCTTTTCAGGAATGAGTCGCACGAGGGGGCGATCATTGATAGTGAACGATAGCGCGATAAGGCGGTCGGTGTGTGCGGGTACCCCGTCGGCGAGCGGCGCAATACCGCCTGCTGAAATGGTGGTTGTAGACATTATTGTGTTCTTTCAGTGATTGGTAGCGTTGCCGATTACTTGTTTTCTTTGACGGAGCGTCCTGCGTAGATGAATTCGCACATACGGATGCCTTCGGACCATGCGATGGGACCAACTTTGTCGAGTTCAAGGTCTTCACCATGGACAGAGAAAGACAGTTTTCCGAGTTCGGCTGATTCGGTGGGATCCCACGCTGAAACGTCCAGGGAGGCTGTGATGGTCTCGCCGCCTTCGTGAACCCGAAGGGAAACCTCTCCCATGGTGGTGACAAATCCACCCCCACGGCCGCGCCCCATGAGATGGCTAGAACGCTCATACGTTGCACCGACGTATGCCTTGACGGCTGCTTTTTGTCCATCTTCGTCTGCTGGTTTGATGTAGACGTCGCGGAACAACTGATCGAGCCCTTGATGCACTCCAAGTTCAACGGCAAATTCACGCCATTCATCGAGGTTTTCGGTGACAGCGGGGTGTGGGATTGTCACGAGGGCGGCATCGGAGTAGTCAATTGTGGTGGTCTCCCCATCAAGGTCGACGACCTGAATACCGTCATCGTTAACCGCGCGCAAAAACCCTGTGATGCTGCCGTCAGAGACAATCACATCGGCCAAGTATTTCCGCCATGATGGGTCCGGCCATACCGCAATGATCACGCTGAGTGGGACAGGAAGGCTGGACAGGAACCATCGCCGAACCGTGTCCAGGCAGTGTTCATCATGCTGGGCCAAAAATGCTCGCAGGCCATCAAGCTGATCATATTGTTCAAGCTTTTTTGCCTTCGCTGGCACGGTCTTCAGCACTTTTCCCTTTGCGTTTCGGGCGATAATGACATCGCCCTCCAGTTTCAGGGAGTACTCCCCTGCGTCAATCCAGCCGTCGTTGTCCTCTGCCTGGTTGTTGATTGTTGCTACTTTTTCTTTGTTTTCCGACATCTATAATCTCCAGTTAAAATCTCGGTCACACTATCCACACCAAGGGTAGCAAGACTGATTCTTATTTTGTTGCGAATGGGCTTTTGTGTGCCCACCTGCTCTTTTCCTGGGTATGGGACCCAGCACTGCACGCCATGCACCTTTCCTTCATTTATCGAACCACGTCTGACGTGGTTTTGTTGCAATGAGGAAAGAATAGCTTTCGCTGCAGATACGCTACCTTAAGGGTCGAATGCTTGTTCTATCTTGATAATAAATGGCCTGCTCTAATAGCTCTTTTTGCGATATTTAGTCGACTTTATCTGTTCTAAGCTTGGTACCTCCCCACCCGCATATCGCTCCCAGGCGTTACTGAACAAATCAGCCGGTGGGAGCAGAGGAGGGCAGCCAGAAACCACCGATTCCGCCTTCCCTGATTCCCGAACCCATCGCACAAGGTAGTACGGTGCCTTCCACTCCTCCATGGGCAGATTCGGAGCGGCCATATCCAGCCACGCTCCAGAGAGAAATACTCGCCGCCCAGATCGCGCTCGCTTGCCTTCAACCACCAACTCTCGCTGTAGAAGCTCAGCTCTAGCAGCATCCAGCTCCTTCTTTGTCCACCCGTTCCAGGTTTTCACCTTGGCATCAGTGCAATTCACCAGGCACAACAACTGCAGAAAATAGGTAGCGGCCTGCGTGCTAAGCCGCAACGTATCGACGACCGCGTCCACCACCATGGCTGCCGAAACCCGAGGATCCCACACGCAGCCGTTCACGGTGTTCGACGAACTGGCATCAGTTATCACGGCGTCGAACAGCCCTTCTTTGAGCCCACGGAAAGCATCGCCGCTGGGAATGCTGTGCGGCGGACTAGCCGGCATGACGCCCTGAAGCGGCAGCTCTGTGACATTCTCCATGTGTGCGACGCCGATGGGATACTCCGCGAGTCGCCTCAGTTGAGCGACGTAAAACTCACCATGGGGGTTGTTGGGATGGGCGTCGATAAGCACGTGCAACAACACTGCTGTAGCCAGTCCGTGCATGTTATTGAGCGTGCTTTCTTTCGGTAGCGGGACCATGAGTTTCCATGCAAGGGCCACCGTCGTCACAGCATCTCGGCAGCAGGTATCGACGGCGGCCAGCAGCGCGTCGTCAATGGGCACAGATGACTGAGGAAGATCGGCTGCGATTCGCTTGATTGCCTCGACATCAGAGTCAAAAGCCGCGGCCAACAATAGCTCCTGAGTCTGCGCATCGATCATGTTCAATTGGGCAACTCCGCGTGCCACCGCAGCCTGCGACAACCCTAACGCCGAATACATACTTTTCACCCGAAGCGCATCTTCAGCCACGGCATTTTTCTGGGCCACATAATCGGTATCAAATAAGTCTCTACCGAGGTGAATGGGCTGTATACCGCCGCCGAATAGCACTATGGCCGCAGCTTCCGTTAAAGCACAGGCTCCACAGAGCGCCTGAACACATGGTTTGACCTGCTCATACCAGGTTGCGGGATCGCCACTATTCTTGCCGTACAGTTCGCGCACCCGTGACGACCACGCACTGAGCTGCGGCGATGAAAGCGCAGTGCTCACGCCGTATGTTGCGGCACCTGTTGGCGCGCCTTCCACCGGAACACCTAAAACGCTCTCGGGCAGCTCAGTAGACGAAGCCTGGCAAAGAATCCTGTGTTGACTTCCGTGCGCAGTCCAGTTGTGAGTGTGAGCAGCGGTACGCCGCAACGGCAACCCCAACGTCAACACTGGTAGAGACGTAGGCAGCCGTGTACCAACAGCAAACTTTCCACACTGATCAGTCAACCTAAACCATTGGACTGTCGCAGGTGACCACTGTTCCGAGCCAACCCCCAACTCGCCCAGCCCCTGAAGCATCGCAGCTAGTTCGATGGGGGCTCTTGGGTGCGCGAACGGACCCGTCGCCCAGGAAATCAACGCCTTTTCTAGGCCAATCGCGCCCAGCCATTCCCATTGTTTGGGCTTAGCTTGGTTGGTTTGCTGGACTTTTCGCGGTGAGCGGTCATTCAACGCTGCTGCTAGCTGGGCAATTTCTTCGGCAGCGACAATCGACGCCTCGGCACTTGTTGCTGTCGTCGCACTCGAGCGGTCCGAATCATCCGCGTGTTGAGCATAAATTGCGGTTGTGGGTGCACTGTCGAGTTTCGCAATAAGCGCCTGCACCTGGGTATTAAGTGAAGCGCATCGTCGCGCCTCACGGCATGAGAACTTCACCAGCTGCACAACGCTGGCACACAATTCTTGATCATTGGTGCCCAGGAACGTGGCAGCCGCTTCCATCGCTGGCGCGTTAGGACGACACAATGGCGACACGGACGTAGATGTCGCCTTGTGAACAGTGCGCAGTTTCTTAGTTTCCTGCGCGGCGGCCTCAACAATGTTGGTCAACGGCTCAAGTTGCTGAGCCGTGGCGTGACGCAAACGCTGACTTGCAGCTGCGTCGCGAAGCTGAAGGTTTCCCCACACCGACCATGGAATGTCGTGCATCCAATGCCTGTTGCCCCGCGCATCCAACGTTAGTGCAAGGCGGCCGTAGGAAACATCTGCGGTAATGCTTTCCTGAGCCTCCGCACGCGATGCTGCGGGAATAAGCAACTGCGTGTGATCATCTTTGTCATGCACATCGTCCGCGATAAGCCAAGTAAGACCCGCGACATGTGCAACACCTACACATGGCTCCGCCGACCACCATACAGCGCCATCTCCGGTGGTCACGGCATGAGAATCTATCGCATCATACCGATCAACCACGTCAACCGACGCGACAAGCACCTCACCATCCACGACTGGGATGGCACTTTCATGCGAACCAGGCAGCTCGTGTTCTGGACCTGCGGTGGATGCAGGAAGCAACGTAGACATGCGGTAATTCACACGCACCCGGACATTCCCGTTACTGTTGAGCGCGCCTCGCTTTGCGACGTCGCGTTCAACCAGCTGCGTCACTCGCCTCTCCGCACTCATCAACTGCGGCGGGATTTCCTGTTGAATATCCACCGCAGTCACAGGGTCAACACGGCGGACCACAAATGTCCGATCTGCCGAATAACTACCCCGCCACATATTGCCCGATGCATCACAAAACACCACTCCGTCAGGAAGATCAAACGATTCTTGGTGGGGGCTAATCACGCCGTTACCACAAAGGCGGGAAGACTGCTCTGTTCCCAACGGCACACTGACCGTACTTTTCGGAAGATCCCAATGCCAACCCCAATGAGACGTAGAAGCGGGACGCACAATAGCCGCACTATCATCAGACCACGCCGCTAAAAGTTCATTCTGGTTATGTGCGGTAATAACGCCGAGCGATGGGGACCCATTGCGCTTAGTGCGCGTGCTCTGCGATTTTATGCTGCGCGAGTTAAGGAAATAGAATGCAGAAATAAGCCGATAGCGTTGGGCTGGAATAGTTGCTTTTCCTATTGTGTTATCACCTTCCACGGCCACAACTTCTTTGCCGAACACTGCCACCGCGCCTGGAAAGCTTTCGCGTATCTGAACGCGCGGAACAGGATCGGTGGAATCTTCCGGTACTGCGGAATTCCATGCAACATCATACCGCTCCAGTTCGGGCCATGCAAGCTCCGTTAATAAACCGTTTCGGAGATTAGAGGCGGCAATATCCGCGGCCGTTAACTGCGCGCACTGTGACATGTAGTGAAAAAATTGCGACAAAGTATCTGACGTATAATACGATGACGATTTTTGAGACGAAGGAGGCGTGGCCAGGATGTTCTTTAGAGTATCAACGACTCGAAAAAAGCTGCTTATTAGCGTCGACAGGTGCGGAAGGAGGTAGCCATAGCGCTTGGCTATAACCATCTCACGCGCGACAAGAGCTGCAACAAACCCTAACCCGCCATGCTGGATCAAAACACTAATACGCTCACGTGATATGTCTTTAAGGGAAGTATTAGCGATAATCTGTGCGACCAGATCCTGGCGAGACGACAGCGTCGAAATACCACAATGCCCCGGAATTAATTTCTGGCGAGCCTCATTAGCGAAAATAACTAATGGCCTATTCCAGAAACGCCTATCGTGCATTTGTGATGAGCGCGCGTTCTCCTTGCTGCCGTCTAAAAATTCTACGTCTGCTCCCGCCCCAAGGAGAGCATCAATAATTTCCAAAGATAGGGCTTGGAGGCACACGGTAAGGTGAAGCCCTCGGAGCGACGCGGATTTCCTAAGTAGAAACGCGGTAAAAAGCTCACTATGTATACCGTTGTCGCCGATAGCGTGCACGATACTATTTACCCAGAAATGACACAACTGAATGTTGTTGTCAAGAACGTCAAATAGTCCTGACTTCTCCCCTATTCGTAGCCATTCATCCACATCAACAAAAGGGTTATAAACGCTAAACAGGTGCACAATCAGCTCGGGGTGAGTTGACCGTGTATGCGCAAGCTGACGTGCCAGAGCCTGAATGAAACCGAGAGGTGCGCGGCGCAGACTACCCGCGCCTTTAATCTCGTGCATCAAGCGCATACCTGTGTCGGCTGGCTTTAGCCCATACATCTTCCCTACCGCTGCTAGGTCTCGTGGCAGATTGGTGTATGGGACTCCACCAGCGCGAATCCGATCGACGTTCAATTGCAGGAAATACTCAAACGCATTGTCAGTCGAATCCCAGCTATCAATACAGCGCGTGTGCTCGGCCGTAAGTTCTTTAGCTGTGACCACTCCCCTTTCAGCAAACTCCTGAAACAAGACACGCTGACGGTTGGGATCAATATGTATGTTGTATGTGCGTTCCGACGCACGCGCACGTCCGAAGAAACGAGCCGCAAGGTGGGACTTACCGTTATCGTCAAAGATACGAGCAAGCTCCTCCAATAATGCGGGAACAAAATGCGGAACGGATCGCTCCAAACTGGCAGTAAGCTCCGCAAATCGGTCCTGTACTTTTCCAGGGGCGGACGCAGCGGTACGCCGCGCCCACTCAAGATCCGCCACGAGATTCAACGCGTGCTGTGCATTATCCGGGTCGATGATAATGGGCCATGCCGGGAACCCGATTGCCCTGATGGGACCACATGCAACCGTTTCAGTTGGCGCACAATGGTGGTGAAATCCAGTGTGTAGCTGCACTTGTTTTTCCGCTGTAACCAGCGCTTGAGGCACAAGCTTGACTACTACACGCTCCGGTAGGCAATCGTGGACGGCGGATAATGCCGCAATCGGGCCGACGTTCCTTCCGCCAACCGTATTCTCAGTTGGCGGTTGAGCCAACGCCAGCAGTGCGTTGCTTGTGATGCGCATTTAGCGCCCACGTTTCCGATATTTTTTGGTTGTGAGTTCCTCCATCTTCGGTACGTCGCCGCTGGCGTAGCGTTCCCATGCTGCAGCAAAAAGCTCATCAATGGGAAGAATCGGCGGGCACCACGGAACGACTGAGAAAGCTTTGCCGTCGAACCGGACTGCGTAGTACACAGCCTTCCACGCTTCCATGGCTGGATTCGGTGCGGATGCCTCCCACCATGTTCCAGGCAGAAATACACTACGACCTGTGCGGGCACGCTTCGCTTCAATGACAAGGCCACGTTCAACCAATTCGGCGCGCGCTGCGTCCAGATCTTTCTTCTTCCACCCGTTCCATGACTTCACTTTCGCATCAGAACAGTCAACAAGACACAGAATCTGCAGGAAATAAGCCGCCGAAGCCTCACTAATCCCCAGCTTGTCGACGACCGCACTTACCACCTCAGGCACGGACGCCTGCGGGTTGCACATGGTGCCGTTGATGGTGAGTTTACGCCGCAAACCGGCAATAACCGGATTGAAAAGCCCTTCCTTCAAAGCTCGGACAGCATCGCCGTTATCATTATTGCTTTGCCAGTAGTAGCCCTCATAATCTGTGTCCACTATTGTTCCTTGCAGTGGCAACGTGGTTAGATTTTCGTGGGTAAGCATCTCACTATCAACGGTCTTAAGCCGCTCCAACTGGTCGGCATAAAACTCCCGTAGTGGATCGTCGGCATCTGCATAGGTTGCCCAGTGCAACAATGTACCCGCAATACGTCCGTAGCCGTATCCACCTTTGAGCTGCAATCGCTGTTGCAGCGGATTTGCGGCCTTCCAGATGGCGGCAACCTTGTTTTCGTAATACGAGTTACCCCATCCAAGAAGATGATCAAACTGAGCGTCATCAAACATGATCTTCGTGGAAGGTAGTTGCTCTGCAATGGCAATCACTGCATCCATATTTTTATCAGATACAGCCACAAGCAGCAGCTCAAGCAGTTCGCCGTCCACGGCATCCAATTGCTCAACCGCAGTGTCAAGATTCTTCAGCGAAATCTTCAGCTTCTTACGTACTGCAGCGGAACGCTCTTTGTCTTGTTCGTATGCGATTGAATTTTCTGTGTAGTCACCAAAAAGTATTGGTGCTTTTCCTATGCCGGGGTGATAACCGCCAGCCAGCAGCACCAACACTGCGCGTTCAGTGAGTACACAACGGGAAGCAACCGCCGTGATATATGAAGCAACAGATTCTTTCCATGCCTCAATATCTATCTCTGAATCCTCGCTGCTGAGTAAGCTAATATACTTCTGCATTTCGGCTTGGCTGAGTGTTGTTGACAGGCCAAACTCCTTACCACGGACAGCAATACCTGTGACTGCGACATCATGAATAGTGTCGGGGATTTCGCCCTCAATGAGTAGCTTCTTTTCGGACTCACTGCGGTTAAGCATAATGGCGCGTGGCGCATCGTCGGCGTCGGAAAGTTTAAACCACAGTCCGATATGTGACTTGCCGTAGTGTCGAGCCAATGTCTCCCATTTCACACTGGCCTGATTCCATGCGGGTGAACAGATTCCTGCATCAAGCAACACCGAGAACATCTCAGCGAGGTGTAGTTTGACTAGCGGATGCGCGAGCGGGCCTTGTGCCCAGATAGCAAAAGATTTTCCTATACCAACAACAGGCAACCATCGCCATTGTTTCGACCGTCTACCAGGTTTTTTATGCACAATATCTGCCAATTGCCGCGCTTCCTTCGCCGCCAATGTGGTCAACTTCGGCCGGTTGTCAACTTTCTCAGTGTGCTCAACATGGGTTGAGGATGTGCCGTCTAGTGGCTGTGTTGTTTCTGACGCGGCAGCAGATTCTTCTTCACGTTTCCTGCGAGCAATACGCAGCGTGAGCTTCTTGTTAAGCCGCTCCACACGGAAGTTATGCTTAGCCACCTGTAACGCAAGTTGCACCATGCTGGCACACAAATCGTAATGCTGGGCTGGATCCTCAATACCCAAAATTGATGCCGCCATCTTCATGGCTGCGGAATCAGGTCGGCAGTCTTCGCTGATGGGATCATAGGTGCCTACATGTTTCACTTCGGATACTTTGCGGTCTGCCGAAGCAACAGGCTTCACCTGGCGCACGCCGACCAAAGTGTCAAGCAGCATCTTTGCTTGCTCTGGTGTTACCTCTCGAAGTCTGGCACTTGCCTCAGCGTCACGCACCCGGAGGTTCACCCACGCGGTCCACGGAAGCCTGTGCAACCAGTGGATTTCACCACGATCGTTGCGTGTTGCGGCGAGTTCACCAGAACCATCTCGAAAGTCGGGGCAATGCAATTCACCCTCTGGTGAATGAAGCCACGTTATGCCATTAGCTTGGATAACACCGTTAATAGGCACATCGCTTCCATAGTGGTTGCCGTCGCCTGTGGCAACAAAGTAGTGCATTTCACGCTTGGTATCGGTACCTGCTGCACATACAAAATTTCCTTCATGCACTGGGACAACAACATCGCGAAGCTCTATTCCTGCAGGTAACGCCAACAACGTTGATCTATCAAAGTCTGGAGTTGCTGATGCAGAAACGTCCGCGACCACATCAATCAGTGGCTGAGGCAGCCCAGGGCCAATGACATTACCTGTCGCTGAGTCAACGACAAATCCCTTATGAGCATTGTTGTCGTGTGCGCGGCGCATGTAATACGAGTAGTGATACTGATTTTCATCGTCTTTCAGCAACCACGCCTGCCCGGTGGATGTAGTGAACACACGGCCTTCGTTGTTGGCTGTAAGACACTGGTCACCAACATGAACCATACCCGATGGGCATAAACGCCCGTCATTGAGCGGAACACTTGATGTGGAATCACCAGTAGAGTCTCCCCGCCACCAGTAATCATTCTGCGTTTTGCATTGAACAACATCCCCGTCCACCCATTGCGCAAAATTAGAGTAATGGTGCTGAGCGGTCACAAAGATACTGTGATCCGCTCCTAGATAGCCGGCGCTAGTAATGGTTCTAGGCTTCAATATTTTTCCCTCACGAAGAGTCTTATCACCTTCAATGGCCACGACTCTTCTACCCCAGATTGCCACCACACCCGGGAAGCTTTCTTTGAGTTGGACTTTAGTTGAGTGCATCCCTTTCGGGGCAACTGCGCTCAACCAGCCATTAACATGTCGTTCCAGCTCTGGCCACGTTAATTCTGTGAGCAACCCTGCGCGGAGGTTTTCTGCCAAAATATCCTCAGGAGCAAAATCGACGGCAGCTTTTATCATTTCCAAGAGGTCGCAGGGTAGCTTCAACGACTGAATAGAGTTAATACTCTGTGTCAGTTTTTCCACCGCTGGAAATAGCTTATTGGATGTTCCGGATTGCCCAGTAAAAGAACCGATATTTTTCCGAATCATATAGTGCACGATGTTTTCATATCCGTGCTTGGCAAAAGGATGGGCGATATTTTGGAGAAAATCTTTCAGATCCCAGCCCTGCAGAAGTTGTTCACACAGTTCATCATTGGAAAATGCTGCCGTGAGGGAGGGTAGCTGTTTGATGCCGTTATGCCCACTTCTGTAAATTTGTTGCCGCAATTCCCAGAGATGCGGAAGTTTTTCTTCCCTGGATGCATTTATCAGGTTCCAACTCACCCCAGCTTGCACCAAAGAGTCAAAGATTTCCAGATTAATTTTTTCAATCTGGACGGTCATTGTTGCGCCTTTGAGAGCATTGCTATGTGCCAGAATGAATTCGTTGAACACCTCGCTATTATCATTGATCCCCCGAAGATTATTGAGGGTGTCCTCCACCCATCGCACAAGACGCTCGGGGTTATGTGCAAGATAGTCAAACAATCCTGCATTCTTGGCTGCAGTGACCCACTCATCCAGTGAAATTTCATCGCTTTTTTGGCTGAACAACGTGTTCAAAATCGCCGGGTTTTCTTTCACCGCAGGCGCAATGTGTTTGCTCACAGTAGAGAAGAACTTTGCGGGAGCACGCCGCAGCCCGGACGCGCCGTCAACCTCATTGATGAGTTCCACGCAGACATCGTTCGCAGACATTCCTGCAGCTTTACCCAATTTCACCAAATCGCGCACCATCATGGCGTAAGGTGCGCCACCTGCCTTGATACGAACAATATTGAGTTCGAGGAAGTACCGGTAGGCGTGTGCGGGGTCGTCGGCACGCTTGATGCATGCAGCTGCTTCTTCGCTTAACTCTTTGGCGGCGATGGTACCGCGCTGCGAAAACTCCATGAAGACCGCTTGATGCCGCTGCGGGTCAACAGTCAAACCATAAGTTCGTTCAACTTCCCTTGCTTTGCTGAAGTAGCGACTGGCGTATTTAGTATTGCTCACCGAATCGAAAATACGAGCAAGTTCTTCGTAGAGGGTAGGCAGGAAATGCGGGGCGGCATTGGCAAGCTCCGTGGCAAGTTCCGTAAAACGGTCAGCAACTTTGCCTGGCGATCCTTGTGCCATGCGTTTGGCCCATTCCACATCTGCAACCAGGTTTAATGCGTGCCTGGCGTTTGGTGGGTCTTGGAGGATTGGCCATGCTGGGAAGCCAACTGCTCGGGTCAATGCTGCACCAACCGGCTCGGCTGCACCTGGCTCCAGACCCAAGAACTCCTGGATGAGTTTTTCTGCCTGGGTAAGCTGCTCCGCAATGAGCTTTACCACCGTGCGATTGCCTAAAAGTTGTGCACTTTTCGCCATGGTTGCGACCATGGTCATGTCGTTTACCCCGGCTGCCGAAACTGGGACAATGCCACCTTGACGAACCACATCACTTGTTTTCATGCTTTATTCCGATCACATCACACACCACATGGGTGCGTATTATTTCAGTCTTGTTTTTCCTGTAATGTGCGGCCTGCGTACACAAACTCGCACATACGTATTCCTTCTGACCACGCGATTGGGCCAACATCGTTCAGTGCAATGTCATGGCCGTCGCGGCTGAACGTCAGCCGATACAGCACTGCCTCATCAAGAGGATCCCACGCGTCCACATCAAGCATGGCTACTGTTTCAATTCCGTCTTCCATCACTGTCAAAGACACAGTGTTGAGCGTGGCGGCAAACCCGCCGCCTCGGCTGCGCCCCACAAGATGGGAGGCTAAGGAATAGGTGGCGCCCTCGTATTTATGCACTGCTGCGTACAGGCCGTCATCGTCACTGGGTTTGATGTAGAGATCGCGGAAGAGCTGATCCAGTCCTTGGTTCACCCCGAGTTCCACGGCAAATTCGCGCCAATCATCAACATCGTCCATCACTGCTGGATGCGGAATGGTGATCACAGTTTCTTGCGAATATGGAATATCAACGGTTTCTCCATCAAGGTCAACCAACTGCAATCCATGTTCTTTTGATGCGGCGCGCAGCAATCCAACAGTTCCGTCGTCTGTGGATATAACAAGATCGTTAAGGTAGTACCGCCACGCAGGATCAATCCACACTGCAGCGATAACAGTGACAGGTACAGGGAGTCCTTTCAAAAACCACTCACGTACCGTGTCAGCACACTGAACATCGTGCTGGTGCAGGTAGGACCGCAGTGATTCGAGTTTTTCGTATGTCTCAGTTTTCTTTGCTTTTGGGGGCACGGTTTTTAACACGCGCCCTTTGGCGTTGCGGGCAATGATGGTGTCCCCGCTAATGCGGAAGCTGTAGTCACCGCCATCTACCCAGTGTTCTTCAACCTGCTCCTCCGCAGTTGTGCTACCTGATGGCGAGTCGTGTGTGCTCATAATTGTGTCTCCAATGCTGGCGTGTTAAATCTTTCGAATGTAGGCTGCTAAGGCCAGTGAGTGTGTGCTGCGCTGCGGCTCGTGGGTAAACCTTTCAAGCAGTGTTGCTGCGTAGGGTGCACCTAATTGTTCTAGGTGTACGGCGTCGCGTTGCGCTTCCGAAACTCGGCTGTTAATTGCCTGTGCCCCACCAAATACAACTCGATGAAGCCATGGCTCAACAATGTCGGAAATACCACGTTCAATTGGGTGGTCGAGGTCGAAGACACTGCCGGAATCTTTGTACATGTTTGCCAAACTGGGGGGTGTAACTACATCTAGTCCTGGAAAGATCCGTCCGCCGTAGTCTTTTGGTAAAGAAAGCACTTCGTTCATGGGCCAGACACAGAGAACCATTCCATCGCGTACAAGGCAGGTGAATACTAAGGCGTTCCCGTGGCTAAGGTGCCGTTGACAAGCTTCGACAAAGTTGGGGAGTTCAGTTTTCTTCGCGGATATACTGAAGTTGAGTGTTACCGTACCTGCATTAGTGGTTTCCAGGACCATACCCTTTAACCCTATGCTGACAACGGTGCCCTCAATTAACGCTAAGCCATCTTTAAGTGGAATGGCTTTCACCATGTCCAGTGTCACGTCTTTCCCAAGAGCTGCCCGCACTCCCCTGCCGCTACCGATACGGCCGTCAGATGAGGAGCGTCCACCAGTGATCAGTAGCGTTTTACGCGCTAGCTGCGCATGATTGCAGTGGAGATCGCCCAATCGGAGTGATCCATGCCAAATTCCGGCAACATCGCTGGCCTGTCCTGGTGGGGTTTTGGTGACTGAGTATAGATCACCAGAGGTAGTTGCCAACGCGACCGTCACGCCCGCAAAACCCGAGGAAGCAACAATGGGCTCGGCGTACAAGGGTGTGAACATTCCCGCCCCGGCACCTGATTGCGTGTCCAGGGTGGTGTAGGCGCGACGGGCTTGCCCAATGGCTTCACGGTCGGCGGGATTGCGTTCTAGAAGGAAACAGGTAAATGCAACACGCAATGTGTTAATGGTCGCGTCATTGCGTCCAACGGGTTTACCTAACCGAATGCGCTGAGAGTTAGTTGCCAGTGCTGTAAGGGCACGCTCCAACCTGGGCAAACCAGTGACGCGAGCTTTTTGCACACAAGCAAGCAGCTGGGTGTGCCGAGCAATGCTGAGCTGCCCTAGTCCAAATTCGACAATATCGTCAATAACGTCCTTAACATTCGAAACCAGTTCCATAATGTCGGATGGTGACGGTAGTTCCTTCGCCCATGCTGCGTCACTGCGCGGCACGGCGCTATTATCACTCGGATCTGCATCAGAGGACTCACCAGCGTCAACAGCTTCAATGCCATCACCCGAGCTTGCTGACGTCGCCTCGCCCACAGGTGACGCTACGCATACGGCCCCAATGTGTGCGCACTTGGGCGCAAGGAGACAGTCACAGTTCAGCGAGGCCTGACCATCCGCGTCGTCGATAAGCGTGACGGTCGCCTGCCCCATGGTGACACTCAGCCCATTATCGGTGTTGATTTCCCATTCACTGGTATCTGCAGCAAGCTTCTCCGCGCGTTTTTGCAAGCGCGGTGGCAGGAGCTCCAACGCGGCGGCTGCCACGATGGGGTCGAGTGGTGGAAGTTCGGCGGTCATCGCAGTACCTCCCCCACCCATCGTGCGAGTTGCATAGGACTCACAGATGCGACGCGCATGCCAGCGGCGGCAACAGACTCGGCGATCCCAACGTTGTATGCGGCTTTACCTTCATCGTCCAGTGCTGCACATCCAATGAGTTTCACTCCCGAGTCAGCAAGATTGCGGATTGCTGTAGTCAAATTATTCACCGATCCCCATTCTTCAAAGTCGCTAATCAGCACCACAACTGTTTTACTGGGATTAGTTACCTTTGTTGCTGCAAAACGCACGCCCTGTGCAATGTTGGTGCCGCCGCCGACTTTGATTTCAAGAAGCAACTCCAGCGGATCCTCCAC
>ERZ772827.859-NODE-859-length-16117-cov-4.457540_pt1 | contig 16117 bp, 14 predicted proteins | sample MGYA00580850_ERZ772827 | MGnify/ENA primary metagenome ERZ772827 (study PRJEB29015, sample SAMEA2737950) | human oral metagenome | biome: human oral; feature: human-associated habitat; material: dental | place: China | collected 2145 ...
AACCGGATTTGCCTCGTGCGCCGGTGAATTTATTGAACACCATGCCGCGCCCGAGGTAGGCGACGTTCTTTTTCTCGAACGCATCTGCATAGAGCCCGTCATAGGCGCTCGACACATCCGAAGAGAGCATCTTTGAACGTGCAAGCATGCGGCGCAGCGCAATCTCCGTATACTGCCCACAGGCAGAGAGGAGTTCTGCTGCCATGTTCTCGAAGAAACGCGACTGCATGCCCGTCGCACCGACACTGCCGATCTCCTCCTTGTCAACAAGAAGGCAGCATGCCGTGCGGTGCACATCTGCGGTGTCCAGCATCGAACAGAGCGCCGTATAGGAGCAGACACGGTCATCCTGTCCGTAGCCGAGCACCATGCTGCGGTCAAAACCGAGCTCGCGTGCGCGCCCTGCCGGAACGAGGGTCAGCTCTGCTGAATTGAAGTCCTCCTCCACAATGCCGTAATGTTCGCGGAGGAGTGCGAGAATCCCCTCCTTCACGGACTCCTTTTCTCCCTTTTGGAGAGGAATTCCGCCGATGAGAACGTCAAGCTTTTCGCCGTCGATGACCTTCGCGGCCTTCTTTTCCAGCTGCTCCTGAGAGAGATGAACGAGGAGATCCGTCACGCAGAAGACGGGGTCATCCGCCTTCTCGCCGACGGTGATCTCAACAACGCTGCCGTCCTTCTTTACGACCACACCATGCAGCGCGAGAGGAATCGTCACCCACTGGTACTTCTTGATTCCACCATAATAGTGCGTGTCAAAATATGCAAGACCGCTGTCTTCGTAGAGGGGGTTCTGCTTCACATCGAGACGGCAGGTGTCAATGTGTGCGCCAAGGATGTTCATGCCGTTTTCAAGGGGCTCTGTCCCGATGTGAAAAAGCACAAGGGCCTTCTTCATATTGACGGCATAGACCTTGTCTCCCGCTGAAAGCGACGCGCCCGAGGCAATGATCTCCGCAAGATCGCGGTACCCCGCAGCCTGCGCCATGCGCACCGCCTCCGTCACGCTCTCGCGCTCCGTCTTGCAGTCCGAGAGGAAATCCATATAGCCGCGTGCCAGTTCGTTTGCCGCTGCGCGCTCCTCTTCCGTGTATTTCAGCCAAACGGAATTTTTTTTGTCGTCACTCATTCTGGATCCTTTCCTATATTCCATGCATCGCGCAGAATCTGCACAAACGCCGCCCGCGCCTCCGCACGGTTGAACCGCTCGCGCAGCTCCGCGCTCCCGGGCAGTCCGCGCGTATACCACGCAGCATGCTTGCGCATCTCACGGATGCCGATGTACTCTCCTTTATAACCGATCAGGAGATCAAGATGGCGCAGGATCACCCGCGCACGCTCCGCGAGGGTCGGCGGAGGAAGCTCCTCGCCCGTCCGCAGCCAGTGAATCAGCTGCGGGAAAATCCACGGATTTCCCTGCGCCCCGCGCCCGATCATCACGGCGTCTGCTCCCGTAATATCCAGTGCACGCGCGAGGTCAGCAGGGCGGCGGATATCCCCGCTCACAATCACGGGGATCTGTACCGCGCGCTTCACCTCTGCAATCGCCGCATAGTCCGCACTGCCGCTGTAAAACTGTTCCCGCGTACGCCCATGCATCGCAATGGCATCCACGCCGGCAGCCTCTGCCATCCGTGCAATCTCCACAGCATTGCGCGAGGCATCGTCCCAGCCAAGCCGCATCTTCACGGTAAAGGGCAGATTGGTCGCGCGGCGGATCGCCGTGAGGATCTCCTCCGCCTTCTTCGGCTCACGCATGAGCGCCGAGCCCTCGCCGTTCTTGACAACCTTCGGTGCAGGACAACCCATATTGAAGTCGAGAATATCCGCTGTGCCGATCTCCTCGATATAGGCGGCTGCCTCTGCGGCCATCGCAGCAGACTTGGCAAAGATCTGCATCGCGATCGGGCGCTCATCCGGCTCCGTCTGGAGCATCTTCATCGTATGCTCGTTGCGGTAGTGAATGCCCTGGCTGCTCACCATCTCGGCAAATGCCAGGGGACAGCCCATATCGCGCGCAATGACGCGGTAGGCTGTATCCGTCACCCCCGCCATCGGCGCAAGAAAAACAGGCGCATCAAAGGTAAATGCACCGAGCTTCATCGGCCTCACGGCTGATTCCGCTCGTAGATCACGCGCAGACCGGTCAGGGTGAGGAAGTGATCGACCTTGTCGATCGTCTTGGATTCCTTTGCCACCATACGTGCAAAACCGCCCGTTGCAATGACCTTCAGTTCCTTGTTCAGCTCCGCCTTGATGCGCCGTACAATCTCGTCGATCTGCCCAACATAACCGTAGATGATGCCCGCCTGCATTCCCTGTATCGTACTGCGGCAGACCACGGTCTTCGGCGGAACGAGTTCAATGCGTGGAAGCTGCGCTGCGCGCTGAAAGAGCGCCTCTGCACTCGAACCGAGCCCCGGTGCAATGACGCCGCCTTCAAAGTCGCCGTTTTCGGCGACAATGTCAAATGTCGTCGCCGTACCGATGTCGATGACGATCAGCGGTCCGCCATACTGCTCGTATGCACCGATGACATTGACAATACGGTCCGCGCCGATCGCACGCGGATTTTCATAGTTCAGGCGAATACCGGTACGGATTCCCGGCCCGACAATCAGCGGGCGAATGTGAAAATATCGCTCGCACATCTTGCGCAGGGGAACAACAAGGGGCGGTACAACCGAGGAGATAATGATCGCCTCAATATCTGCCATGCGGATGCCCTGATAGTGAAATAATTCATTGATCAGAATGCCGTACTCATCGCCGGTCTTCTGCCGATCCGTTGAGATGCGCCAATGCCGCAGCAATTTTCGCCCGTCATAGGCCCCCATAACGATGTTGCTGTTTCCGATGTCCAGTACTAGCAGCAAGTTCTTTCCTCCATACTATTCCTTCGGGCGAATGGATACATCCCCCGCCAATACACGCTTCTTTCCCTCTGGGGTATCAATTAGGAGCGCGCCGTCCTCATCAATATCGGCAGCCACGCCCTCGAATGTCTCACCCGCCACACCGATTACACGCACCTCCTGGCCAAGCGTAATCGCATACTCACGCCATGCCGAAAGCACGGGGCCAAATCCCTCCCGCTGCACATCGGCGTAAAGTGCATCCAGCGCACGCAGCAGTTCCTGGAGAAATGCGACACGCGGCAGCGGCTCTCCCTTCATTTCCATGAGCGACGTTGCAATCGGACGCAGCTCTGCAGGAAAATCCTCCGCGGCAATATTCACATTGATACCAATGCCAATCACAATATAGTTCACGCGGTCCATTTCCGCGCTCATCTCCGTGAGAATGCCCACGAGCTTTCGTCCGTCATGCAGGATGTCATTCGGCCACTTGATCGCGGCACGCAGGCCGAACTTCTCCATTGCCTGCGCAACGGCAACCGCGGCCATCAATGTGCACTTCGGTGCCTCCTGCGGCAAAAAATCCGGACGCAGCAGAATGCTCACCCAGATTCCCTTGCCGGGCGGCGAGAAAAATGCGCGCTCCATGCGTCCGCGTCCGGTGCCCTGTGTATCCGCCACAACAACGGTACCATTCTCAGCCCCCTGACGCGCCAGTTCCTTTAGGACAATATTCGTGGAATCGACCGCATCATAGCAGATGATCTCTCGTCCCACCAGTTTGGTCTGAAGGCCCTTTACAATCTCCGGTTCAATCAGACGATCCGGTGCAGAGCGCAGGATATAGCCGCTGCGCGGCGCGCTCGAAATATCATAGCCCGCATCCCGCAGCGCCGCAATCTTCTTCCAGACGGCTGCCCGCGTCACGCCGAGCTGCTCCGCCATCTTCTCGCCCGATACATATCCGCCTGCCGCGCGCAGGAGCTCCAGCACATCACTCCGCATTCTATGCCTCCCAATTGAAAAGCCGTTATCCGCCACATTATACCGCAGATAACGGCTCTACGCCACAAAAATATATAGAAAAATAGAACCGACTGCGTCTATTCGCGCTGTACGCGAACAAGCCACTGGAACGTATCCAGATCTTCGGGGTCCACATGAACACTGCGGAGCGAAAGAATTTCCTCGCGAAATCTCTTCCAGTCCTCCTCAATGGGAAGTTTCTTCGAGCGCATCTCATCAATGATAAGATCTGCCTCCTCAAACAGCTTGATGATCTCATATTTTGTAAAGAAGCGAAAATGTGTACGGTCAAGCAGTCCGGAGTCCTCATATGTCCAGCGGCCGGAAAGGACCCCATGGACATTGCTGATGTGCGCCACGTTCGGGATGCTCGCGACAATCGAACCTCCAGGTGCCAACAGTTCGCGCAGACGCCGAATCGCCGTCCACGGATCCAGCAGATGTTCGATCACATCTCCCATGATGATGTAGTCAAACCGCTCGGGGATCTCTGCCGGAGCCAGGCGTTCCACATCCATATTCATAATCTTGACAAACGGGGCTGCAGCCGCGGCAGCATTTTCATTCAATTCCACTCCGTATAGCTGCGCCGATGGGTTTCGCACGCCAATCTCTCTCAGTGTTATTCCGCATGCACATCCAATTTCAAGAACGCGCAGCCCCTCGCGTGTCAAATCCATCATCGCCAAAAGATCGAGACGCACATGGAGGGAGTAGTCGAGCGAAATTCCCCATTTCGCTTGAAAGTATGCGCGCTCGCCTTGGCGCACCTTTTCATACTGCGCCATCATGCCTTGATGGATACTCTCATTGTGGTGGACATATGTGCCGGTCAGCACACCAATCCCAAAGCCGCCTCTTGTCATTCGTATCGTATAATCATACGCCGCAAGTGCCGGCACAGTATAAGCCTCATCCAGGAAACCGGCCGCCTCAGCAGCGTCCCGACGCACCATGAGCGCAAACATCTCCGAGACAATCAGCGGAAGTTTCTTTCCTCCCTCCCGCATTCGGATTTCTTCCGCCGCAGCGGCAAACTCCTCCCATGAGCGATATTCCTGATCCAGAGGATAACTCACCCAAGCATAGGTGCGGGGAGCAACCGCACAGACGGCGGCAGTCGCGGGATCCGCAATCAACGCGTCCAGCATATCCTCCACTGTATGGGAGGCAAGCAGGACATCGGCGTGGAGAAACAGAATCACCTCGCCGACAGCAGCGCGTATGCCCGTATTCACTGCGTGCGAAAAACCGCGGTGCTCCTCGCTGCGCAGGATCTGAACATCATCGCCTGCCTCCTGTACCGCAATGCGCTCAGCATCCGACGATCCATCATCGACAATGATGACCTCATACGGCAGGAAGACCGTTTTCCGTATCGTTAAGAGACAGTAATTCAACTGTTCCTTCATGTTATAAACGGGGATAATAATACTCAGCTTTGCCAAAAGGGAACACCGCCCTCGTTAAGAATCAAGTTTTCTTATATTCCAGATGGATAAGTCTCTTTCATTCAGTAGGTATTGAACGAAGGATTCGTATCATATAATCAATCTTACCGTCTGTCATTCCGGGATACACCCCAACCCAGAACGTGTCACGCATAATTCGGTCTGTGTTGGAGAGGTCCCCCACAATGCGGTATCCTTTGCCGCTGCGGCGGAGATGATCAAAACAAGGGTGTTTGGTAAGATTTCCTGCAAAAAGCATACGCGTCTGAATGCCGTGTGATTCGATAAAGCGAACAACGTCGGTCCGCTGAACACCCTCCTTACACGTGAGAGTAAAACCAAACCAACTGGGATTAGCATTTGGACAAGCCTCCGGCAAAATAAAGCGCTCCTGAATATCTTGCAGACCATCCCGCAGTTTCTGGAAATTTTCTCGGCGTCGAGTGACAAATGCCGGCAGTTTTTTTAGCTGAGCAACACCAACAGCGGCCTGCATATCAGTCACCTTTAAATTATAGCCGAAATGAGAATACACGTATTTATGGTCATAACCCAGAGGCAATTCTCCGTACTGACGGTCAAAACGATGCCCGCACAGATTATCCTGCCCCGGGGAACATATACAGTCTCGTCCCCAATCTCTTAGCGAAACAATGATCCTCGCAAGTTTTGGATCATTGGTATAGACCGCGCCGCCCTCTCCCATTGTCATATGATGCGGCGGGTAAAAGCTGGATGTGCCAATGTCGCCGATTGTCCCGGTTTGTTTCACAACACCATTTATTACATATTCAGCCCCCAAAGCATCACAATTATCCTCGATCAGCCATAAATCGTGTTGATCACAAAACGTTTTCACAGCATGAAGATCAAATGGGTTGCCAAGTGTATGTGCAATCATAACAGCCTTCGTACGAGGCGACAGCGCCTCCTCAAGCCGGGTAGCATCAATATTGTACTGTGGAATTGCAACATCTACAAAAACAGGAATTGCTCCGTATTGAACAATGGGAGCAACCGTTGTTGGAAAGCCTGCAGCAACCGTAATCACTTCATCCCCGCGTTGGATCATCCGATCTCCGAGCAGGGGCGATGTCAGCGTCATAAATGCCAAAAGATTTGCGGATGAACCCGAATTCACCAACGCCGCATAACGCACATTCAAATATTTCGCAAACTCTCGTTCAAACTCCTGCGTATAACGTCCGGCCGTAAGCCAGAAGTCAAGCGCACTGTCTACGAGATTTTCAATCTCTTCGTGATCATAAACCCTGCCCGCGTAAGATATGTGCTCTCCTTCGCAGAAGGCATCATTGTCTGTCTGACAGTGATATTTCTCTGCATACATATGAACCAGATCGCGTATCTGCTGCCGCAGATTCTGTTCGCTCACTTCCATCCCCGTGCTCCCTATTCCCACAGCTTCCATGGCGCATGCCCTGTCTCCCAGCGCTCTTCCAGCCGAATCTTATCGCGCTGCGTGTCCATACACTGCCAAAATCCCGCATGTTTGTATGCGTGAAGACCGCCTGCGCGCGCAATCGTCTCAAGCGGCTCCGTCTCAAAGACACATTCATCGTCGTCGCGCAGATATCCAAAGACTGAGGGGTCAATCACCATAAAGCCGCCGTTGATCCATCCGCCGTCTTCTTTTGCCTTTTCGACAAAGCGGCTGATCTCATTTGTACCGGATTCGATATCCAGCACGCCGAATCTTCCGCCCGGCTGGATTGCCGTCATCGTCACTACGGCCCGTCCCTTCTTTGTCTCATGTGCCGCAACGAGAGCATTCAGATTGACATCGCTCACCCCATCACCATAGGTCAGAAGGAACGGCTCATCTCCTATGTATTTTTGGATGCGTTTGATGCGGCACCCCGTCTGTGCCTTCAGTCCCGTATCCACGAGCGTCACCTTCCACGGCTCCGAAACGTTGTTGTGCACCGTCATACTGTTTCCCTGCGTGAAGTCAAAGGTAACATCCGATGTGTGCAGATAATAATCGGCAAAATATTCCTTGATCATATATCCCTTGTAACCTAGACAGATGATAAACTCGTGGAAGCCATAGTACGAATAGATCTTCATAATATGCCAAAGGATCGGCTTCCCCCCGATCTCAATCATGGGCTTCGGCCGAAGTGCAGATTCCTCGCTGATCCGTGTGCCAAGTCCGCCCGCTAAGATAACAACCTTCATACCTCTGCTCCCTTCGACATAGGCTGCTCACACAGCAGCAACAGCATTCTCTACATCAGTTCCCTATGTTTTCGCTCCCAGCCCGGCAAAATCCTGCCGCCCCGCCACGGAATCATGACTTCCCGTTCACGATAGGGCCGTCCTCCCCAATCAACAGGCATCTTCTCCCCGCGCAGCTGTTCATAGCGGCGGATGAATTCGCGCAGCGTCACGCTGTCACCGGAGGAAATGACGTAATCGCCGCAGAGATCCGATCTCCCCTCCATCAGATACGTTCCAGCCAGCACAAATGCTTGTGCCGCATCTTCCGCATGGACAAAATCCACGTGCTGTTCTCCGGGAGAGAGCGCCAGACGTTTTCCCTCAGCCGCAAGCTTCGGCAAAATTGCCAGCAGCTTTTTCCTGCGGTCATCTTCTCCATAGGTATCAAACAATGTCAGACTGATCGCCTGCAGCCCCCTGGCCGCAGTATAGAATTTGACGATCGCATCAAACGCTTCTTTTGATGCCGCATATAAATTTACCGGTTCGTACGAATCATCGCGGTAGTGCTGCCATGAGGAACGTGCGTAGACAAAATTGTGCACATTGTTCTGATCCATTGCATCGAGCAGCTTTGTCCCGAATGTGACATTGCCTGTGATCAGCGTGTCAATTTCATCGTAGGTATGAACTGTCGTATAATGTGCAGCAAGATGGAAAACAACATCTGGAGCAGCACTCTGCACAACCTTCGGCAAATCCATACAATCCGCATCATAAAAATCGATCTGCTCACGCAAAGACGCCGGGAGCAGATCAATCCGCGAGGACGTGCGCACAATAGCGGCGACATGCCATCCGCCTGCAAGCAAACGGCGTGCCGTATATCCGCCCAAAAATCCCGTGACTCCTGTAAGCAATGCCCTGCGCTTCATCTGCACACCCTCCATGGTTATCAATCGCCGCAAAACAGTTCCTTCCATCGCCTCAGCTGCGCATCCGCAGGAAACACTCGGCAGAAGTGCGGCAGCGAGCTCTTGCTCTGCTCCCTGAGAATGGGCGGCAGTTCGTGGGGCACAGGCTCCTGCGGCATAAAAATCGAATACAGATCATCCGGCAGCCCATGCAGGAAAAACTCATGCGGGGTACGTCCAAGAGCCCCATGAAAGTCACAGCAGCGCCGCTTCTCTCGCAGGGCTTCGTCATATATGCTGTGCAGCTGCGCCGCTGTACGCTCCACGGCAAAATCCCGCAGAATTTTTTGCCGCGCCGCACTTCCCAGACGGCGGCCTTCCGCAGGATGCTCATAGAGATATGCAACAGCCCTGCAATAATCCTCTTGATCCTTGACGAGCAATCCCGTTTCATTATTTTCGATAAGGTACCGCTCCGCACACTGGTCGAACGCAATGGCAGGAACCTCTGCCGCCATCGCCTCGAGGAGCGCGTTCTCCGTCGTTCCGAAATGCCGCGGACTCAGCAGATAGCCGAATACATCCATCTGCGCCAGTTCCGCGCTCACATCACTCACATAGTCAATGAAACGGAATTTCTCCGCGATGCCAAACGTCTCTGCCTCCGCATGAATCTGCGCTGCATTCGTCTGATCTCCCACAAGCACAAATTCAATGCCCGGAATATGCGACACACGCGCACAGTACGCCACAAAATCCGGATGCAGCTTCGCATAGGACTGCGTTCCGATGTATCCGACGACAAACCGCCCATCCCTCACCCGCTCCTCACGCGGACAAATCGCAGCAAAACCGCCCGAGCTGTGCACGACCGCCGTATGTTTTTGCGCCCACACACGCTCTTCCTCACTCCAATACGGATTATCAAGCGAATAGGGCGAGGTGAAGATAAATCGCTGCGGCACACGCAGGAATTTCGCAGGAATATATGGATACCAACACCCGGATACGTGTGCCCAGATGGTCAGACTCATCTCGATCTTCGGAAAATCTGCCAAAAACGCCGCCATGCGCGGGTGGTGCCACCATTCGATCTGCACGATATCAGCAGACCGCATGGCGGCGTACAGCTCCCGCTCGCCTGCTCCGCAGATGATCTCCACACCATCCGCCCGGCATGCATCGATAAAGTTCATTTTCTCCGGCTGCTCAAGCAGAAAGATACGATGCCGCCACTTGCACTCCGTCTGCGCCGTATATGCAGCGACACCGGAGAGCACCTTACCCACGCCGCCGCCCATATGCGTTGTGATATGCAGTACCTCAGGCATAGTGAGCTCCTTTATGTGAACGGGCTGACAAAATCGGCAAGCGCGGGGAAATTTTGGTCTCGCTCCGAGAGGATGGGCGATGCATCCTCCCACGGGATTCCCGCCGTGTCCCAACGAATCCCGGCATCACAGGCGGGTGCATAGACACTTGTCACCTGATACAGCATCAGCGCCGTGCTGCTGCGCGTATAAAATCCGTGTGCCATTCCCTTTGGAATATAAAGCATCGTTCCCTCGGAGGATTTCAGATCAAAAAGTGCATACTTTCCATAGGTAGGTGAAGATCTCCGCAGATCCACAACGGCATCCGTCACATCCCCCGCCGCACAGCAGACAATTTTTTCATGATCCATCGGCGGTGTTTGGAAGTGAAGCCCGCGCAGAACACCGCGCCGCGAGACGGAGAAGTATTCCTCCGCAAAGGATGTCGGCAGTCCCAGGCTGCGAAACTCATCCATATGGAATGTCTTGATGAATGTACCGCGGCTGTCCTCCCGCACAATCGGCAGAATTCGCAGACAGCCTTTTAAATCCGTTTCCTGCACCGTAAACATGGACACGCCTCCTCATACGCGCATGATGGTACGCAGACCGAGCACAGCCTCCACAGAGCTGCCCATACGCCTCTCGAAATCGTCTTTCATCGAAAACAGTTTCCGCCAGCGCGGCAGGCTCGTCTCATCCACGCCATAGCGAAGCATGATGTCCATCATCCTCCGCTCGATCGCCACGATCCCCTCACTCGTTGCCATTGCATCACACAATTGGATCAGCCGATCGTATCCCGTATACGTCCGTGCACGCAGAAAATCATCCAAAAATGCATAGTCCTCCGCCGTGAGATCCCAGCCCCCATTCACCGCCGTAATCTCCTGCACGGGGAAGGAATGGGTCAGACAGATCTCTGCCGCATCCTCATCACCTTCCGCAAGAAGGAAGCGATAGCCCTGAATCGCATGGTTCATCCCCATCTCGCCGAATCTGCGTCCAATGTCGTGCAGCACCCCGAGAACGAAGGCACGCTCCGCATCCATATCACCGATTCGGGCGGCCATCCGCTCTGCTGCCGTCCCGGCAGCAAGGGAATGGGCAATCCATCCGCCGTCGTTCATCGCACGTGCCTCATCGAGATACATGAGCGCCTGTGCTCTCGTGATCTTCACCGTCATCTTCCTTTCAACAGGATGCCGCCGGTTTTCAAAGTGCGTAGAGCACGGACTCCCCGCTCGTCACGCTGTGATGGCGGAAATAAAAACGGTAGCCGCTGTAAAATGACCGAATCAGCAGCGGAATGCGGATGTAGTCCTCGATGCTGTGATAGACACAAACGGCAAGTTTCGGATGGTGCTCACGTATCATCTGCTCTGCGCCAAGAAGCGCATTGTACTCCGCGCCCTCAATATCCATCTTGATGAGCGTCGGGGGTTCCGTCAGCACGGCATCGAGCGGCACTGCCCGAATCACATCGCCCTGTGCATCCGCTCCGGTCTCCAGCCGTGACGCCGAGGGGGTCGCCTGGTTCCCGCTGAACATGAGTTGCGCCTCCTCGTCCCAGAGCGCATAGGGGTAGAGTACAACCTGCGGGCAGTCCGAATACTTTTCTTGGAGCAGCCCACAGCTCTGTGCATCCGGTTCAAAAGCATGCACACGGATACGGGGGTTCATCGCAAGAGCCTTGTCAATCTCCTCACCGCCGCACACACCCGCATCTACGAACACCTCATCATCATCAAGAGAGGGGATTACGTCATTGGAAAAATACTGATCGGTCTCAGCAAGTGAAAAATCCACAGGCCGGCCGCACATCATATTGTCAATCAGGCGACGGTAGAGCTGCCGCGATTTTTCATCAGCAAACATGGTGCTGATTTCCTCGATATCCCGCCTGTGCTCCGTAAAGTAATATGCCGCATCCAGCTGAACGGCAGAGCATATCTTCGCTCGGACCGCCTGCTGCTCAAGCTGCGATACAATTTGCAGCAGATTGATGCCCGTCGCTCCGATGACAATTGCAAGAGGCCTTCCCTTTAAGTAGTACATACGGCTAAGCTCGAATACTTTTTCAGATGACTGTACAGGAATTCCATCCATCTCTGTGCCTTGCTTATGCGCAGCATTATCGCACCAACAAAGCGGATCTTGCAGGCATTTCTGCGCAACGCAGTATGTTTGATAAAAGGCCTGCGCAACACGCCCTGTTCCCCAGAGGACATAGTCCATCCCACGCAGTTCTGCAAAGATATCTAAAGCGTCAGCATACAAGCGCCTCGCCCTCCTCAACCGGCTGGATCAGATCCAATATATTGACAACGTCCTTTACGTGTGGGTATTCTGCACGAATCTGTTTCTCGATCGTCGTCACATAGGAGACGACGGGAATAACGACGGTATCGATCCCAAGTTCATCCAAAATCTCAGGTGCATAGATTGTCTTGCCCTCGATGATGCCTCCCTGCTTGATCCGCGAGTTGTCAATGAGATAGGCGGACGGATTCTGCAGCGCAGGAAGATCAGGAAGCATATTAGCAAAGTAGTCATTGATTCCCCAGAAAGCAACACGCCCTTTTCGTTCCAATATGTGCTCGACAGAGTGGGATATGCAGTCCGTTACTTCGTGCAGGATCGGCAGCTTATGCTTCTTTCCGCAGGCTTTGCAGGTCAGAACATTGCGCGTAAAGAAGCGGACATTCCGCCATGTATTCTCTGTACCGCACGCCGTACAGTCCCCCGTGAATCCGATGTGCTTCTCCTCGTAGTCCAGTGTGACATCCCGAATCTCCTCCGGCACGAGAAAAGCACGCTGCGGCAGCGTCATGATCTGCTCAGAGACCCAGTCCATCTCCGATTTCGACATCTTCGACAAATTCACAACGGGGCAGCCGTCGCGGATAAACTGCACCTCGTCTTTGATGATCCCCTTCTGCAGCGCCTGCTTGTAGAGCGGTGTTCCGGGATATGCCGTGATGAAATTCAGCGTAATGCCGTACTCCGGATGATCCTTCCACCAGTTCAGCGTCTTCGTCGCCGTCTCCAGTGTCTCCTCCACATCACCGAAGATGAACCCACCCTGTATCGTAATACCGTAGTCATAGGTCAGCTTCAGCGCACGCTCCGTCTGCTCGAACTTGATCTTCTTGTTCATGCTCTCAAGGATGCGGTCATCCGCACTCTCCAGACCGAAGCCCATGGTGACACAGTTCGCATCCTTGAGTGCGCGGAGCATCTCCTCCGTCACATCCGATACGCGGAACTGTGCCCACCAGCGAATGTTGTACGGCTTGATGCGCGCACAGAATTCCTGTACCCGTTTGAAATTATACGCGAAAAGCTCATCCGAAACAAAGATATATTTGATCCCGTATTTCTCAACGAGCAGATCCAGTTCCCCAAAGAAATTATCCAGCGAACGCTTGCGGTAGTAACTTCCGCTCGTGTGAAAGCAGAACGTACACTGAAAGGGGCAGGAACGGCTCGAGGTCATCGTAATCGCATGATCCTCGTTGATTCCCTGCAGGCTTGCAACATTCCCGACAATCTCACCAAATCGAAATCCATCGTAATCAGGAAACGGGATCGAATCCAGATCACGCACCTCTTTGCGCGGCATCGTCCGGCGATAGCCACGCTTATATGGATTATCCGTTTCGCGGAGACTTTCTCCTAAAACATGCGGAGCAATAATGAGGCCATTCACCGAAAGGGGATCGCCATGTTCTGCCGCCACCCTGCAGAGCTCCGGCGTTGTCTCCTCACCCTCCCCGATGATGCCGTAGTCGGCAAACTCAAGAACCGTCATGCCCGCCTCGGGTGCACTCGTGATGATTCCGCCGCCCGCAGCCGTAACAATATCCGAATCATACGCTTTTGCAGCCTGCAGGATCTCCTTGATGGCGTTGTACTGAAAAGAGAGTCCTCCCGTCAGCACCATGCCGATCTCGTACTTCTTTATGTATTCCTGTACCGTCTCGGCAACATCGCCCTCCTCGTGATTCATGTTGAGCGTATATACATTCAGCTCCGCCGCCTTCATACAGGAGGATACATAAGGGATTCCGAGAGGAAAGTGGTACCATTCACCAACCTTATCAACGAAGCGCGGCATCACCAATAAATAATTCAATGAAAGCACTCCTCTAATATCTTTTCAGCATCATCGTCCAGAATATCTTCCGGGAACATTCCATATTTATATTGCGAGCACTTCCTGCATACAGGAAATTCATTTTTCTTTCTCTCGAGCTGCTTGCGGCGGAACATATTCAATGCCGTCCCGTTCCAGATTTCCCGGAGCGATTGCTCCGCACAATTTCCGACGGAAAGCGGACGCTCGATCGTGCAGCAGGGAATACATTCTCCCGCCGGATTGATCTGCATTGTATAGAACGGCTGCGGGCAAATTTCCGCATTCTTCACCAGATTTCCGTTCATTGTATAGATAAATTCCTTCTGTGCAAAATCCCCTTTGTAGTCGATGTCATCCACGAGCGGACATAGTTTCTCAACAGCAACCTCATCGGCGAGATCCGCAAACAGATTCAAAAACTCCGTCTCACTGCGCTCCTTCAGGGACACATCCATGATCTTGATATAGATTTTAGTGTTTCCCCGATGCTCATAAAAATAACGCAGATGTGAGCGGAACTTCTCAAAATCAATGACAACATCGGACATATCCTTATACATATCAGCATCAAGCCCCTGAAGCGAGATGCGGATGCGATCAAGACCAGCTGCAACAAGCCCATCGATCATATCCCGCGTCAGCAGGCCTCCATTGCTGACGATATCAACGACGCGAGCCACCCGCTTCTCCTTGGCATAACGCACCATCTCAACAATATCCGGGTGCATCAGAGGTTCGCCCAATCCTGCAAAGTGAAGGGTCCTCAGCACCTCAACCGGCGAGCGGCTGCTTTCTTTTTGTGCACTCTGTATCTGTGCGGGAAGAAAAGATCGTATATCATCAATGATCTTCTTGTAGAGATCCATCTCCATCATTCTTTGGTTCACGACATGGGAACGCTCCTGTATCGGAATGGAATGGATGCAGTAACTGCATTTGAAATTACACGCATAAATCGGAAACATGGTGATTGCATACGGAGCAGCAAGGGGAATGGCATCTGCCAACCGCGTACGCGCCCCGTTCACCGCCTGCCCATCAATTCTTCTCGCTCTCATAAATATATCTAAATCTCCCTATCGGATCACACCGCGTTCCATAAGGACGGCGGCATCTCCATCAAGGATATCCTCCTCGAACATTGCGTATTGGTACTGTCTGCACTTGGCACAGACCGGATATTTTTCTTTCTGAAACGCGAGCTGTGCGCGTCGGAATGCCTCCGTCTTCCTGCCCTGCCAGATTGCTCGCATGGATTCTTTTGCAAGATCCCCCAATATATACGGCGTCTCCATCGAGCAGCACGGAACAATCATCCCGTCGGGATTCAGCTGCATCATGTAGAAGGGCTGCGGACAGACAACGGCACTTCCGACCGCGGCCCCATTCTGCGTCACCTCCGCAGCACCTCCAAGCACGTCATAGTCAATCTGCGGCACAGCGGGAATGAGATGCTCCACAGCGATGAAGTCCGATATGTCGCCGAATGTCTCCAAGAACAGTTCTTCCTCGCCTTCTTTGAGAGCACAATCGATGATCTTCACATAGATCTTCGTCGTACCGCGATGCTCGTAAAAAAACCTGATTTTTTCAACCAGTTCATGAAAGACGCCGCGGCGGCGCGTATGGGCATATGCCTCGTCATCAAGTCCCTGGATCGAGATGCGGATGCGGCCAAGGTTTGCCGCAATCAGCGCACGCGAAAGTTCCTCTGTAAGCGCAAGCCCGTTTGTCACAATGTCAATCGTATCGGCAACGCCGCGCTCTGCCGCATAGGTGACCATGTCGGCAATGCACGGATGAAGCAGAGGCTCCCCCGTCCCGGCGAAGCGCAGCATCTTCAAGGGACGCGGAAACTCTGCGAGTCCGTCAATGCATGTTTCGTAGAGGCCATAGTCGAGCATGACCTTGCCCGCGACAAAGCCGCGCTGCTCTGCCGGAACGGAGTGAATACAGTACGCACAGGCAAGATTGCAGCCATAGACGGGAAAAATCTGCACAGAGAAGGGCGTATCCAGAGGCAACACGTCGGCAAGCCGTGTGCGTTTTCCGCCCGGCGTCTGTCCGTCGATGCGTACGGCTCTCATCGGTGCAGCCCCTCAATGCGCGCAAGGATCGCTGCAGCGTCGTCGTCGAGGTGATCCTCAGGGTGTGCGACATCGTTCGGTGCACAGCAATTCGCGCAGCGTTTGTTCTCGCTGCGCCGTCCCTCAAGCTGCATCCGCCAGAATTC
>ERZ772827.860-NODE-860-length-16103-cov-7.586054_pt1 | contig 16103 bp, 15 predicted proteins | sample MGYA00580850_ERZ772827 | MGnify/ENA primary metagenome ERZ772827 (study PRJEB29015, sample SAMEA2737950) | human oral metagenome | biome: human oral; feature: human-associated habitat; material: dental | place: China | collected 2145 ...
TCTACCAGGTCAACTGGTTCCGCAAGGACGAGGACGGCAAGTTCATCTGGCCCGGCTACGGGGAGAACTCCCGCGTGCTGGACTGGATCGTGCGTCGTGCCGCCGGCGAGGCGGGCGCCGTCGACGGCGTGACCGGCCGCTACCCCAAGCTCGAGGAGTTCAACCTCGAGGGCCTGGACCTGGGTGCCGAGGAGTGGGCCAAGATGTACGACATCGACCCCGACGCCTGGGCCGCCGAGATGGACGGGACCGAGGAGTACTTCGCCCAGTTCGGTGACAAGCTCCCCCAGGCCGTCAAGGACCAGCTCGCCGCCTTCCGCGAGCGCATCGCGGCCGCCAGGGCCTGAGCTGGCGCTAGCCCGGAGGCGGGCCGGTAGGTCCCTGCCTGGACCACCCTGTTGACGGCGCCCGGCCACCCCGAGAGGGTGACCGGGCGGCGTCGTGCCGCGGCGGCCCGCACTCCCGCGGGGGGCTCGTACTCCCGCGGCGGCCCGCGCTCCCGCGGGGGCTGGCGCGCGTGGACGCCGGCTCAGGCGTAGTTCCGGGCCAGGAAGTGCTCGAAGGAGCTGACCCCCACGGTGACCGTACCGGTCCCGGAGCTCACCTCGATACCCTGCCCACCCACCTGGAACAGGCGCCAGAACGCCCCGGTGCTGCTGGCCCGCAGCCCGAAGGGGGCGCCGTAGCGGTGCTCGATCGTCTTGGCCAGGTACCAGGCGTAGTTCGCCCGGTCCCGCACCGATATGCAGGTGCCTGCGGCGGGCTCCGGGGAGACGGCGACCTCCAGGCCGTCGGAGTGGGGTCGGGCGTACCACCCCTGCGCCCGGTACCCGGGCCCGTCGAGGACCGGGGCGGGGCGGGCGCCCGCCGCGGTGAGGACCTCGTCGGCGGGGGAGCCGGCCAGGATCTGCTCGACCATGTCCAGGACCTCGAGGATCGTCATCCCGGGCTGGAAGGGGACGACCGGGCCGGGCCTGGCGGGTCCGGCTGGCCCGTCGTCAGTCCCGTCGACGGCCCCGTCTGAGGAGCTGCCTGTGGCGATGCGCTGCCGCAGCTCCTCCAGGCTCATGCCCGTCCGGGGGGTGCTGACCGGGGACCCGGCGGGCGGGTCGCCTGGGGCGCCGTCGCCCCGGGACGGCCGGGTGAGGATCCCCTCGGTCCCAATGAGATCCATCTCACTGACGGCGGCGCCTCCGGCCATGCCCGCAATGACGTCCGTCATGGAGACCTCTCCCCTTTCCAGGAGGGTGCGGGGGACCAGGAGGTCGCTCTTGTCTCCGGCGTGGGAGGTGGTGGTGACCCGGACCCCCTCAGGCTCGCCGGTGAAGGCGACCTGCGCCCAGGGGGCCTGGGGTCCCATGGTCCAGCGGTAGGCCAGCGGCCGGCGCCAGGTCGGCGGGGTCAGGGCGATGTCGGTGGGCAGCGTGTTGAGCAGGTCGCCGACGGTGTCGTCCAGGTCGTTCCAGGTGGTGATGACCGGGGTGTAGGGCAGCCAGTCCCGGGCCCTACCGTCGAGCACCAGCAGCCACTGGTAGGGAAGCCCGCTGCCGGGGGTCCACAGCTTGAAGGCGCCGTGCTCGCGGCTGTCGATGACCGGGGCGCGGTCGAAGGAGGAGACGGTCACCGAGCAGCCGCCGGTGGACGGGTTCGCGGCGGCCCCGACCTCGATGACGCGCTCGTCCACGTACCAGCGGAAGCGGATACCCGGCCCGAGCATCTCGTGGGGAGGGGAGTCCAGCAGGGCGGCCGCCCCCAGGAGGAAGTGGTGCACGCCGGCCTCGGTCAGGGACTGGTCCAGCAGGGCCGCGACACGGTTGGCTAGCTCCAGCTCGGGGTCCATGCTCGTGAGTGTCCTTGCGGGGTGGGTAGGTGCCGGGCAGGGACACGCCTCCTGGCGGCGCGCCCTCCGGCTGTGAGGGTAGGAGGGAGGTGACAGGGGTAGATGGTATCCGCTCGTGCTGCCGGTGCCCGACCCGGCGGCGGCGTGTGGGGGTTGGCGGCCGCGGTGGGCCTGCCGGGGCAGTGAGGGGCGGTGGGTGGCTGTGCGCCTGCCGGGAGCGCAGGGCCCCGGTAGGGTGGAGGAGTGAAGATCCTGCTGCTGGGGTCCGGCGCGCGAGAGCACGCCCTGGCCCGTGCCCTCGTCAACGCCCCCGAGACCACCGAGCTGGTCGTCGCCCCCGGCAACCCCGGGACCGCCATGATCGCCACCAACTTCGCCATCGACCCCACCAGCCCCGTCGAGGCCGTCGAGCTGGCCACCCAGATGGGGGCCGACCTCGTCGTCGTCGGCCCCGAGGCGCCCCTGGTGGCCGGTGTGGCCGACGCCGTCCGCCAGGCCGGTGTCCCCGTGTTCGGCCCCGGCGCCGCGGCCGCCCGCCTGGAGGGCTCCAAGGCGTTCGCCAAGGAGGTTATGGCCGCCGCGGGCGTGCCCACCGCCACCGCCGTCGTGTGCGCCACCCCGGAGGAGCTCTCCGCCGCCCTGGACCGGTTCGGCGCCCCCTACGTGGTCAAGGACGACGGCCTGGCCGCGGGAAAGGGCGTGGTCGTCACCTCCGAGCGCGACGCCGCCCTGGCCCACGGCCGCTCCTGCCTGGCCAGGCAGGACGGGCGCGTCCTCGTCGAGGAGTACCTGGACGGCCCCGAGGTCTCCCTGTTCTGCGTGTGCGACGGCGCCACCGTCCGCCCGCTGGCCCCCGCCCAGGACTACAAGCGTGTCGGGGACGGCGACGTCGGCCCCAACACCGGCGGCATGGGCTCCTACTCGCCGCTGACCTGGGCCCCGGCCGACCTGACCGAGCAGGTGGTGCGTGAGGTCGCCCAGCCGGTCGTGGACGAGATGGCCCGCCGCGGCACCTCCTTCACCGGCCTGCTCTACTGCGGGCTGGCCCTGACCGGCAAGGGGCTGCGGGTGGTGGAGTTCAACGTCCGCTTCGGCGACCCCGAGACCCAGGTGGTCCTGGCCCGCCTGACCTCCTCCCTGGCCCAGCTCCTCCACGCCGCCGCCACCGGGCGCCTGGCCGAGGTCCCCGCCCCCACCTGGAGGCCCGAGGCCGCCGTCGACGTCGTCCTGGCCGCCCCCGGCTACCCCGGCGCCGTCACCACCGGTGGGCTCCTGACCGGCCTGGACGCCGCCGAGGAGGTGGAGGGCGTCCACGTCCTGCACGCCGGCACCGGGTTCAGCGACGACGGCGAGCTCGTGGCCACCGGCGGACGGGTCCTGTCCGTCGTGGCCCTGGGTGACGACGTCCAGGCCGCCCGGGAGCGCGCCTACCAGGCCGTGGGGCGCCTGGGCCTGCCCGGCTCCCACTACCGCACCGACATTGCCGCAGGGCGCTGACCCGTGGGCCGGTCAGCGCCCCGGGAGCTGTCGGAGGCTCCCAGGGCGACCCGCCCGAGGCCGCCGTGGGGCCGGGTCGCCGGTGCCGTGGTCGCCGTCCTGGCGGTCCTTCTCACCGCCCTCGTGGCCCCGGTCAACGGGGGCTGGTGGTGGGTGCAGCGGGCCGCCTTCATCCTGACTGCCACGCTGTGGTGCGTCCTGTTTGGCGCCGTGCTCTGGGTCGGACGGCGGGCGGCCGGCCCCGCCGGGTCCCGGCGCGGTCCGCGTTGGGCGAGGATCCTCATCGCGGTCGTGGCCGTGCTGTTCGGGACCGGGACCCTCGCCGTCCTGGGCGCCACCGTGTCGTCGCTGGTGGCCAGCCCGCAGGAGCTGAGGATCTCCCAGTGCCTGTCGCTGGGCCGCCCCGGGGCGCGCAGCGAGTACACGGCGCACCTGCTCACCGAGGCGGGGGAGAAGCTGGACGTCAGCGTCTCGGGGGCCGTGCGCAGCGGCGTGGATAGCCAGCTGCGGTACCTGTGCGTCTCGCACGCCCCCTTCACCATGCGCTGGTACCCCTCCAGAGGCCCCGTCCTGGAGGTGCGCGAGGGCTAGCTCTGCTGGCGCGCTCCGGCCGGCGCGACGTCGCGCCCCCAGTGCCCCGCCGCGCCCCTCGTGGCGCCTCCCTGCGGCCCCGGAGGAACGGTAAGGGCCGGGAGCAGCGGGGCGCCCCTGCGGCCCCGGAGGGTGTTCTTGGCCGTGCCGTGGGACGGGTGACATGATGCTGCCATGCGTCTAACCCGTCTGCTCAGGGTCGGCTCCTGGAGCGTGTCGCCGTGGAGGGTGGCAGGTGCGACGCTGCTTAGCGGGGTCCTCTGCTTCCTTACCCCCGGCGTCCTCCCCGGTACGGGTCCCCTCGGCCTGGTACGACTCGCCCTGTACCCCGTGGGGATGCTCCTGGTCTCGGTGACAGTCCTCCTGAGCGCCCCCCCTGCTGGGGCGCGTCGCCCGGGCGGAGTCGGAGGCGGCGGACGCCCTGAGGGCCGCGGCGGCGGCCGGGACGGGAGGCTGGGACCGCGAGCACGCGCGGTTCCTCTACATGTTCAGGGTAAAGATGGTCAGGGTGCTGGCCGTCGGCCTGGGGTCGGTCCTCCTCCTGGTGAGCGTGCTGACCACTCTCCTGGCCCTCGGCAGGATCGGGGCCGACCTGCTGGAGGGCCCTGAGACGATTCACGTGGAACACTGCTACGGGCCCTGGGACAGGGGCCAGGCGCCTGACGGGGTGGTGGTCCACGACGACGGCCTCACCCTGGTGGGCCCGGACGGGTGGTCCAGGTACGTGAGGCTGGACGGACCAGCGAGGGAGGGCGTCCGGCGGGCCTGCTACGGGGGCGCCCCCGCGCAGGTCCGCATGTGGGCGCGCACCCGCGTCGTCGCCGCTGTCGAGGCCGGCTGAGCCGCGCCGCTACGCCCGTGCCCGGCCGGGCAGTCCTTCCACAGCCGCTCCAGGGGCCCAGCCCCCGCTCGGCGGAACCTCCCGGCGTCCCCGGAGGCGGTCGCCTAGCCGGGGGAAGGCCCCGGGGCCGGGGCCCGGCGTGCCGGCCCTGGTGGCAGGATGGGGCCATGCGGTGCCGGGGAGGCAGCCGGGCCGCCCGCCTGCGGCTCCTGGTGGCAGGATGGGGCCATGAGTGACACCCGCCTGCCTGAGGCCCCCGCCCTGCCCGGCTGGGAGCACCGCTCCAGCGGCAAGGTCCGTGACGTCTACGTCCCCGCCGACGACGGCCCCTGGGCGGGCCAGGACGTCCTGCTGGTCGTGGCCTCCGACCGCATTAGCGCCTACGACCACGTGCTGTCCACCCCCGTGCCGGACAAGGGCAGGGTGCTGACCGCCCTGAGCGTGTGGTGGTTCGAGCGCCTGGCCGACGTCGTACCGGGCCACCTGCTCAGCCTGGACGTGCCCGGGCCGGTCGCCGGACGCGCCATGGTCTGCCGCCGCCTGGACATGTACCCCGTGGAGTGCGTGGCCCGCGGCTACCTCACCGGCTCCGGCCTGGCGGAGTACCGGCAGCACGGGTCCGTCTGCGGCGTCGCCCTGCCCGACGGGCTCACCGAGGCCTCCCGCCTGCCCGAGCCGGTCTTCACCCCGGCCGCCAAGGCGGGGCTCGGTGAGCACGACGAGAACGTCACCTTTGAGCGCGTGGTCCAGATGGTGGGCCCTCACGCCGCCAGCGCCCTGCGCGAGACCACCCTGGCCCTGTACGCCCGGGCCGCGCTCCTCGCCCGGGAACGGGGCATTATCCTGGCCGACACCAAGTTCGAGCTCGGAACGGACGCCACCGGGGCCCTGGTCCTGGGCGACGAGGTCCTCACCCCCGACTCCTCCCGCTTCTGGCCCGCCGAGGCGTGGGTCCCGGGGCGGGCCACGCCCTCCTTCGACAAGCAGTACGTGCGTGACTGGCTCACCTCCCCGGCCTCGGGCTGGGACCGTGCCAGCGGGCAGGAACCGCCCGCCCTGCCCGACGACGTGGTCGAGCGCACCCGGGAGCGCTACCTGGAGGCCTACGAGCGGCTCACCGGCAGGGCGCTGGCATGACCGAGCGGTCAGTGCCGCCGACGGCCTCGGGGCGGGGATCCCCGCCCGGGCCCGCCAGCCCGCCCGGGCCGGGTGCCGACGCGGCAGGGCCCCCTGAGGCCGCCAGCCAACGCACCTTCCGCCCCGGTCCCGGGCTGGTCGTCGTCCTAGCCGGGACCGGGATGGTCGTGGTCCTCGCCCTGGGGGCGGCGGTCAGCAACGCCCTGGGCGCGCACGGGGTCGCCGCCCTGCTCGGCGGGGCCTCCCTGGTCGTGGTGGGCCTGGCCCTCCTGGCCGTCCTGCGGGTCCCGGCCCGTTCCCTGGTGGTCAACGCGCCGCGTCTGCGCCTGGCCCGGGTCCGTTCCCGGGCCGCCCGGCGTGACCGGCTCCGCCAGGACGACCCGGCACGCACCCGGCGCCGGTGGCGCAGGGGCCGGCAGGAGGCGGACGGGTCGCCCCAGGGGGCGTCCCGGGCCCGCGGGCATCACGAGGGCCGTGCCGCGGGGCACACCGCGGGCCAGCTGGTCCTGCGCACCGTCGCCGGTGAGCTCACCCTGCCCGAGGCGGATCCTGACCGCCGCGAGCTGACCACCCTGGACGTGGTCTCCGGGCCCGTGACCACCCTGGTGGCCGCCTCCGCCCCGGGCCGGTGGGCGGACGAGCACCTGGCCGGCACCACCACCGGGGAGAGCCTGGCGCGGCTGGTCCAGCTCCTGGCTGGCACGCTGGGGTTCGTCCTGCTGGCCCTGGGACTGGCCTCCGTCCTGGGGCAGGTGCTGTCGTGACCGCCCGCCAGCAGCGGCCCGCCCGCCGCCCCCGGGGCGAGCCCGCCTCCGGCGTGGACTGGGGCGGCCCCAGCCAGCCGGTCCACCAGGACGCCGTCGACCTCGACCAGGAGGGCGCCACGAGGTGGGGGAGTCCTGGTCTCGGCGCCCGCGGCCAGCAGGACGCCACCGACTGGGGCGGGCCCGCCGACGCCGCTGCCCCGCGCCGGGGCTCGCCCTGGGGCGCCACGGCCCGCCGCCAGCGTCTCATGGGGGTCGTCTTCGCCCTCCTGGGACTGGTCCTGGCCACCAGCGCCGCCATGAACCTGGCCCGCAGCGCCCAGGCCGGGCACCCCTGGATCCCGCCGTGGCTGGTGGCCGCCCTGGGAGGGGCGGGCCTGGTCGCTGCCGCCGGCTACCTCGCCTGGGCGGGAGGCACCCCGGTGCGCAGGGAGGCGGACCGCTGGACGCCGACCCTCGTAGACGCCGCCGCGGGCCTGACCAGCGGATCGGTGGAGGTCGCCGACCCTCGTCGGCTCCTGGGGGCGGGCCCCGCCGGTGCGGGCCGGCAGGACGGGGGGCCGCCGCGGGTACGTGTCACCTCCGGGCCCACGCCCATGATGGGGACCTCGACGGTGGACCCCTCCAGGCACGCCCCCGCGGGCGTGGCCGGGGCCGTGGGCGGGTTCATGCTCGCCGCCGCCCTGGTGTGCGCGGTGGTCGCCCTGGTCCTGGGGCCCGCTTGGCTCCTGGCGACGGCGGCCCTGGCCGTCGGGGGGATCACCGCCACACGCCTGGCCGCTGACTGGCTGGGGGTGTACTGACTCACGCGGTTCGTTGTGAGAGTCACGTCACCTCTGGCGGTCAGCGGGCCTGTCCCTGCCTTCGGGGACGATAGAATCATGCTGCGTCGTGGCCTGTCCCACGCCACGTCCCTGGTCCTAGATCCCATATCCACCTGGAGGAACCAATGCGTCTCGGACGTACCGCCGCCATCCTGAGCGTTGGCGCGGCCCTGGCCGCCACCAGCGGCCCGCTAGCCTCCCCGGCCCTCGCCTACGACAACAGCACGGACGGGTTCACCGTCCACATCGGCAGCCAGGCGCTTGACCCCGCAAGCACCTCCGTGGTCCTCAACGGCTCCGGCTGCTCCAACGAGTTCTCCAAGACGACGGACCCGGACAAGCAGGAGTACGCCCCGCAGGTCCGCGTCTCCCTGCTCCACAACGGTCAGAGCGGCCTCCAGGACGTCTCCGCGTCCACGCGCCCTGACCCGGACGGCAACTGGTCCACGGAGCTCAATATCGCCGAGATGGTGACGGCCCACGGCGGCGACGTGAACGAGGACGGCTGGACCCTGTCCGTGGGCTGCTACGGCTACAACGACGCCACCCGGGCCGTGAGCGTGCCCATCTACTTCGACAACACCCACGTCACTGGTACCTACACCATTGAGGGGGCCTCCGTGGGCGCCCAGTCCTTTAACGTCGAGGGCAACGGCTTCACCCCTGGTGAGACCGTGTCCGTCAGCCTGGTGGACACCACTGACGAGTCCGTCACCTACCAGGTCGGCACCCTCACCGTGGACGCTGAGGGCAAGGTCCTCGGCTCCCTGGCCGCACCGGGAGGCGTCCCGGACGGCCGTTACAAGCTGGTGCTGACGGGGAGCCGCTACGGCGAGTCCGCCGCGAGCCTGACCCTCATTAAGGTCTCGGGCGGCCTGTTCAGCTTCGCCAACGGCGCCGGTGACGGCAATATGGCCGCCGCGAGCAAGGACGACGACCCCGGAGTGCCCTCCGCCCAGCCCGCCAGCGGGACCAAGAAGCCCGGCGGCAGCGACCTGGCCAGGACCGGTGTCGACGCCACCCTGGCCCTGGGCGCCGCGGTCCTCGTCGGCGTGGGGGCAGTGACCGTCGTACGTCGGCGTCGGGCCTGACCCCTGGCTGCCCTCTCACCTGACTCCTCCGCCGGGGCCAGGACCTGTCCGCAGGCCCTGGCCCCGGCGGAGGGGCGTCCCCGGTCCGACGGCGCCGCGGGCCCGACGCGCCGTCCGCGGCTCCTCTCACGAGGCGGCCTGCACCTGCGGGGCGGCCTGCGGCGCTGGCGCCCGTCCCTGCGCTCGTGGCGGGGGCTCACCTCCCTCGTGGCGGTGGTCCTGGTCGTCCTCCTGGTGGCGCTGGGGGCGGATCTGGCTGTCCTGGCCTACCGGCCCGACTACGTGGATCTGGCCCTCCCTGCCGCTACCGGCTCAGGCGGGCCCCCGGAGACCTGGCTCCTCGTGGGCACCGACTCCCGCCAGGACCTGCCCGACGGCCCCGCACGCTACGGCACCTCCGAGGACGTGAGCGGCCAGAGGGCCGACGTCGTCCTGCTGCTCCAGCCCGGCAGCCAGGGGACCCGGATCCTGGGCCTGCCCCGTGACCTCATGCTGGTCGGGGCGGACGGGACCGTGGACCGCCTGGCCGCCAGCTACCTTCGCGGGCCCCAGGCCACCGTGGACCTGCTGTGCACCGGCCTGGGGGTCAGGGCCACCCACCTGGTGGTGGTGGACATGGCCCAGTTCGCGCGCCTCGTGGACGCCCTGGGAGGGGTGGACGTGGAGGTGGCCGAGCCGGTGCGTGACGCCCGCGCCGGGCTGGACCTGCCCGGCGGCACCCAGCACCTGAGCGGCGTGGACGCGCTGGCCCTGGTGCGCTCACGCCACCCGGAGGTGCTCCGGGACGGGGTGTGGACCGCCCTGCCCGCCCCGGAGGGGGCCCGACGTCGCAGCGAGTTCAGCGCGTCGGTCATGCGCTCCCTCCTGGCGGCCCTGGCCCGGCAGGTGCGCGACCCGCTGCGTGCCCACGCCCTGGCCCACGACATCGCCGGGGACCTCACCCTGGACGCAGGCACCAGTGTGTGGGACCTGGTCTCCCTGGCCCGCTCGGCCGCCACGGCCCGCGAGGGGGCCCTGAGCAGCGTCACCGTGCCCGCACCGGACCTGGAGGGCACCTTCGTCGCCCCGCCGACCCCTCAGACCTTTGAGGCCCTGGCCGCCTACGGATACACCCGGGGCACCTGCACCCCGACGTCCTGAGGCGGGCCGAGGCCTGCTGGTGCAGGTCGGGGTGGCCCGGGGCGGGCCCCTGAGCCCGGTCGGACCTGGTCGGGGACGGTTGGGCCCGGTGGTCGCCTGGACGGGCGGCGCCCCCGCGGAGCAGGTAGGCTGAATCGCGCAGACACCTACCTTCCCCCGAGGAGAGCCGATGGGACGCATTGTCGTCGAGGTCATGCCCAAGCCCGAGATCCTGGACCCTCAGGGCAAGGCCGTCGTGGGCAGCCTGCCCCGCCTCGGGTTCGACCAGTTCACCGCCGTACGCCAGGGCCGCCGCTTTGAGCTGAGCGTGGACGGCCCGGTCACCCCGGCGCACCTGGAGGCCGCCCGCCAGGCCGCCGACAAGCTCCTGTCCAACCCGATCATTGAGGACGTCGTCTCCGTGCACGCCGAGGAGGCCTGAGCCATGAGCACCCCAGCGCCGACCGGCGCCCGCATTGGCGTGGTCACCTTCCCCGGCACCCTGGACGACGTCGACGCCCTGCGCGCGGTGCGCCTGGCCGGGGCCGAGCCGGTGACCCTGTGGCACAAGGACGCTGACCTCCACGGCGTGGACGCCGTCGTCGTCCCCGGGGGCTTCTCCTACGGCGACTACCTGCGCTGCGGGGCGATCGCCCGCTTCGCCCCCGTCATGGACGAGGTGGTGGCCGCCGCCAGGGCGGGTATGCCGGTGCTGGGCATCTGCAACGGCTTCCAGGTCCTCACCGAGGCCCACCTGCTGCCCGGGGCCCTCATCCGCAACGACCACCAGCGCTTTGTCTGTACCGAGCAGCGTCTGCGCGTGGAGTCCGTCACCACCGCCTGGACGGGGTCCTTTGACCAGGGTGAGGAGGTCGTCGTGCCCATGAAGAACGGTGAGGGGAACTTCATCGCCTCACCGGCCGAGCTCGACCGCCTCGAGGGCGAGGGCCTGGTGGTCTTCCGCTACCTGGGCTCCAACCCCAACGGCTCCGCCCGTGACATCGCCGGTGTGCGCAACCGGCGCGGCAACGTGGTGGGCCTCATGCCCCATCCCGAGCACGCTGTCGAGCCCGGGTTCGGCCCGGACAGCCCGGCGGGCATGCGCCGGGGCGTGGACGGCCTGCGCCTCTTCCAGTCCGTGATCAGCTGCCTCGTGGGCGCCTGACGCCCCACGTACCGGTGGGGGCCAGGCCCGTGCCGGGCCCGCCGTACGCCGTGCCCGGCTCGCACCGTGCCCGGCCCTGGTGGGGGCCAGGGGGCGGCCCTGCTGCCCTGCCTGCTCCTAGAACGGCAGGGGGCCGATGACGAGGTGCCAGTCCACCACCGCCACGGTGACGAGCAGGACGCAGGTCACCGTCCCCAGGGCGAAGGCGACCAGGTAGGAGAAGGTGAGGATCCCCTCCGACTGGGCGGCGGCGTTGCCCTTTATGAGCGGGACCAGGCCACCCGGACCCGTGAGGCAGGACACCCAGAAGGTGACCGACGGCGAGGGGAGCCGGTAGCGCGGGTCCTGGTCAGTGCCGGGGGATCCTTGCCGGAGGGGACCTCCGCCCAGGGTCCTCCAGACCGCGAGCGCGTCAGCCGTGGCGTGATAGGTCCTTGGTACCACCACCAGGCACCTGCCGGTGCGCGGGTCGCGCGGCCCGCCCGGCACCCCCCACAGCCCGCACAAGGCAGCGAGCATGAGGAAGACCGACAGGACGTGGGTGAGCCAGGTCCACTGGTTGTTGAACACGGACCCGTGTGCCAGCCAGTCACCCCACAGGACCTGGGCGGTGAGCAGCACGACGGCGACTGACAGCAGGGTCCGGATCCTGCGGATCCGGGCCCGGGACGGGTCCGCCTCGGGCAGGTCCCGGAACGCCCGGTGCAGGTCCAGGAGGGGCACCACCGCCAGGACGCCGAGGACGACCAGGATTGTGACGGAGGCTGGCAGGAGGGGGACGGGCCTGGCTGTCCCCAGAGGCGGGCCGAGGACGGTGCTCCACGTCATGCCGGTGGTCAGGGTGAGGATGCCGTCAGGGGACAGGCGGCCGTAGCGGGAGTAGTCCTCCCAGAGGGTGAGCGGACAGGCCAGGACCGTCCTAATGACGAGAAGACCGAGGGCCGTGGCCCCCGCCCGCAGGACCAGGATGTGGCGGGCAGGCGCGGGCGCGGTCCTCGTGGCCGGCAGCGCGACGAGGACCAGCAGGACGTGGAGCACCAGGACCGCCTGGTGGCAGAGGGCGGTCAGGCTCAGACTGAGCACGTAGTACGGGGGGAGGAGGACGGCGAGCTCGTAGTAGAAGAGGAGGCATGCTGTCGCGGCGTCGTACGTCCCCAGGATGCCGACGGCCAGGGCCAGTCACGGTGCCCGGCCCTGTCGTGCCTGGTAGAGCGAGACGGCGAGCGTCACCGCGGAGTACAGGGGCATGAGCCTGAGGTGCAACGAGTACTCGGTGAAGGCCGATGCGAGGACCAGCCACGTGCAGGTGGTCGCCAGGCAGGCGAGCACGAGGACCCTGGTGGCGGCCAGGGGGCGGAGTCGTCCTGGTACGGTAACCGGGTTCATGGGGCTAGGCCGCCTGGGGCCTGCCCACCGGCCGGCCCGCGGGCCCCTCAGGCGATGTCGATGGCCTGGGCCAGGACGTCAATGAGCTGGAGCATGTGGCGGTCAGGCAGGAAGGAGCGGCGCACCGACTCGTGGGCCGCCTGCCCCATCTCGCCAGCCCGCTCCGGGAACAGCAGGAGGCTGGAGACCGCGGACGCCCAGGCGGCGCCGTCGCCGGGATCCACGAGGCACCCGGTGAGGCCGTCCTCCACCTGGTCCCTGATACCGCCCACGGCCGAGGCCACCACGGGCGCCTTCTTCCACATGGCCTCGGCCACCGTCAGGCCGAAGGCCTCCACCAGGGAGCGCTGGGTGACCACCGTGCTCACCCGCTGGAGGGCGTTGACCGTCACGGCGTTGACCTCCCGGTCCCGCGCGGGGATGGCCGCCACGTGGACGCGACGGGCCGCCGAGCGGGGCAGGAGATCCACCGCCTCCAGCACCTCCTCCAGGACCCGCTGCGCCTGCGCCTCCCGGTCCGGGTCGGGCTGCGGGCCCACCAGGAGCAGGTGGGTGTCCTCGGGCAGGTCGGCCAGGTGGGCGGCGAAGACCTCCACGAGCTCCTCCATGCCCTTGAGCGGGTCCCAGCGGGAGACCTGAGTGACCACGCGCGAGCCCAGCGGGACCGGCAGGTTGACGCCGGTGACCTGACCGGCGGCGTCGGCGGTGGCCCGGATGGCGTCCGGACGGCCGTCCTCGCGCACGAAGGGCACCGCCTCGAAGGGCGGCTCACCGGCGAACACCCCCGAGAGGCGGGCCACCGACCAGGCCTCGTCCAGGCCCAGGACCTGGTTCTTGGGGCTGTCGGGGTTGATCGACGGCGGGATGACGGCGCAGCGCTCGACCTCGGTGAAGGGTGGACGGTACTCCTCGCAGGAGACGACCGTGAGGTCGGTGTCCTCCAGGTAGCGGTCCAGGAAGGCCCAGGCGTGCTGGCCGGCCTCGCCGGCGTCCTGCGTGCCCAGGTGGCAGCGCCACACGACGGTGGCGCCGGCCGCCTTGAAGAACCGCGCCAGGCCCGCTGTGGGCGGGTCGTGGAGGATGACGACGTCGCCGTCGCGCACCCCCTCGACGTTCTCGGCGTTGGAGCTCAGGACGTGCTCGTAGATGTCGCGCTGCTTCTCCCCCAGCCGGCCGCCGTCGCCGCGGTCGCCGTGGATGCCGGCGTGGAGCCGGGCCGAGATGGTGAGGAACTCGGCGGGGGCGTCCAGGATGAGCCAGCGGGCGTCAATGCCCTGCTCAATGGCGTATCCCACAATGGGGGCGACGATCTCCGCCGGGCCGCTGCCCGCGGAGGCGTTGGGGGTGACGGTCCACACGGTACGGCCGTCAAGGAGGCCGTGGGCGGCCTCGACCCCGTCACGCAGGCGGCGGGTGGCGACCTCGTCCAGGTGCGAGGCGAGGTCGGCCAGGTGCAGGGGGGCGACGTCAATGGTTCTCATAGTCCAAATCCTGCCTCTTTTTCTTGTGATGCGCAGCACTGCGGGGGTCGTGTCTCGTTTTGTGCCAGGATAGCGGGTGCCGGGGGCTGCCAGAATGGCGCCCTGAACCGTGCCGTCCGTCCCTATCTCCCCCAGGAGGAACCGTGGGCCAGAACCCCTACGCTCCCCAGCCCTACGACCCCTCGGGCGCCTCGCCCTACGCGCCCTCCGCACCGCAGGCGGGCGCCCCCTACGCGCCCTCGGCGCAGGATCCCTACGCGGGCCAGGCCTACGCGGGCCAGGCCTATGCCGGTCAGGCATACGCCGCCCAGCCCTACGCGGGCCAGGCCGTCATGTACGCCGACCCCCAGTACGCCGTGCCCAAGTCCAAGGCGGCCGCGGCCGTCCTGGCCTTCTTCCTGGGCTGGGCCGGGGCCCACAACTTCTACCAGAGGCAGACCGGCCGGGCGATCGGCCACCTCGTCATGACGGTGCTGGCCATTGCCCTGTTCGTGACCGCCCTTGTCATGGTGACGAATGACCCCTACATCCCGAATGGGAGTGACAAGGAGCTTACCGTCGGGCTCCTGACGCTCGGCTCCCTGTGTGTCTTGGGGGCCAACGCCCTGTGGGCTTTTATCGAGTTCATTATTGTCCTGGTGTCCGACGACGGCAGGCTCACCTGAACCCGCCCTGACCGGGCGCGGCCCCGTGCCGACGACCGGATCCTAAGAGGCCCCGTCGACGTCGGCCAGGCAGGGCCCTGGTGCTATGATCAGCCACCTAATCTCACGTCTGTGTTTAAGGAGGCGACATGAACCAGAAGCCCGGCTCCCACCGTCCCGGATCGCCCGCTCGCCCGTCCGGGGGCTCCCCGGTGCCCGGGCGCCCGGGGCGGTCGCCCCGCCCCGCCCCTGAGGGCTCCACCAGGTCCAGGTCGACCGCAGTGGGTCTGGCCGTGTTCCTGGGATACCTCGGGGGGCACAACTTCTACCGCGGGCAGCTTCTCCAGGGGTCGGCCACGTCTTCCTGTGCTTTATGGGGGTCGCTATCCTCATCGGTTCCCACACGTCGTTCGGGACGATCGCGGGCTGCGGCCTCCTGCTCGTTGACTGCCTCTGGGCCGTCGCCGAGCTCTTCTGGATCGCGACGTCCAAGGACGGGACGCTTCTCTGAAGACTCTCTGAGACCGTCCTCCGGGGCGCCGGGCCTGCGCCGCCGCCCTTGCACCCTAACCGTCTTTCACCGTCCACGACCCTGAGGAGAGGCTATGAGCCAGGATCCCTTCTACCAGCCCAACTATCCCGCCCAGCCGGGCTACGCGCCCCAGCAGCCCGGGTACGCTCCTCAGCCCGGCTACCCCGCCCAGCCGGGCTACGCGCCCCAGGGCTACGTCCCCCAGCCCGGGTACGCGCAGCCCTACCTGTACCCGCAGAACCCGAACGCCAGGGCCAAGTCGACCGCGGCCCTCCTGGCCTTCTTCCTGGGCTGGTTCGGGGCCCACAACTTCTACCGGAAGCAGACCGCCCAGGCGATCGGGCACATTGTCCTCTTCGCCATCGGGCTCATCCTCTTTATTATCAGCATTGTCACCTACGAGCCCTCGTACGTCAGCCCCTACTCGTACCCGTACTCGTACTCGTATGCTGAGGACAGCATCACGACGACCGTCCCCTTCATCATCGCCTGGATCGTCTACTCGGTCAACGGCCTCTGGACCTTTGTCGAGTTCATTATGATCCTCACCTCCAAGGACGGCAGCCTCGTCTGAGAGGGCGCCCGGGGCCGTGCGTCTCGCGCCGCGGGTGCGCCCTGCGCCACGCCGTCGGCCCTGACCTGGTGCTGCCGGGGCCGACGGTATCCTCAGGGCCTGGCTCTACCCTCCACGTTCAGGAGCACCTATGGCGCCCACCACCCAGACCACTGCCGTCGTCCCCCCGGACACCGTCCAGGACGCCGCGGCCACCCCCGAGCGGGAGATGCCGTGGAAGGACCTGGGGCTCAAGCAGCAGGAGTACGAGGACATCAGGAGGCTCCTGGGGCGTCGTCCCACGGCCGCCGAGCTGGCCATGTACTCGGTCATGTGGTCTGAGCACTGCTCCTACAAGTCCTCCAAGATCCACCTGCGCCAGTTCGCGGACAAGACCACCCCCCAGATGCGCGCCCACCTGCTGGTGGGCATGGGGCAGAACGCCGGGGTGGTCGACATTGGCGACGGCTGGGCGGTGACCTACAAGGTCGAGTCCCACAACCACCCCAGCTACGTGGAGCCCTACCAGGGGGCCGCCACCGGCGTGGGCGGGATCGTGCGCGACATTATCTCCATGGGCGCCCGGCCCGTGGCCGTCATGGACCAGCTGCGCTTCGGCGCCCCCGACCACCCCGACA
>ERZ772827.861-NODE-861-length-16090-cov-7.200998_pt1 | contig 16090 bp, 9 predicted proteins | sample MGYA00580850_ERZ772827 | MGnify/ENA primary metagenome ERZ772827 (study PRJEB29015, sample SAMEA2737950) | human oral metagenome | biome: human oral; feature: human-associated habitat; material: dental | place: China | collected 2145 ...
TCCGTACGTTCCACGTCGGGGGGGTTGCTTCGAACGTCGCTACCCGCAATAGCGTCGCTGCCAAGTATGATGGTATCGTGACCTTCGATGACCTACGTGTCGCCGAGGTCGCAGGTCAGGATGGTGAAGCTCCACAGAAGATTGTGGTAAGCCGAATGACCGAACTCAAGATCTCCGACAAGAACACCAAGATTGTCCTTCGCTCCGTGAAGGTCCCTTATGGTGCTAAGCTCTTCTTTGATGAAGGTCAGGAGGTCAAGAAGGGTGAGACGCTCTTTGAGTTCGACCCATTCAACGCCCTTATCATCTCTGAAGTCTCTGGTAAGGTTGTCTTCGATAACCTCATCGAAGGCTCTACCTATCGTGTCGAATCAGATGAAGCTTCAGGTTTGAAGGAGATGATTATCATCGAGTCTAAGGATCGTAACCTTGTCCCAGGTATCCATATCGAAGATGCCAAGGGCAATATCATACGTAACTACAACCTTCCTCTCGGTGCTCACATCGTACAGGACAACCATAAGGCAATCAAGGTAGGGGAAACCCTCGCCAAGATTCCTCGCTCTATGAGTAAGGCAGGCGACATCACAGGGGGGCTACCTCGTGTGACAGAGCTCTTCGAAGCACGCAACCCTTCCAACCCTGCTGTCGTAGCGGAGGTCGATGGGGTAGTCTCCTTCGGTAAGAGCCTCAAGCGTGGTAATCGTGAGGTCATCGTCACCACAAAGCTCGGTGCCGAACGTAAGTATCTCGTCCCCACCTCGAAGCAAATCCTCGTCCAAGAGGGTGATTCCGTCTATGCGGGTATGCCTCTCTCCGATGGTGCCATTACGCCTACGGACATCCTTGAGATCAAGGGCCCCACGGCTGTCCAGGAGTATATCGTGAACGAAGTACAGGACGTCTACCGCCTACAGGGTGTGAAGATCAACGATAAGCACTTCGAGGTCATCGTACGTCAGATGATGCGCAAGGTAGAGATCCTCGATCCAGGGGATACGCTCTTCCTCGAGCAGCAGGTTGTCGACAAGCTAGAGGTCATGGAGGAGAACGACCGCCTATGGGGCAAAGTCGTGGTCACCGATGCTGGCGACTCCGAGACGCTCAGCCCAGGGCAGATCGTCACTCTGCGTAAGCTCCGTGACGAGAATAGCTCCCTCAAGCGCCGTGACCTCCGCACCGTAGATGTACGCGAAGCCAAGCCTGCGACAGCTCGCCAGATCCTCCAGGGGATCACACGTGCTGCCCTACAGACGAAGAGCTTCATGTCTGCAGCCTCCTTCCAGGAGACCACGAAGGTGCTTAACGATGCAGCTATCAATGGCAAGGTCGATACCCTAGAGGGTCTAAAGGAGAATGTTATCTGTGGTCACCTGATCCCTGCTGGTACAGGTCTGCGTGAGTATAAGCGACTCGTTGTGATGCCCGAGGTCGAGCATCAGAAAGCTCTCGCAGCCTCTGCCTCCTTCGATGATGAAGTCACAGATAGTCTTTCTGTAGCCCAGTAATATAGGGACAGAACATATTCAAGGAAGCCTCCAGGGACGTTTACTCTCTGGAGGCTTCCTTTTTTGTTGGATTATCTCTCGTGCACTGTGGATAATGATATATAAAATGCGTGCTAGCGACTTACCACAACTCGTTGCAACGAGTTGTGGTAAGTCGCTTAAATGAGTTATGGTAAGTCTCTGAAGAGAGTTACGGTAACTCGTTACGGCGAGTTGTAGTAAGTCTCTGGCTTTGCTCTCAAATGCCTTTAGGTAGGAGGTTTTAGAGAGGGTGTGTTTTTACTTGAAGGAATGCTTTCCAAAGAAGATGGGAATGTGTACGGAGATGAGGTGAAGTCGTGCTGAGGAGATAAGTGAAGGTGGGGGTAAGGTGAAAGAGAGGGGAGGAGCGGAAAGGATATTGAAAAAGTTGAAGAAAAAAGCTCGTTTTTTTGTTCTGCATTCGCAAATCGGAGAAAATATGAGTTTGGATAACATGTTTTAACCGAGTGTAAATATTTATGTATAAGGTGTTGTGATGTCGTTACTTAGTTTGTCTTTAGGGCGTTTGCGAGGGGTGCGGTAAGTCTAAATACTTCCTTAATAAATTTAATAAGTACCATTCCCTGAAAAACCCTTCATTTAATAGCTTTTTTCTCCTATTTTTGCGGACGCATCACTTAGGAAAAGATAGCCTTGCGAATTATCTTTCGGCGTTTATATCGAGGATGGGCCTTTTGGAACACAAATTCCTTTAGGAAGTTCCCAGCTTAAAGGAGTACCCCCTTGTTTGGCGTTGTGGCAAATATACTGAGGTCGGCCTATGGTGCTGTACTGTAGAGTCTTATTTTATACAATTCAGATATGAAGAAACTATTATTTCTCCTCATGAGTATCTTCTTCGTGGCTGTCTCTGCGATGGCCCAGGGGAAGAGCATCAGCGGTGTCGTGCGTGATGCTGCCGATCATGAGCCGCTGGTCGGAGCTTCTGTTATGGTCAAGGGTGCGTCTGGTCAAGGCGCTCTGACGGACATCAACGGGAAGTTCACCGTGAAGAATGTCAAGGCTGGCGCAACGCTAGTCGTTACCTACGTTGGCTACACGAAGCAAGAGGTCGTCGTAGGGGATCAAACAGAGTTGGTCATCAATATGGCCTCAGCTGACAAGCAGCTAGACAAGGTCGTTGTCACCGCTCTTGGTATTAAGCGCAGCCAGAAGGCTCTGAGCTATAATGTCCAAGAGGTGAAGAGCGATGCTCTGACTACTGTCAAGGATGCCAACTTCATGAACAGCCTCTCAGGTAAGGTCGCTGGGGTAAATATCCAGCGCAGCTCCTCTGGTGTCGGCGGTGGTACTCGTGTCGTCATGCGCGGTAACAAGTCTATCTCGGGAGACAACAACGTACTCTACGTGGTTGATGGGGTGCCTATTGGGAATAATGCAGACCGTGCTGGTGACGGCTCGGGCTTTGGTTCAGGACGTACCTCCAGCGAAGGCATATCGAACTTCAACCCTGAGGATATAGAGTCGATCTCCGTCCTTACAGGGCCTTCGGCAGCTGCACTCTATGGTGCTTCGGCAGCGAATGGGGTAATACTCATCAATACAAAGAAAGGGGTAGCAGGACAGTTCCGTGCGAACTTCTCCAGCTCTACAGAGTTCTCCAATCCCTTTATCCTCCCACGCTTCCAAAATATCTATGGGAACAAGCCCGGTGAAGTCTCTTCGTGGGGAGATAAGCTTGCTACACCATCAAAGCATAACGTAAAGGACTTCTTCAGAACGGGGACGACCTTCAACAACGCCTTTAGCTTCTCTACGGGTACGGACAAGAACCAGACTTATTTCTCGGCTTCGTCGATTAACTCTAGAGGGATTGTCCCCAATAACGCTTATCATCGCTACAATGTGTCGTTGCGTAACACAGCGAAATTCTTGAATGATAAGCTTACTCTTGATGTGACAGCTAACTACGTACGTGAGTATGCCAATAATATGGTCTCTTTCGGTACGTACTTTAACCCTATCGTTGGGCTTTATCTCTACCCACGAGGTATGGACTTCGATCAGGAAAAGCACTTTGAGCGTTACGATGACGCACGTCACTACAGCGTACAGCAGTGGGGACCAGGCGATATGGGGCTAGAGGCTCAGAACCCTTACTGGGTAGCCTATCGTAACCTTCGCCCAGAAGTCAAGGATCGCTACATGCTCTTTGGCTTACTGAAGTATGATATTTCGAAGGAACTAAATGTTGCAGGTCGTGCCCGTTTGGATAAGACAGATACGGAGAATGAAGACAAGCGTTATGCAACGACGACTTCTACGCTGGCTAAGCCTCTCGGTACATATCGTTACTCCTCGGGTTACTACAAGCAGCAGTATGTAGACTTCATGGTGAACTACTCTGGGGATGTCGCAAGAGACTATCACCTTACCGCAAACGTCGGTACCTCTTACGAGGAGTATGACTCGAAGGGCAGTGGTTATGCTGGTGACTTACTTCGTATAGCGAATAAGTTCATCTACTCGAATATTGACGCCGCTAATGCCACGCCTTCGCAGACGGGGGAACGTAAGAGCAACTTCGCTGTCTTTGGCTCCGCTGAGCTAGCTTGGCGTAACGCTCTTTATCTAACAGTTACGGGGCGTACGGACAAGCCTTCACAGCTGGTCAATAGTGCAGATCCCTGGATCTTCTATCCATCTGTCGGTGTATCGGCTATCGTAACAGAACTTATCGGTGATAAAGCGCGTGCTGCACTCCGTCCCGCTCTTACCTTCCTTAAGGTACGTGGCTCTTATACTGAGGTTGGCTCACCTATCCCCTTCATTGGTCTAACTCCAGGTACGCAGACTCGTAAGCTCAAGGGTGGAAAGCTTGAACCATTCGACTACTACCCACTTCCGAACCTCAAGGCTGAGCGCACTCGCTCCTTTGAGCTAGGGATTGACTCTCGCTGGTTTGATGGGGCTCTATCTTTTGCTGCTACGATTTACCAGTCTAATACCTATAATCAGCTCCTTGGTACAGACCTAGATGCTAGCACGGGATACAAGAAGCTCTATGTGCAGGCAGGTAATGTACGCAACCGAGGGATTGAAATGACCCTAGGGTTCAACAAGACGTTTGGTCAGTTTGGCTACAACACAAGCCTCACGGCTACAGCTAACCGTAATAAGATTATCCGTCTTGGCTCAGGTGTCTACAACCCTATTACTAAGCAGCGTGTAGACCTCAACGACCTTCAGGTCGGACGCTTCCGCCTACGTGAGGGTGGAGAGATCGGGGATGTCTATGCTACGCAGGCCCTAGAGCGAGACTCAAAGGGGCGCCTAGTCTATGAAGAAGGTGCACCACTCCGCACCATGACCACATCCCCCTATAAGCTCGGTTCTGTGAACGCAAAGTGGAACCTTGGTTGGCGACATGGCTTTAGCTTCAAGGGCTTTGATCTGAATGTGCTCTTTACGGCACGCCTCGGTGGTATTGTGATTTCAAAGACACAAGCAACTCTGGATAAGTTCGGCGTATCACAAGCCACAGCGGATGCTCGTGCACAAGGGAAAGTAAACCTTGGCCCTGGCTTTGATGTCAATCCGCGTATCTACTATGATGCCGTTTCTCAGCTGGATGCTTACTACGTCTATTCAGCCACGAATGTTCGTCTGCAAGAGATGAGTCTCACCTATAGTCTCCCACAGAGTTTCATCAATAAGAGCTTCTTGGGGAAGGCCGTTCGTGGTGCTTCACTCTCTGTGTATGGTACTAATCTATGGATGATCTACAATAAGGCTCCATATGACCCTGAGCTTACTGCATCTACTGGTACCTTTGGACAGGGATACGACTACTTCATGCTCCCCAGCCAACGTACGCTTGGTGCTAGCTTGAAGCTCAACTTCTAAGCGTATCTATCCTAGAAAACTAGAAAGAATTTCGCTCTATGAAACTAAAGAAATATATCCTCCCAGCTCTCGCTCTCGTAAGCCTTGCCTCCTGCAACCAAGAGGAAGTCAATACAGATCGTCTGGGGGTAACGAAGGAAGAACTCCTGCGCGATGGACTCTCTTATGGAGCTCCGCTTCTGACTATGCAACTTAAGGTCGTCCCTGTTGGGGCTCCATCTGAGACTACTGGTCCAGGGAATGACCTTGCCGCTACAGACCTCTATTCCTCGGGTAACTATATCGGCTACTTTGGGAATAATAACAACTGGAACTTCAACATTGAGTCGAACTGGAACTTCGGTAACGGGGGACGAATGAAGTACATTTACGAGGTGCTTTACTCTAACTTCGCAGCCTCCTATCGAGAACTCAAGCAAGCTCTCGAGGGCTCTACTGGCTCCTATGAGAAGCAAGTCCTAGCAATTGCTAATACAATGAAGGTGCTTGCTTGGACACGTGCGACCGATGGCTTTGGCCCAATCGTCTATACAACCGCAGGTGATGGTAATATCACTCCTACGCCGGACGCTCAGTCTGTGGTTTACCGTGAGATGCTCAAGGAGCTCTATGAGCAAGCTAAAATCCTCTCTCAGGGTGGTGCGAATGTTGCCTCACGATATGACCTAATCTATAATGGTGATGCTCGTAAGTGGGCAAAGCTTGCTAACTCACTGATGCTTCGCTTAGCTGTGCGTGTTCATTTTAAGGATGCCAATCTCGCGAAGGAGTACATCGCTAAAGCTCAGGAGAATGGTGGCCCCATTAAGGATATCGCTGATCAGGCGGCACTCAAAAGTAGTGCTAAGCAACCGCTACTTAACCCTTATCTTGCAGCCATTGGTTACAATGAGACACGTATGGGTGCTACGATTTGGTCTTACCTAAAGGGTTATGATGATACCCGTATCGCAAAGTACTTCGTCGGCGTAGCTAAAATTTGGCTACCTGAGTATTATCCGATTGCACCAGAGTACACCCTGCCACGTAGTGATAATGGTGGGGCTGCTGATGCCTCTAAGCCAAACACTGATGAGGCAACGAATATCTTCTGGTTCCGTGCATCTGAGACTTCATTCCTCTTGGCTGAGGCCTCACTCTATGGCCTAACATCAGGTGATACAAAGGCTCTCTATGAGGAAGGTGTACGCAAGTCCTTTGAGGAGCAAGGGGCTGTGCTTGGTGCATACCTCTCCTCCACAAGTAAGCCTCGTCCATACAACAGCTCTACTGTCAGCCCTGTATATCCTGCTGGTTACTCTGATGATATTTCGGAAGGTAATGTATCTCCAAGCTGGGATGATACATCGGGTACAGCTGATGAAGTGAAGGAACAACAGTTGCAGAAGATCATTACGCAGAAGTACCTCGCTCTTTACCCTAATTCGGTAGAGGCTTGGACGGAATACCGTCGTACCGGCTATCCTTTCATCATGAAGCCTGCTGATAGGGCTGCAGCTGGACGTATTGATGCTCCTGCGGATACCCGTGCACCAGAGCGTTTTGTCTTCTCTGATCAATCCTATACGACAAATCCAAGTCTAAAGGTTGTCCCCTCTCTATTAGGGGGTCCAGACAAGGGAAGTACAAAGCTCTGGTGGGTGCGTGACAATCGCCCTAAGCAGCCGAACAACTAGAAATAAGACAAGTTAAATCATGAAGCTGACAAATCATATACTCGTAGCTGTGGCTACGATCACTTTTGCCTCTTGTGCAAAGTGGACTGAACCCGAGCGCAAGACCTTCCCTGAGCATCAGGGACCGATTGAGCGTATCACCCCAGAGAAGCCCAAGGTGGAGCTTCCTCTCATCGACATACGTACCGAGGATCAGCTCTCCGACAAGCAGCGTGAATACTTTGCTAAGGTACGTGAGGAGCGTAAGAAGCCTCATGTAAGAGGGTTCGGCTGGTATGGGAACTGGACAGGGCTTGGTAAAGACCCCATGAAGCAATTGAAGATGCTTCCTGATGGTGTTGATTTTGTCTCCATTTGGGGTACACGTCCTCCCCTGACCAAGGCGCAGCAGGAAGACTTGAAGTTTTTCCAAAAGGTCAATGGAGGGAAGGCATTACTCTGCTGGATTGTCCAAGACCTAGGTGGTCCACTCACCCCTGTCGAATATAAGGGGCGAGAGCAGGAATATTGGCTGAATGTCAAGGGTGGCGGAGATAAGGTCGCTGCTGCACGTGCCTATGCCAATGCGCTGTGTGACTCGATCGAGAAGTATAACTTTGACGGTTTTGATATCGACTACGAGCCTAACTATGGGCACTCAGGTAACCTCGCCAATTCTTCAACGATCTCTCCTGATGGTAATAAAGCCATGTACGAGTTTGTCAAAACAATGTATGACCGCCTTCATCCCAAGGGTCGTATGCTGGTCTTCGATGGTGAGCCTTATTGTCTTTCCACTGAGGCTTCTAAAATGATAGACTTCTATATCTATCAAGCCTATTATGAAAGTAGTCCCTCAGCTGTACTGAATAAGATCAGACATTCACACCTTGATAAGTGGCAATCGAAGACAATCATCACGGTTGAGTTCGAGAAGTTCTGGAAAAATGGAGGTCTACCTGGCTACAGCACAAATGATCCAGCTATCCAAAATATGCCTGGTGGGCATCAGCTCACAGACTATGGTGTTCTTGACCTCCCCAATGGAAACCGTATCGCAGGTATTGGGACTTATCATATGGAATATGACAAGAGTAACAATCTGCCTTACCGATGGCTTCGTCAGGCTCTTGAGTATGCCAATAAGACAAAGCCTGGTAGATTCGATAACGAATAATGAGCTAGTAAAGAGAAAATCATGAAGCAACTAGTATATGCGCTCTTTGCGTCAGCTCTACTGGTGAGCTGCCAAAACGAGCTTTATAAGGATAACGCAGGTCAGTTTGAGACGGCTCAAGGGGTCTATGTACCCAAGGAAACAGGTTCGGCTCAGCTCTTCCTTGCGGATGGAGCAAATGAGACTAACGCAGCTCTGCGTGTGGCACTTGCTAAGCCTCAGGGCTCTGCTGTAAAGGTTACCATTCGCTCGGGAGGAAAGGCTCAGCTTGACCGTTATAATAAGGAGAACAACACGAACTTTGTACTCCTGCCTGAGTCAATGTATGAGCTCCCAAGTGAACTGACCTTCGCTCCCAATCAGACGCACCTGTCTATCCCAGTTAAGATTAAGGGGCTCCAGTTCTCAGGTGGCACGTATGCCCTTCCTTTGGAGATTGTCTCAAGCGATAGCAAGATTATCAATTCTCAGAAGGAAGCCTACCTCTTTATTAACCAGATTACATTGACGAAAGTCTGGAAGTCAGGTGGTAGTGAGATTGTCTCGATGTTCCCCGAGACGGTTTCTACTGGTACTTGGACGTACGAGGCAATGGTTCGCCGTAGTGCTTATAGCCAGAATAATAGATCTGTCTTCGGTAGTAAGACGGATGGTGGTGTCAACCACGAAATCTATATTCGCTTTGGTGATGTGACCATTCAGACCAATCAGCTACAGATAAAGACTGCCGGTGGACAGATTGATATACCAGCTGATAAGCTTTCTGCCAAGCCCAACGAGTGGTACATGCTCTCCTTCGTCTATGACAATACCAATGTTATTGTCTACGTAAATGGCGTTGAGGTTGCACGTGACCAGATTCGTCCCGGTGAGGTATACACGATGAAGGGTGTCTGGATCGGTGGCGCGAATGAGCTGGTGCGTGAGGTGCGTATCTATAAATCTGCTCGTACGGCTGAACAGATTAAGGCTTCGGTCTGGAAGATGGTCGATCCTAATGACGAAAACCTCATTTGCTACTTCCCTCTCAATGGTAAGAAGCGTGATGCCAGTACCGGTGTTATTACCGAGGATGAAACGGGCATTTGGGATTGGTCTAAGAATGGCTATCATATTACCGACAAGAAGGGATCAACCTTCGTAGATGATAATGGTAAGCCCTTCCGCTTCCCACTTGAGGACGGCAAGTAGTTCTTTCTCTTTGTTGAGCGTCTTTACATAAGAAGCCCAACATCTCTAGTCCCCTTGCTTGAGGGGATGGCATGAAGTAGCCCCTAGGTACCCTAGTACCTAGGGGCTACTTTGTTTGGATATGCTTCCTTTTCCCTCAATCACTCATGTTTACTTGTGCCAATATCCCTGTTTAGTCATCTGTAAACCAGGCTGATATGAATGTATGAGGATGCCTCTAAACGACTTACCATAACTCGCTGCGGCGAGTTATGGCAAGTCGTTTTACCCCTCTCACAAAGCCTCTATTTAGGCACATTTACAAAGGGTAGTAACCGAATAAAGAAGGAGAGAGAATTAAATGACAATGAGCGACTATTTCCTATGTACCGAGCTTGCATCATAGTGGTTACGTACATGGGATCTCGTATGACACTATGCATACAGCAAATACCCACATATATGTATCTAATGAACTAGAGGAAGAAGTATCCCCCAAGGTAGGAAGGGAGAAGGTGAGACTAAACGCAACTTGCACATCGTTCAAAGAGGCTTATAAAGAGGCGATTAATGCTTGGCAATAGTAGCTGGCTTTCTTACCTTTGCCCCCAGAGCCAGGTAGGTATCAGGAAGTCCCCGAAGGACATACCTAGCTAAAAATAAATACAGTATGATGGATATACTCAAACGCTTCAAAGACTATATGCAGGGCAGGACGAGCCTACTACCCATCTCTCTCATCCTCTCTGCTCTGAGTGGAGTACTTTCACTTCTCCCCTACTTCTTCATTTGGCTGATTATCCGTACACTCCTCAGTGGGAGCGTGGAGTATACCCATGTGATGCACTACGCACTATGGGCGCTTGCAACAGCTGTGGGAAGTCTCGTTTGCTACTTTGCCTCAGGGATGCTATCACATCTAGCAGCCTTCCGTGTGGAGGTAAACATGCGTAGACGTGCCATGCACTCACTCCTCGCTCTGCCATTAGGTTTCTTTGACGGGCAGAGTGGAGGGCGGATACGCAAGGTGATTGATGAGAATGCCTCAGAGACGCACACCTTCATCGCTCATATCCTACCAGACCTAGTGGGTAGTATCCTAGCTCCTGTCTTAGTTTTCATTCTGATCTTTGTCTTCGACTGGAGGCTAGGGCTAGCATGTCTCATACCAATCCTACTGGCATTCCTTACGATAGCCACAATGATGAAAGCCGAGACAAATACCTTCCAAAAGCAGTACCTTGCTGCTCTGGAGGTCATCAGTGGTGAGGCTGTGGAATATGTACGAGGGATCCCTGTAGTTAAGGTCTTCCAGCAGACGGTCTATTCATTTAAACGATTTTATAACAGTATAATTAATTACCGAGACTTAGTCACCCAGTACACAAAGAGTCTAAGGGTGAGGATGCAGCTCTATCAGACATTTATTCATGCCCTTCCTTTCTTCCTCGTCCCGACAGCAATGCTTATCATCCATCACGGAGGAGACTATGGAGGGACAATCTCTGACACGCTACTTTATATCCTCATCACCCCAATCCTCACAGGGAGTGTCATGAAGATTATGAACCTGCAGTATTCGCTCTATAATGCGGGACAAGCCATCGACCGCATGGAGAGCCTAACACAAGGCACGGAGCCTCTATCTTACCCCAAGGTTACATCTCTCCCCAAGCAACATGACCTACGTTTTGAGCATGTTTCATTTCGCTATCCTGGAGCAAGCGAAGACACCCTGCGAGACATCAGCTTCCATATCCCTGAGGGGAAAACATTTGCTCTTGTAGGACCTTCTGGCGGAGGAAAGACGACAATTGCGCGATTAGTTCCTCGCTTCTGGGACGTAGCAGGAGGTACAATCTCTATAGGAGGTGTGGATGTAAGGGATATGGCTAAGACAGAACTCATGCGGGAGGTATCCTTTGCCTTCCAAGATGCACGCCTCTTTAAAACCACACTGAGGGATAACATTGTCTACGGGTCTACACACGCTACAGAGGAGGACATCCATCGGGTACTTCGTCTTGCCCAGTGCCAGAGCTTCGTAGAGCAACTACCCAAAGGACTCCAAACACAGATAGGGGGCAAGGACGGAGTATATCTCTCAGGGGGAGAACAGCAGCGTATAGCACTAGCTCGTGTCCTACTGAAGGATGCACCTATCGTTATCCTCGATGAAGCTACAGCCTTCGCAGACCCAGAGAATGAAGCTTTAATCCAACAAGCGCTCACCGAACTCATGCGAGGGAAAACAGCACTCATGATTGCACATCGCTTGACAACGATCCAGCATGTAGACCATATCCTTGTCATTGACGAGGGTTGTATCGCAGAGCAAGGTACACATGACGAACTTCTCGCCCAAGGTGGACTCTATGCCCATATGTGGGCTGAGTACCACAAAGCAGTGGCATGGAATATCTAAGCTGACATATTCACCTCTATTTCTATTACGTCTTATGACTTTCCTTCAGCATCGCCTCGCCCTTTCACCCTCTGGGGAGAGGGACTTCAAGCGAGGTGTACTCTATACGACGTTACTCAACATCGCCTTTATCCTCCCCATCACCTTTATCTTCCTTTTCCTCTCAGATTACCTCCGTCCACTACTGGGCATGGGCGAGCCGACATATAGCTGGACGCTCTATGCGGGGCTAGCTATCGCTTTCTCTGTCATACTCTATATACTCAGTGGACTACAATACAAGAGTACCTTCGAGGCTGTCTATAACGAGAGTGCAAACCGTAGAATACGAGTGGCGGAGAAGCTCCGTCGCCTCCCGCTTGCCTTCTTCGGACAACATGACCTCTCCGACCTCACTTCGACAGTGATGGCTGACAATACCGAGCTAGAGCATACCTTCTCTCATGCTGTGCCTCAACTCTTTGCTGCGGTCATTAGTGTTCTCCTCATAGCTCTCGGACTCTTCTTCTATGATTGGCGATTAGCTCTCTCGATCTTCTGGGTCGTACCTCTTGCACTTGTCGTTATTCTCTTTGCTAGGAGGCTGGTCGCCCAGCGCTTTGTAGAGAACTATCAGCTCAAGCGCCGTGTGACGGAGGATATCCAACAAGGCATCGAGAACATTAGGGAGATCAAAGCTTACAATGGGGAAGAGGCATACCTGCGAGATCTCAATCTCTCACTCATAGCCCTAGAGAAGGAGATGGTTCGCGATGAGCTTACGGGGAGTGTGCTGATCAATACCTCTGTAGCTCTACTCAAGCTAGGCCTCGTCTCTGTCATCATTACGGGGATTACCCTCCTAGAGACAGGTAAGGTAGACCTGATGACGTACCTCATCTTCCTCGTCTTTGGTGCTGGGGTATATGCCCCCGTGGAGGAGGTATTCAATTACTCCATCCTTCTCAGCTACCTCGATGTACGTATCAAGCGTATGCGCGAGATAGAGGAGATGCCTACACAGACAGGGAAGACCGACTACACACTCCGTAGCTATGATATTACCTTCTCTCACGTAGACTTCTCTTACGAGGAGGGCAAGCAGGTACTTCGAGATATATCCTTTACAGCCAAGCAAGGCGAGATCACGGCACTTGTAGGTCCTTCGGGTGGAGGAAAGAGTACAATTGCAAAGCTTGCTGCCCGCTTCTGGGATATTGATAATGGTCTGATTACTCTGGGAGGAGAAGACATTTCGAAGATTGATCCCGAAGCCCTACTTAGCCACTTCGCTATTGTCTTTCAGGACGTGGTACTTTTCAACACATCAGTACTGGAGAACATCCGTATCGGGAGGCAAAGTGCTACAGACGAAGAGGTGAGGGAAGCTGCTCGACTAGCTCGTTGCGAAGACTTCATCACCCGCCTACCTGACGGCTACGAGACTGTGATCGGGGAGAATGGGCAGAAGCTCTCCGGAGGTGAAAGACAGCGTATCAGCATTGCACGAGCCTTGCTGAAGAATGCCCCTGTCATCCTCTTAGATGAAGCCACGGCAAGCCTCGATGTAGAGAATGAGACGTTGATGCAAGAAGGCATCAGCGAACTAGTGAAGGATAAGACCGTACTAATCATAGCTCATCGTATGCGTACCATCCGTAGAGCCAACCAAGTGGTTGTGCTACGAGATGGTGCAGTCTCCGAGTGTGGTACTCCCGATGATTTGCTAGCTCGCCACGGCGATTTTGCCTCGCTTGTCGAGAGACAGTCCTAAGAAATAATACAACAAGCCAAGAGCGGCAGGCATGGGTGCATGCAATTAGACACTTGATGATGTATTAACACGCATTCGGCACATTAGGTATAGCCACTCTACGTAGCGTTGAAGTAGCTATTCGGTTAAGCTCATCTACACAGTCCATAGACTAAGATGACGCCCTATGATGGCTGCTTCTTCGCTCTTTTCTTTTTAGCTCTCCTCCCTCCTCCGTATACCTTATTCCTCTACCCTTCACAAACACCCTAAATACGAGGCTTGTGAAGAGGCGATAACAACTTACCATAACTCGTCTAAACGAGTTACCACAACTCGCTTCGAGGACTTACTATAATTCGCTGAAGCGAGTTACCACAACTCTCTGTAATGACTTATGGTAACTCGTCATCACTAATTTTTCATCCTTCGTATTTCATTCAGTATAAGCTCGATACAAGCCACATCTGAAAGGGTTGATGGACGCATGCCCAAATACACGCATACACTGAGAATAAACTGGTGTAAAACAACCTTTTCTCCTTACCGCTGGTTGTAAAGGTAGTTTCGTATTTTATAAACTACATAGATTCACATTCATTATGAAGAGATTCTTGGCCTTTGCCCTCGCGTTCCTCGCCCTGTCGGTGACGACACTCCGAGCAGATAACGATCGCATCATCGAGTTCAATGAGCTCCCTAAAGCTGCACAGCAGTTTGTGACCAAGTACTTCGCTGGCCGTAGCGCTGTCCTAGTCAAGCTGGATCGCGACTTTATGTCCACGACCTACGAGGTAACTCTCTCCGATGGTACAGAAATAGATTTCAACTCCAATGGTCTGTGGAAGGATGTCGATGCTAAGTACAACACTATGCCCCTTGGCTTCATCCCTGCCCAGATTACCAAGACCCTCAATGCTCGCCATGCTGGTGACCCCATCAAGCAGATCGAGCGTAAGGGACGAGGATATAAGGTAGAGCTGAGCTCAGGACTGGAGGCGTACTTCAACGCTAAGCTACAGCTCGTCCGCTACGACGACTAACCCCCTATTACAATGAAAAGACGAAGCATCATCCCGCTGACCCTTCTAACCCTTTCCCTACTCTCTACCCCTATACTCTCGGCACAGGAGGGGGGTAAGGTAGGTAGTGAGGCAGGGCTTCAGCCCCGCACAGCTGCCCTCCAGCAGGGCATGGCAGACGGCGCAGTCCACCAGCTCATTGCACTACCCTATGCAACGAACGCCCTTGAGCCTGTGATCAGCGAGCGTACGGTGAAGCTACACCATGGCAAGCACTTAGCTGGCTATGTCTCGAAGCTAAACCAGCTACTCGTTGAGAATAAGATCATGGAGCGAGATCTGGTGAAGCTGGTGAAGTTTGCTAGTGGTTCGGTCTTTGACAATGCTGGTCAGCTACTGAACCACAACCTGTACTTCACGCAGTTCAAACCTGCCAATATGAAACAGATCGAGGAGCCGAAGGGTGCCCTAGCAGAGGCTATTAAACGTAGCTTTGGGAGCTTCGAGAAGTTTCGTGAGCGGTTTGAGAAGGCTGGTGCTTCGATTTTCGGATCCGGTTGGTTGTGGCTAGCAGCAAATGAGCATGGTAGCCTCTATATCGCCAAGGAGCCTAATGGGGGCAACCCCGTTACGATTGGCCTTATCCCTATCCTCGGGATAGATGTCTGGGAGCATGCCTACTACCTCGACTACGAGAATAGACGTGCCGAGCATCTCAAGCAGATCTGGCATATTATCGACTGGGAGGTAGTGAGTCGTCGCTATGAGGAGCGTACGAGCTTCTTTACAAAGTAAGCAACCACTCTCCATCATACCATATAAGTAACAGGGCTATCCACGAGAAGTGGATAGCCCTGTTACTTATATCCTTATCGGAGGGAGGGGCTAGAAGTAGCCCTCAGGATCGTTGTTATGCTTGTAGCTCTTGTAGTAGCGGAAGAAGTCGAGCGAGACACTCTCCCAGTCCTTAGCACCAAGGAGCTTCACGATACGTAGCGCATATACCTTATTTGCATCCGATAGCTTCTCGAAGGGGTAGGGCTCTGGCTTAACGTTCTCCTTCTCGTTATCAGGAGCAGCATCTACCCTGTGGTTATAGTCCTTATCCATATAGGAGACCACCTCGTCCTGAAAGTCCTTGGAGGCATAGACATTCACAGGCAGACTCATGTGGAGGAGTTGTTTCCCTGACTTGACCGTAGTATTAGGCGCATAGAAGGGAGAGGCCTTACCCTCCTCTAGCTTCCCCTTGGGGCTGTGCCACAGGTCGATGTTCAGCGTGAACTGACTGATTGTAGGATTCTGGAAGTAACCCTTGATACCAATGGGCTCTGTATCCTTGAGGAAGTAGTAGAGCTTGTTCCCCTTGTCGTCTTGGGGGCTCTTGCTTGCAGACTTGTTCCATACGTTCGTGTCGCAGTAGACATACTTGAGTATGCTGGTAGGGTTGCTTGCGTCGAAGCTAATGCTCTTACCATCGAAGTCCTTAGCCTCCGTGGGGTAGAAGAAGAAC
>ERZ772827.866-NODE-866-length-16028-cov-24.098792_pt1 | contig 16028 bp, 10 predicted proteins | sample MGYA00580850_ERZ772827 | MGnify/ENA primary metagenome ERZ772827 (study PRJEB29015, sample SAMEA2737950) | human oral metagenome | biome: human oral; feature: human-associated habitat; material: dental | place: China | collected 2145 ...
CTACGTCGCCGTCGCCGTCGAAGGGGAGTCGGACACGGGGATGGCCCAGACTCTGCTCAGGCACGTCCACCTCACGCTTTCACGCCCCTGCCTCGTCAAACGGGGAGTCGCCAACCTCGATAAAACTATTCGCAGGCTCTCCCAGACGAGGATCGATAATCCATGGATCGTATTCAGGGACTCGGACGGCCGGTGCCCCGTCGAGCTCCGCACGGCTCTCATCGGTCATCAGTCGCATGAAAGCGGGTTTGAGCTGCGCCTGGCGTGCTCGATGACAGAGGCGTGGCTGCTGGCGGATGCCAAAGGATTCGCCGACCACTTCAAGATATCCCTCAAGAAGATCCCCGGGTCGCCAGACGAGCTGCCCCACGCCAAGCGGGAGCTGCTCCACCTGTGCAGAACGTCTCGTTCGCGTCAGGTACGCGCCAACATGGTCCGCGCTGACAACACGCCCGGCCCGCTCTATGTGTCCTGTCTCAATGAGTTCGCCCGCGAGCGCTGGAACGTGGTCAGGGCGCAGGAGCGCAGCCCCAGTCTCCGCCGCACCGTGGCGCGGCTCGAGTCAATGCGCCGCCGGCTCCTCACCGTCCCGGCGGGAGACTGACCGACGCGCCGGTCGTCTGAAGGCGCCCGCCGGAGCCTACGCGCCCGCGGTGCGCGGGAGCTCGGCGAGGTCGTCGCGGTGGACGACGGGGGCGACATGGTCGAGCGCGTCGGCGCTCCCCCGCCTGCGCGCCTGCAGGACCTCCTCGAGCTCGGACGCGCAGTAGCGGCAGATGCCCCGGGCCACGGCTCCCGCGGGGCCCACGATCTCCACGACCGCCCCGGACTCGAACTCTCCGCTGACGCCGGTCACTCCCGGCAGGAGGAGGGACTTCTTGCCGACGGTGACCGCCCGCTGCGCGCCGGCGTCGACGACGACGCGCCCCTCGGGGATGGAGGCGTGCGCCATCCACAGCCGCCGGCTGGGGCGGTGCGGGCCGGTAGGTGCGAACCAGGTGCCCAGGCCGGCGGGCACGTCCCGGCCCCCCAGCAGACGCGGGGCGTCATCGGCCGAGGCGATGATCGTGGCGGTTCCCGAGGCGCAGGCGATCGTCGCCGCCTGGATCTTGGAGCGCATCCCGCCTGTGCCCAGCGAGCCGCCGCGCCCGGCGACGTCGACCGTGCCGAGCTCGTCGGGCGTCTCGACGTAGCGCACGGGCCTGGCCCCGGGTGTGCCCGGCCTGGCCGTCCACATGCCGTCGACGTCGGTGAGCAGCACGAGCGCGTCGGCGGTGACCAGGTGGGCCACGAGCGCGGCCAGGCGGTCGTTGTCCCCGAGGCTGAACTCGGTGGTCGCCACCGCGTCGTTCTCGTTGACGATGGGCACCGCCCCCATCGAGAGCAGGGCGTCGAAGGTGGCGCGCACGGTCCGGTAGTGGCTGCGCACGGCGACGTCCTGGGCGGTGAGCAGCACCTGAGCGGTCACCACGCCGTAGGCGCTCATCGCGGTCTGCCACCGGGAGACCAGGCGGCCCTGACCCACGGAGGCCGCGGCCTGCAGCAGCCGCAGCTCGCCGGGCCGTTCGGCCATGCCCAGGGGGACCAGCCCCGCGGCCACCGCCCCGGAGGACACCAGGACCACGTCGTGGCCGCGCCCGCGCAGGGTGGCGACGAGTCCGGCGACAATGTCAATGCGGTTCAGGTCGAGGCCGCCGTCGGAGCGGGTCAGGGAGGACGAGCCGACCTTGATCACGAGACGCGCCCCGTCGGCCAGACGCGTGGGCCGGGGGCCTGCCGGGCTCATGCGCCGTCCTCGTCGTCGGAGTAGCCGGCGGCGTCGGTCCAGAGGCCCGCGGCGGCCTCGTCGCGCAGCTCCTGGCGGGCGACCTCCTTGGCGTCCATGCGCGCGTGGTACTGGGCGCGACGCTCGGCGTTGGTGCGCCGGCGGCGGTTCTCCAGACGCGCATCGGTGCCCCGGGCCCCGAGGAGCTCGGCCCCGGTGGTCATGGTCGGCTCCCAGGTGAACAGCACCCCTCCGTCCACCGGTCCGATGAGGACGGCGTCCCCGGCGTGCGCGCCGGCGGCCACCAGCTCGTCCTCGACACCGCCGGCGGCCAGGCGGTCGGCCAGGTAGCCGACTGCCTCGTCATTGGTGAAGTCGGTCTGCCTCACCCAGCGCTCGGGCCTGTCCCCGCGGACCTGGTAGACCCCGCCCTCGCGAGGGTGGCGGATGAGCCGCACCTCGGCCAACGGCTCCTTGCCGCGGCGGCCAACAGCCGGCGGGCGGATGACGGGCCGGGGCGCCCCGGCGCGGTCGGCGTCCTCGGCGGCCGGGCCGGTCGAGCGCGCCCGGGCCACGAGCCCGGCCAGCGCGAAGGACAGGGCCCGCAGCCCCGTGTGGGCGGCGGCGGAGACCTCGAAGACGGGCAGGCCGCGATCCTCGATGTCGGAGCGCACGAAGTCGGCGAGCTCGGCGGCCTCGGGGACGTCGATCTTGTTCAGGACCACGACGCGCGGGCGCTCCATGAGCGGCACGCGGCCGGTAAGGGCCTGGTCGTCCTCCTCCTGGGCCAGGCGGGCCGCGTAGGCGGCGAGCTCGGCCTCGATGGTGTCCAGGTCGGACAGCGGGTCGCGGCCGGGCTCGAGCGTCGCGCAGTCCAGGACGTGAACGATGACCGCGCAGCGCTCGATGTGGCGCAGGAACTCCAGGCCGAGGCCCCTGCCCCGGCTGGCCCCCGGGATGAGGCCGGGGACGTCGGCGATCGTGTAGCGGGTCTCGCCGGCCTCGACGACGCCCAGGTTCGGCGCCAGGGTCGTGAAGGGGTAGTCGGCGATCTTGGGCCGGGCGGCGCTCAGCGCGGCGACGAGGGAGGACTTGCCGGCGCTCGGGTAGCCCACGAGGGCGACGTCGGCGATGGTCTTGAGCTCCAGAATGACGTCCCGCGCCTGCCCGGGCTCGCCCAGCAGGTGGAAACCCGGCGCCCTGCGCCTGGAGGAGGCCAGGGAGAAGTTGCCGCGCCCCCCGGCGCCGCCCGCGGCCACGACGACACTGGCGCCCGCCCCGACGAGGTCGGCGATGAGGCGACCGTCGGAGTCCTTGACCACCGTCCCCTCGGGGACGGGCAGCACCAGGTCCTCGCCGTCGGAGCCGCGCCGCCAGCCGCCCATGCCGGGGGTGCCGCTGCCTGCGGACCGGTGGGGGGAGCGCCGGTAGGTCAGCAGGGTGGTGACCCGCGGGTCCACGACCAGCACGACGTCGCCGCCGTGCCCGCCGTCGCCGCCGTCGGGCCCGGCCAGGGGCTTGTACTTCTCGCGGTGGATCGAGGTGCATCCGTTGCCGCCGTCGCCGCCGGAGACGTGGAGAACCACTCGGTCGATGAAGCTGGGCATGCGGTTCTCCTGAGAGGCGTGAGGCGGGCTGGGGCGAGCAGGGCGCATGCCGCGAGGGCGGACGGCAGCAGCCGTTCGCCCTCGCGGAACCACGTGGTGGGAGGCTCAGGCCTCGGGAAGCACGACGTTGACGACCCTGCGGTCGCGGTGGGTGCCGAACTGGACGTGGCCGGCTGCCTTGGCGAACAGGGTGTCGTCATTGCCGCGGCCCACGTTCTTGCCGGGGTGGAAGTGGGTGCCGCGCTGACGGACGAGGATCTCGCCGGCCTTGACGAGCTGACCTCCGAAACGCTTGACGCCCAGGCGCTGGGCATTCGAGTCGCGGCCGTTGCGGGAGGAGCCAAGACCCTTCTTGTGTGCCATGGTGAGGCTTCTTTCTCTTAAAGGCCGGCGCTCGCACGCCGGGGCCCGGCCCCGGCGGGTGGAAGCGCCACGGCAGTGGTCACTTGATCGCGGTGATCCTGATCTCCGTGAGCTTGGCGCGGTACCCCTGACGCTTACGGAATCCCGTCTTGTTCTTGAACTTGAGGATGTTGATCTTGGGGCCCTTCTTCTCGCCGACGATCTCGGCGGTGACGGAGGACGCGGCGAGGTCGGCAGCGGCGGTGGTCACCTTGTCGCCGTCCACCAGCATGACGGGGGCGAGGGAGACCTCGTCACCGATCTCGCCGGCGAGCCTGTCGACAACCACGACGTCGCCGACGGAGACCTTCTCCTGACGGCCGCCGGCCTTGACGATCGCGTAGACCACTTGAATGCTCATCTCTGTCGAAACTTCAGACCGCATCCGGGAAGCCTGTGCTCCACCACCGGAAGACGATCTCTCTGGCAGGGCGCATAACGCACCGGCGAACAACTTTATGCGATCCGCAACGACCGACCAACCCGCAGCCACCGCGCAGGCCTGTGTTCTTGGGCACGGAGTCCTGCGCGGGGCCGTCGGAGGCCACGGCGGGCCCTCAGCTCGCCTCCTCGGCGCCGGCGTGCTCGCCGGCCTGCTCATGGGCCTGCTCCGCGGCGGCGGCGATCTGGGCCAGCGCCCCGCGGACGGCGGCGCGCGCGGCGTCATCGTGCTCGGGCGCCTCGGCGTGCGCCTCCGCGGAGTCGCCGGAGCCCGCGGACGAGCGCGCGGGGGCGGGCTCCTCGCGGTTCTTGCGGCCACGGCGGCCGGACCCTGAGCCCTTGCGGCCGGAGGCCGACATGTCCGCCGCCTGATTCTCGACCGGGCTGTCGTGGACGATGAAGCCGCGGCCGCCGCAGCACTCGCACGGGGTGGAGAAGGCCTCGACCAGCCCCTGGCCCACGCGCTTGCGGGTCATCTGCACCAGGCCGAGGGAGGTCACCTCGGTGACCTGGTGGCGGGTGCGGTCGCGTCCGAGGCACTCGACCAGGCGGCGCAGGACGAGGTCGCGGTTGGACTCCAGGACCATGTCCACGAAGTCGATGACGATCATGCCGCCGATGTCGCGCAGCCTCAGCTGGCGGACGATCTCCTCGGCCGCCTCGAGGTTGTTGCGGGTGACCGTCTCCTCCAGGGTGCCGCCGGTGCCGCCGGTGAAACGGCCGGTGTTGACGTCGATGACCGTCATGGCCTCGGTGCGGTCGATAATGAGCGTGCCGCCGCTGGGCAGCCAGACCTTGCGGTCGAAGCCCTTGGCGAGCTGCTCGTCGATGCGGTGGGCGGTGAAGACGTCCTCGGGGCTCACCCAGTGCTCGAGGCGGTCGGCCAGATCGGGGCTCAGCTCGCCCACGTACCGGCTGATCGTCTTCCAGGCACCAGCCCCCTGGACGACCAGGCGCCGGAAGTCCTCGTTGAAGACGTCGCGTACGACGCGCACCGCCAGCTCCGGCTCGCCCTTGAGCAGGACGGGCGCCTTGGCGGACCCCCTGAAGACCGAGGAGGCCTTCTTGTCGATGGCCTTCCGCTGCTTGAGGAGCCGCTCGACATCGGCCTCCAACTGCTCCTCGCTGGCGCCCTCGGCGGCGGTGCGCACGATGACGCCGGCGTCGTCGGGGACGATGCGCTTGAGGATCTTCTTCAGGCGCGTGCGCTCCGTGTCCGGCAGCTTGCGGGAGATGCCGGTCATGGTGCCGCCCGGAACGAGCACGAGGTAGCGGCCCGCCAGGGTGACCTGGCTGGTCAGGCGGGCGCCCTTGTGCCCGATGGGGTCCTTGGTGACCTGCACCAGGACCGTGTCGCCGCTGGAGAGGGCGTCCTCGATGCGGCGCGGCCTGCCCTCCATGCCGGCGGCGTCCCAGTTGACCTCGCCGGCGTACAGCACGGCGTTGCGCCCCTTGCCCAGGTCCACGAAGGCCGCCTCCATGGAGGGCAGGACGTTCTGGACCCGGCCGACGTAGACGTTGCCGACCATGGAGGTCTGCGTGTGGCGGGCGACGTAGTGCTCGACGAGCAGACCGTCCTCGAGCAGGGCGATCTGGTTGAGGCCGTCCTGCTCGCGCACGATCATCTGGCGGTCCACGCTCTCACGGCGGGCCAGGAACTCCGCCTCGGTGACGATGGGACGACGGCGCCCGGCGGCGCGGCCCTCGCGACGCCGCTGGCGCTTGGCCTCCAGACGGGTGGATCCCTTCAGGGCGGTGACCTCGTCGCGCGGGTCCCGACCGGCGTCGGAACGGGTGCGGGAGCGCGACCGGCGGCGGCGACGGCGCGTCGAGCTCGCCTCCTCGGCGGCCTCGGCGCCCTCCCCCGAGTCCGCGGCCCCGGGAGCCGGGGAGTCCGCCTGCTCCCCCTCCTCGGCGCCCCGGTCCTCCTGGCGCGCCTCGGTGCGGGAGCGCGACCGGCGTCCGCGGCCTCCGCGTCGGCGCCGGCGTCGCCCCGCGCCGTCCTGCTCATCGGCCCGGGAACCGGCCCCGGCACTCTCTCGGGACTCAGGCTCCGAGGCCTCCTCCGAGTCGTCGGCGGGCGCCTCGACGTGCTCGGGCGCGGCCTGGGCGGCCGTGGCCCGGCGACGGCGCTTCCTGGAGCCCTTCGAGGCGGTCGCAGCAGCAGCGTCGGTCGGGGCTCCCGAGCCGGCGCCGTCCTCCCGGGCGGCCGTCTGCGCCGGCTGCTCCGCGGCGGGGGCCTGCGCAGGGGCGGTGGCGGCGGCGGTCGCCCTGCGGCGCCGGCGGGCGCGCGCGGGGTCGGGAGCCTGGAAGAGCACGGACGCAGCGGGAAGGTAGGGCGCCTGCCCGCCGGGCCCGTCAGCCTGCGCGTCATCGGCCTCGGACGCATCGGCGTCCCCGGTGCCCTCGGCGTCCTCCTCGGCGTCCGCTCGCGCGTCGTCGGCCGTATCGGCCGCGTCGCCGTCCCCCTGCTCCGGCTCCGCCGCGTCGGCGTCGCCGTCCTCGGGCCGCGGGACCTGCGAGGGATCTTCGTCACTGTCGTCACCGCGGGAGCGATCGGGCGCGGCCAGAACAGGCTGCTCCGCGGCGGGGGCCTGCGCAGGGGCGGTGGCGGCGGCGATCGCCCTGCGGCGCCGACGAGCCGGGGCCTTGAGGGTCGTCTCGTCGTCGGCAGGTGCGGCGGGAGCCCCCGCCGGGGCCTCAGGGCGTGGAACGGGTGATGGGTCTGATGTGGACACGGTGGTGTGCACTCTCCGGGCACTCCGGCCCCGCCGTACCCACGGTGCCGGGATGCAGTCACGCTCCCAACGAGGGAGCCAAAAAGCCTGTGTTCTCGCCTTTCGGCGCCGGCCTGCGGAGGGACTCGCACGATCCGGGAGTGCGGCGGCGCATCGTGCGGCGCACTTCTCCAGGGCGGTCTCGACCGAGGTTCGGACACCGGGTGCCGGTACGTGGCACCCGGGGCCGACGACAGTATTCCACACCGGGCGCCGCAACAGCGGACCGGGCGCCGGGGCCTGCCTCACGCCGGCGGGTCCCGGCGTCCGCAATACGAGTGCCGTCCGGGCCCCGAGCGTTTCGTGACAAGGCGTCATCGCTTCATCTATACTGCGCCTATAACTCCGCAACGACTGCGGTACATTCACTTATCACTCTCATCAACCGTCCCGAAAGGTGGCGCTGATGGTTCTCGCACCGATGGCGCTGGACTCCCTCGCTCTGGCTCGATGGCAGTTCGGCATCACGACCGTCTACCACTTCATCCTGGTCCCGCTCACGATCGGCCTGTCTCCGCTCGTGGCGCTCATGGAGGCCAGCTACCTGCGTACCGGCAACGAGCAGTGGCGCGTCGCCACGAAGTTCTTCGGCAAGATCCTGCTGATCAACTTCGCTCTCGGCGTGGCCACCGGCATCGTGCAGGAGTTCCAGTTCGGCATGAACTGGTCGGAGTACTCCCGATTCGTGGGCAACATCTTCGGCGCGCCGCTGGCCTTCGAGGCGCTGCTGGCCTTCTTCATGGAGTCGACCTTCCTCGGCCTGTGGATCTTCGGCTGGGACCGCCTGTCGCCCAGGCTGCACAACCTGTGCATGTGGATGGTCGCCCTGGGCACGAACGTGTCCGCCTTCTTCATCCTGGCCGCCAACTCCTGGATGCAGCACCCGGTGGGCGCGGTCGTCAACCCCGAGACCGGCCGCGCCGAGCTCGACGGCATCGGCGGCTTCTTCGAGGTCCTGGGCAACCCCATCCTGTGGACCACCCTCGTCCACGTCATAGCCTCCGCGTTCCTCGTCGCCGGCGCCGTCGTCCTGGGCGTCTCCGTGTGGTGGATGACCAGGGCCGCGGCCGCCGAGCAGGACTACGAGGCCCGCGAGCTGTGGCGGCGCCTGACGAGGTTCGGGGCCGTCACGATGATCATCGCCGGCGCCCTGACCGCCGGGAGCGGCCACATGCAGGGCCAGCTCGTCGCCGAGGAGCAGCCCGCCAAGATGGCGGCAGCCGAGATGCTGTGCCACACGGAGTCCGGCGCGGGCTTCACGGTGGCCGCCTTCGGCTCCTGCCAGGACGGCAGCGCCGTGCGCCTCATCACGGTGCCCTACGTGTACTCGTTCATGGCCACCAACGACCCCGGCGCCGAGGTCATGGGCCTGGCCGACGCCCAGCAGATGTATGCCGAGCGCTACGGCCAGGGCACGGACCGCGCCGACCACGCGGACCGCGCCGACTACACCCCCAACGAGATGGTCGCCTTCTGGTCCTTCCGCCTCATGATCGGCCTGGGTATGGCCTCCATGGCCATCGGGGCGCTCGCCCTGTGGCTCACCCGCGGGAACCGCGTCATCACGAGCCCCCGGCTCGGCGCCGCCGCGCTGTGGACCATGTGGCTGCCCTTCATCGCCTGCACGTTCGGCTGGATCTTCACCGAGATGGGCCGCCAGCCGTGGGTGGTAGTCCCCAACCTGGCCGACCCCGTCTCGCAGGTCCGCATGCTGACCGCCGACGGCGTGTCGACGGTCGTCTCACCGGGCACCGTGCTGGCCTCGATGGTGATCTTCACCCTGCTGTATGCCGTGCTCGGCGTCATCTGGTTCGTCCTGCTGCGGCGCTACATCCGCGAGGGCGTGCGCACGCAGACCGAGGAGTCCGTCGAGCTGGTCGGCAGGGCCGCGTCCCGCAGGGCCCCGGTCCCCGCCCTGTCCTTCGAGTACTGAGCCGGAAGAAGAAAGCACACCCATGACACCTCTGTCCATTCTCTGGTTCGTCCTCATCGCCGTCCTGTGGGTCGGCTACCTGACCCTGGAGGGCTTCGACTTCGGCGTCGGCATGCTGCTGAAGATCCTCGGCCGCGACGAGAGGGAGCGCCGGGCGATGCTCGGCACCATCGGCCCTCACTGGGACGGCAACGAGGTATGGCTGCTGACGGCCGGCGGCGCCACCTTCGCCGCCTTCCCGGAGTGGTACGGCACCCTGTTCTCGGGCGCCTACCTCGTCCTGCTCCTCATTCTCCTGTGCCTCATCGTGCGCGTGTGCGCCATCGAGTGGCGCGAGAAGATCAACGACCAGGCCTGGCGGGACCGGTGGGACTGGGCTCACACGATCAGCGCCTGGATCCCGTCGATCCTGTGGGGCGCCGCCTTCGCCAACCTGGTCCAGGGGATGAGGATCGAGGTGGTCGACACCGCCTCGGGCGCACCCGTGCCCGCGAGCGAGGTCTCCCCCGACGCCCTGGTCCACGGCGCCTCTCACCAGATCACCGGCGGGTTCCTGAGCCTGCTGACCCCCTTCACGCTCCTGGGCGGGGCGGTCACCTGCCTGCTGTTCCTCACCCACGGGGCGCTCTTCATCTCCCTCAAGACGGCCGGGGGGCTCTCCGAACGGGCCCTGGGCTTCGCCAGGCGGTCCGCCCCCGCCTCCACCGCCGTCACCGCCGTGTGGGCGCTGTGGGCGCAGCTGGCCCACTCCCCCAACGCGCTGGCATGGATTCCTCTCGTCCTCGCCGCGCTGGCGCTCGTCGGCTCCCTGGTCCTGACCTACCGGGGCAGCGAGGGCAGTGAGAGCAGGGCCTTCGCCCTGCACTTCGCCGGCATCGCCTTCGCCGTCGTCTTCATCTTCGCGGCCATGGCCCCCGACGTCATGCGCTCCTCGGTCGACAAGGCCTACTCCCTGACGATCGCCCAGGCCGCGAGCGCGGACACGACGCTCCTCATCATGACCGTGGCCGCCGTCGTCTTCGTCCCGGTCGTGCTCGTCTACACGGTCTGGGGATACAAGGTCTTCTCCGAGCGCATCAGCGCCGAGGCGATCGACCCGCACGAGGGCGGCCTGCACCCGACCAGGGTGCGCGACTCCGCCCAGCCGGAGGCCGCCATCGGGTACTGAGCCGGGAGCCTGCCCGCCCCGCGTGCGCGCCCGGGGCCGTGGGACCGTCCCCGCGGCCCCGGGCGCGCAGCCGACCGGGCACCGGGCGCCCGCGGCGGAGGAAAAGGTCGGGACCACGGTCCCAGGGCTACTATCCTGGGACGGTGAAGCCTCTGGACCCACGGCTCATGCGCTACGCGCACGCCGCCCGGCGCTACATCGCCATCACCGCGCTGCTCGGCGGTGCGACCGCGGTGCTCGTCGTCGTGCAGGCCGTCCTCATCTCGAGGTCCGTGTCCCCCGTCGTGGCCTCCCGCGCCGCCCTCGGCACGGTCGCGCTCCCGGTGGGGCTGCTGGCGCTCGTCATGGCGGCGCGCGCGGCCGTCCTCTACGTCCAGGAGGCCCTCGCCCACCGCGCCGCCACCCGCACGATCATCGAGCTGCGCCGCCGGGTCCTGGAGCACGCCGCGGCGCTGGGACCGCGCTGGGCGGCCGAGCACGGCTCCGATACCGCCACCCTGCTCACGCGGGGCCTGAACGACCTCGAGCCGTACTTCACACGCTATCTCCCCCAGCTTCTCCTCGCCGCGACGGTGACGCCCCTGACCGGCCTGATCCTGCTCGTGGAGGACCTGCCCTCCGCCGTCGCCGTGGCGTGCACCATCCCGCTCATCCCCGTCTTCATGATCCTCATCGGGCGGCTCACCCAGCGCCACTCCGAGGAGCGCCTGGAGGCCATGGAGCGCCTGGGCGGGCAGGTGCTCGACCTGCTCGCCGGGCTTCCCACCCTGAAGGCCCTGGGCCGTGAGGCCGGCCCCGCCAAGCGCGTGCGGGCGCTGGGCCAGGCCTACAACACGGCCACCATGCAGGCCCTCAGGGTCGCCTTCCTGTCCGGGGCGGTCCTGGAGTTCATCACGACGCTGTCGGTCGCGATCGTGGCCGTGCAGGTGGGCTTCCGTCTGCTGTTCGGCCGCATGGACCTGGCGACAGCCCTCCTGGTCATCATGATCGCACCCGAGGTCTACCAGCCGCTGCGGCAGGTCGGGTTCCACTTCCACGCCTCTGCCAACGGGGTCGCCGCGGCCAACGCCGTCTTCGAGGTCCTCGGCGCGCCCCTGCCCGGGCGCGGCACGCTCCCGGCGCCCGACCTGTCCTCCGCCGTCATCGAGATCGAGGACCTCGGCGTCGCGGCGCGCGGCTCCTGGGCCCCGGCCGGGCTGACCGCGAGGATCCGCCCCGGGCGCCTGGTGGCGCTGGCCGGATCCTCGGGCGCCGGCAAGACCACGACCTCCCAGGTGCTGCTGTCCCTGCTGCCCGCCGACCGCGGCGCCGTGCGCGTGGTCGGCCCCGCCGGCGACGCCGTCGACCTGTCGCAGATCGATCCGACCACGTGGTGGGCGCAGATCGCCTGGGTCCCCCAGCGCCCGGTCATCGTGCCGGGCACGGTGCTGGCCAACGTGATCGGCCCCGACCGGGCGGCCGAGCTCGACGGCGCCCGGCCCGAGGAGCGCCTTCCCCGTCTGCGCACCGCCGCCCGTGCCACGGGCCTGGACGAGGTCGTCTCCGCCCTTCCCCGCGGCTGGCGCACGCGAGTCGGGCAGGGCGGCGTCGGGCTGTCCGTGGGGCAGCGCCAGCGCCTGAGCCTGACCCGGGCGCTCATGTCGGACGCCCCGCTCGTCGTCCTGGACGAGCCGACCGCGCACCTGGACGCGGCCAGCGAGGCGCACGTCCTGGACGGCGTCGAGATGCTGCGCTCCCAGGGGCGCACCGTCGTGGTGGTCGCCCACCGGGCGGCGCTGCTGGCCAGGGCCGACGACGTGATCGAGGTCTCCTCGCGGCCCGCGCCCGCCGACGACCGGCAGGACCCCCCGGAGTCGGCCGCCGCGCAGCCGTCCGGAGCCGGCGAGGGGGCGGCCCGATGAGCATCTTCCTGTCCCCGTCGGAGCGGAGGGCGCTGCGGCGCGCCGTCGGGCTGCTCGACCTCAGCCCGGCCCGCTTCGCGGCCTCCGCGGCCACCGGCGCGCTGGGCATGGGCAGCGCGATCGGGCTGTCCGCCGTCGCGGCGTGGATGATCGCCCGTGCCTCCCAGGTGCCCGACGTCGTGGCCCTGGGCGTGGCGCCCGTGGCGGTGCGCCTGTTCGGCATCTCCCGCTCGGTGCTTCGCTACTGCGAGCGGCTCCTGTCCCACGACACGGCGCTGCGCGGCATGAGCGCCCTGCGCACGCACCTGTACGAGATCCTGGCGGCCTCGCGGACCGATACCGTGGCGGGGCTGCGCCGCGGCGACGTGCTCGCCCGCGTGGGCGCCGACGTCGACGCCGTGGGCGACCTGGTCGTGCGCGGCTACCTGCCCATGGCGGTGGCGGCGAGCGTCGGCGTCGCCACGTCCGTCGGGCTGGCCGCCGTCCACCCCGCCGCCGGGCTCGTCCTGGCCTCCTGCCTGCTGCTGGCGGGGGCCGTCGGCCCCCTGGTGACGATCCGGGCGGCCCGCACCGCCGAGCTGGCCCGCCAGGAGCAGGCCACCGACTTGTCCGCCACCGTCCTGGCTGCGCTGGAGGGCGGCGACGAGCTGAGCGTGTCCGGGCGCCTGCCCCGCCTCATGGACGAGCTCGCCGGCCTGGAGGCGCGCCTGGCCTCGACCCGGGACCGCGGCGCCCGTCCCGCGGCCCTGGCGGCCGCCGTCGACATGGCCGCCCTGGGCCTGGCGGTCGTGGGCACCATCCTGATCGGCGCCCCGGCGGTGGCCCGCGGCGGTCTCGCCCCGGTGTGGCTCCCGGTCATCGTCCTGGTGCCGCTTACCGCCTTCGAGGTCACCTCCGCGCTGGGGCCGGCCAGCGTCCAGCTGGTCGCCTCCGCCGGGGCGGCCACGCGCATCGTCGCCCTCATCGACCGGGCCGAGACGCCGCGCGCAGAGACGCCCGCCCCCACGCCGCTGCCCGCGCCCGGCGACGGCGGCCCCCGCCTGCGCGCCCGGGGTCTGGCCGTCGGCTGGCCGGACGGTCCGGTCGTGGCCGAGGGCATCGACCTTGACCTGGCGCCCGGCAGCCGCCTGGCCGTCGTCGGGCCGTCGGGAATCGGCAAGACGACCCTTCTGCTGACCCTGGCCGGCCTGCTGGAGCCCAGGGGCGGCGAGCTCGACCTGGACGGGGCGGCGCTGTGGCCGGCGAGGCGGGCGGACGCGGCGAGCCGGGTCAGCCTGACCGCGGAGGACGCCCACGTCTTCGGCACCACCGTCCTGGAGAACCTGCGGGTGGCCGACGGCTCCCTGAGCGCCGAGAGGGCCCGCGCCCTGCTGCGCGAAGCGGGCCTGGGGACCTGGCTGGCGGGCCTGCCGCGGGGGCTGGACACCATGCTCAGCCCCAATGCCACGACCCTGTCCGGGGGCGAGCGCCGCCGTCTGCTGCTGGCCCGCGCGCTGGCCGCCCCGGCGCCGCTCATGCTGCTCGATGAGCCCGGCGAGCACCTGGACGCGGCCATGGCCGACCGGCTCGTGGCCGACCTGCTGAACGCCGGCGAGGGCGCCGAGGGGGACGTGCGCGGCGTCCTGCTGGTCACCCATCGTCTGAGCGCCCTGGAGAACGCCGACGAGGTCCTGGTTCTGGGCGCCGCCGGGCCCGGCCGCCCGGCCACCATCGCGCATCGCGGCACGCACGCCCGGCTGACCGCGCACGACGAGTCCTACCGTTGGTCCCTTGAGCAGGAGCACGACTGAGATGACCCAGACAGATGACTGAGACGACCAACCCGAGGCCGCACCCCGGACCGGCCGTCTTCCCCGGCATGCCGGACGACGACCTGGTCCTGGCGCTGCCCAGCGGCCCGAGCCCCGAGGACCCCGCCGGCATCGGCTCCCTGGCCTACGCGATCCACACCGACCAGCTGGCCTCCACGCGCGGGCGCCCGGCCTGCGGCGTCAGGCTGGACGGCGGCACCGTGGAGCTCTTCCGCGCGGCCCTGCGGCTGACCGGATCCCTCAACATGCCCGACGCCCTGAGGCGCCTGGTGGAGTCCGCCTGCTCGATCACGGGTGCGGCGTGGGGCACTATCGGCGTGCTCGGCGCCGCGGACGCCCCGGCCCTGGCCACGGCTCGGGCCGCGGCCTCGCCCGGCGAGCTCGACTCGATGCTGGCGGGCGCCCACGGAGTCGGACCCGCCGACAACGGCGTCGTCATCGACAACGACCTGGCGCACGCCTCCGCCTTCACCGGCGAGCTCGAGGGGGAGACGACGGGCTCGATACTCTCGGCGCCCCTGCGGGTGCACGGGCGGGTCTACGGGCGCCTGTACCTGTGCGACAAGGACGGCGGATTCGACGACGGGGACGCCGCCATCGTCCTCACGCTGGCCGAAGCCGCCGCCGTCGCGGTGGAGAACGCCCGCCTGTACCGGGAGGCCCGGGACCGCGAGCGCTGGATGGCCGTGTCCCAGGAGCTGACGACGCTGCTGCTGTCGGGCGCCGAGGAGGATGACGCCCTGACCCTGATCGCCCACCGCGTCCGCGAGGTCGCGCACGCGGACACGTCCGCCCTGGTCCTTCCCGGCGTCGGCCAGAAGTGGGTGTGCGAGATCGCGGCCGGCGCTCACTCCACCGACCTGATCGGGGCGGCCTTCCCGCCGGAGGGCAGGGCGCTGACGACGCTGGTTCACCGGACCGGGCTGACGGTGGACTCCCTGGCCGATGCGTGGGGCGCGCACGACCTGCTCGTGCCCGAGCTGGCGGACTTCGGACCGGCCCTGTACGCCCCCATGATCCACCGGGGCCGCGGGGTGGGGGTCATGCTGCTGCTGCGGGCCCAGGGGGCGGCACCCTTCACCGCGCGGGACCTGGAGATCGCCGAGCTGGTGGCGGGCCAGGCGACCATGGCCTTCGAGCTGGCCGACGCCCAGCACGCCGAGGAGATGGCGACCCTGCTCAACGAGCGGGCGCGCATCGGACGCGATCTGCACGACCTGGCCATCCAGCAGCTCTTCGCCACCGGGATGCAGATCTCCGCGGCGCGCGACCGCCTGCGCGCCGACGGCGCCGACGGCTCCAGCGGCGGCGCCGACCTGGCCGTGGCGTGCGGGGCGCTGGAGTCCTCTCTGGAGGCGGTCGGCGACTCGGTGCGCCAGATCCGCTCCATCGTGCGCTCGCTGCGCGACCGCGATGAGGACGTGAGCGTCGTCGAGCGGCTGCGGCGCGAGGCGTCCCTGGCGCGCACCCTTCTGGGCTTCGCCCCCTCGCTCATCCTCACGGTCGACGGGCACGGGCTGGCGCAGGCGGGCCGCCGGGAGGAGGACGAGCTCATCGACGCCGTGGACGCGGCGGTCGAGGAGGACATCGCCGACGACATGGTGGCGGTGGTGCGCGAGGGCCTGTCCAACGTGGCCCGGCACGCCAAGGCGTCCTCGGTGACGGTGGACGTCAAGATCGAGGGGGTCCTGCCCGGAGGCTCCAGCCTGCTGGCGGGGGACGGGCCGGCCTCCGGGGACGCCGAGCCCTTCGACGGCGTGCCGGTGGTCGAGGTGGTGTGCCGCGACGACGGCGTGGGTGTGGACCCCTCGGTGACGCGCCGCTCGGGCACGGCGAACATGGCCGAGCGCGCCCGTCGCCACGGCGGCGTCTTCGCCATCGGGCCCAGGGCCCGCTCCGACGGCGAGCGCCGCGGCACCTGCTTCACCTGGCGGGTGCCGCTGGAGCCGGGGGCCGGCTGAGCTGATCGCCCGGTCACCCGCCGGCGGGTGGGCCCGCCGCTCGCAGCGCCGGGGCGCGGTCAGCCGCGGCGCCAGCCCGAGGCGCGCTGGCCGGCGACCCAGGCGGCCACCTGGGTGCGGCGCTGCAGGCCCATCTTGGCCAGCAGGGAGGTGATGTGGTTCTTCACGGTCTTCTCGGCCACGCCGAGCCTCTCACCGATCTCGCGGTTGGACAGGCCGTCGCCGATGAGGTCGAGGACCTTGCGCTCGGCGTTGGTCAGGT
>ERZ772827.867-NODE-867-length-16015-cov-10.060902_pt1 | contig 16015 bp, 14 predicted proteins | sample MGYA00580850_ERZ772827 | MGnify/ENA primary metagenome ERZ772827 (study PRJEB29015, sample SAMEA2737950) | human oral metagenome | biome: human oral; feature: human-associated habitat; material: dental | place: China | collected 2145 ...
TTGCGCTTGTTTTGGCGTTATGTCTAGCACTTCAGGCGCTCTCAATATCGTTGAGTAAGTCCATGATGCTCTTTATCCTTGATGCAGAAGAATCATCAAGAAGTTGTCTTGCAATCGAAGCGGCGGCCACCTTATGATTCGGGTGCCGTTTTGGTTTAAATCGGCAGAATTCAGCGATATCTTCATCGGTAATGATGCCATTCTTAAACTTGATCTCTAGTTCTCGTTGCTTTTTTGTATCAAACATGCTCGAGGACAATAATTCATGTACGAAAGTGTCACGGTCAAGTACTTGCACATATTCGTCCTCGAGATCTTTTAGCGAAACCCACACCGAGTTCTGCTCGAATTCATCCTGTCGAATGTTGAGGTACTTGGGTACGTCAGGAATTGCATCCTCGTCAATGAGTATCGAGGCAGGAATATCAAATCCATTTGCTCCGAATAGGCTCCACACATGCTTCATATTCTTGCACCCACCTACCTCCATAATCGTCACTCCAAGACGATCTAATTCGCGCCCAGCTAGCTCTGCGACTCGTTCGAGAATGATGCGATCTGACAGCCCTTCTACAAATACGATGCGCCGTGCTGTCAGTGGCTCAAGCTTATCTTTCACCCACCACGTCAGTATCAGCCGCTGATCGTTGTTGAGTAGCCCCTGCGCTGGCTGTACTACTTTGCCACGGGCTTTGACAGAGACAATGCAATCAGGATCAAACGCGCTCACAATATCCGGCGAGTGCGTCGCGATGATCTTCTGATTTCTCCCATTCTTCAGCAGCCGGGCCAAACTGCGCTGACTGCTAGGATGTAGGTGAATCTCAGGCTCATCGATCGCAACGATATTTGCGCCATTTGAGATCAGGTCGTACAAGGCAATCGCGTAGATGGCACGCTTGCCGTCTGACTGCTCGCTGATCGACTTTTTGTTGACTTCAAGGTGCACCCCCTTCAGTACGTTATTGTCAGCAGCAGCCCCAGGAACAAAAGTCAAATCGTCTTGTGTAACTCTCTCTGGCAACGCTGTACTGAGCTGATCAGCCATCGCACCGCGGAGTTCAGAAAGGGCAACTGAGTTTTGGAGTTTTTCGCCAATCTCTTCAATTATATCTTCAAAGTCGGCTTGCTCGTCGCCAAGTTCGACATCAGCTAGCACGTCATCCAACAAAGAGCGCCGGTCATTGCTCATGCTGCGTACACGATCATTGGCATTGAGCAGCGTCCAGCCGATGGCCTGGAGCTGATCACGTGAGATCTGTCGCCCGATGTTCTTATTCGGCGCAGTGCGTGCTATCGAGAGCGTCTCATCGTCGTCGAAGCTGGCTTCAAGGCGGATGGTGAGCGTCTGCTCTTTCTCGCCGTTTGGGTCGACCGTGATCTCATCGGGAAATAACGCTTGTTCGGTGTCCGAGAAGTTACAAAGATCGGCTTCGACAGCAAAGGGATGATCTGGCTCGCGAAGATCCTCAGGTGTGATTTGGTTGTACAGCTGCCCGGTGCTAGCACCTAGCAAGAGGTCAAGGCAGCGCAGCAGCGATGATTTGCCAACGTCGTTTGGGCCGATGAGCACCATATGCTGGCGAACCTCCAGCTCCAGATCCTGGAGACGGCTGTGGTTTTCAACTTTGACTCGCGTGAGACGCATAACGTTCCTTTTTACTTTACTGATGTATTTGACGGCTTAACGAATATTTTGCAGTTTAGGTGACGCTAGCCCTTACGCAAATGTATCCATTGGTCGTCATTGCCCACGCGTGAAGTAGCACGCTCACAAGATAACGCTGCGGCAAGCGGCACCTGCCTCGCCGTGACAAAACTGCAACATTCTGCAACTCTGAGACGCCAACCTTTCAAGGCGTACTATGAAAGTGCTAAAATTAATAATGTAATGTCCGTTGTCGAGCCCCCTCTCCGCCACCGCCTCCGTCGCCTCAAAGCCGCGCTGCTGGCCGTCTCCTTCACTCTGGCCGGCATCCTCCTCATGATGCTCAACGCCTGGCTAGCGCCGTTGCAGCTGGGAGACTGGCAGTGGCTGCATGCCCTGCCGCTGGGCGAGCTGGGTGGCACGCTGTTTGGTGCGGGGTTGCTGTCGACGTTCTTCGAGTACGCCTTCCGGCGCGATCAAGAGCGGGCAGTGACCGAGCGCTTCCGCCAGACGATCCGTGAGGAAGCACCGACCCTGCGCGATGCTGTCATCGAGGCTTTCCGCTTCGACCGCCAGGACGTAGCGCGTATAGCTACGCCTGCGCTGCTAGACGACTTGGCTCGCACCAGCCTGGGCCTGCGCTTCGGCGACCCAGCCTTCGGCCGTGAGGTCTATGCCGACATCCGCCACCAGGCGATGGCCGCTGAGGAGCGCTGGTACGACGCCCGCGTCGACGCGACCCTTGGTATACCAAGGGGTAGGAGCAGTGCTCCTACCCCGTTCTTCGACTTACGTGTCCGCTGGGAGTACACCGTCACGCCGCGGCACCGCTTCCGCAAGTTTGCCGTCGTCTCCGACCGCCAGCGCTATGACCAGCTGGTGGGCGAGCGTGGGGAGACGAGTGTGTGGTACCGCCGCCCGGTGCCTGGGCTGGCCGTTTCCGATCCAGAGGTCTTCGCCCTGGAGCAGTTCACCGTCAACGGTACATCGGTGCCGTTCACCCGGCAGGTAGAGGAAGCGGGGCAGATCTATGTTGTCGACCTGGGTACCGAGGTCATCACAGACGACAAGCCAGTCGTCATCGCTTTCCGGTTCCGTTCGCTGGTGCCACGCAACGGTCATGTCTTCCATCTCAACATCGACCGCCCGACCAAGGGCCTGGACGTGGAGCTGTCCTACGACGCCGAGACGATCGAGCGAGTCCGCCTGATGGACTTCGCGTCCCGTGGTGATGGTGGGCGCGTCTCTGAGGAACCGCAGGCAGCAGTTGTGCGCTACCGCTACGACGGCTGGCTCTTCCCAAGAGCAGGCCTTGTCTTCGCCTGGACGCTCCACAATGAGCAAGTAGCCCAGCTTGACCAAGCAGCCGATGCGCAGCCGCCAGCCAACGCTTCTGAGAGAACTTCAGCCGGCCAGCGCGCCAATATAGGCAAATCCTCGGTCAGTACTGGCAATGACGACGCCCGCCCAGCGCAGGCCGCTTGACGGACGCCGCGTGACACACGGGTGTGACCACGATCGATAGTGGCCCCATGCAGGGCCTTCATTCAGCAGCCACCCATGCTGCTCACCTCCCTCCATCTCGGCTGACATCTCTAGATTGCCATACAGGTATGGTGGTGCCAAGTGGGCACCCGCTCGACGCTGGTGGTCGTGCGCGCCTCCTCCTCCACCAGCCAGGACGAGCAGTGGTGGCTTATTGCCCGCCAGCTCGGCCTGCGGCTCCAGCGCGCCCGCATCGCCAAGGGCCTCAGCCAGGAAGCCCTAGCTCACGCCGCCGGCATCTCCACCTACACCTACCAAAAGTTCGAGAAGGGCGAGTCCCGCCCCGGCACCCCCATGAACCCGCGTCTGCGCACCCTCATCGCCCTGGCAACGGCGCTGGATGTGCGGGTGGAGGAGTTGGTGGGAGAGCTAAGCGAGTAGGTTGCGTCTCCTAAGATAACTGCAGCAACTCGTGGAACTGCTCATGTTGCAGTGGCAGATACGCTCCATCGTCTTGACTGCTTTGACCGAGATTTCTCTGTAGCGCTGCATTCACTATCGTAGCCAGCGCAGTGTTATCCTCAAACACTCTATTGGCGAGACTGACTACCGACTCATCGGCGAACCTGTCGAGTACGTCCTGAATTTGCTGCCGTTCGGACTCATCGGCAATCGACGCATTCTTAAGCGTGCGAAGCTCATGGGCGGCAAGGGCGGCAAGGGCGGCAAGGGCGGCAGCAAATAGAAGCGTGGCAAAACGTTGCTGTGCTTCCTCATTGCTCATTACAAACTCAGGATCAGCCGTCACGGTGGATAGTTCAGTCAACGCATCGGCAGATGAAATTTTCGCCAGAGCTGTACCATTGATCGCCGCTTCAATCTCCTTCTGCTCCTCTTGAGTCTTCTGAGTGAGCAGCGATCCGAGCCTTGCCTTCAATGATGGATACGCCGTGTCGTCCCACCAAGTCTTAATCTTGGGAGCAACCGCTGAGACAAAAATGGTGCCTGCGATGGACACTCCCGCGACTGCCAACATAGCAACTGCAGTGCTCAAATCTGAGGATTCACTCTTCTCGTCATCCTCATCACGATCGACTTCGACCAGCTCAGCTTGCCCACTTACCTGGTTGGTCTCATCGTCAAGAACGGCACCTCGGAACGCACCTTCGGTGTTGTTCGAGCGTGCGAGGTGGGTTCCTTCGGGGATGATGGCGCGGTAGAGCGGTTCCTCGTTGGCCATGGCTTCTCCTAATTTAGTTTGAATGAGCAGCGAGCTGAGACGTTGGAAGCTTCGGTGTTCCTGCCGAAGCGGATGCCTTCGCAAGCATAGCGCCATGCACGTGCGACTTAGCACCACTGCCTTTTTGTCGCCCATACCCGAGGCAATTTGTCGACCTTTGGGTAGGTGTATCGAAGGTCGCCGGCTAGGACATTAAATTACCGCCTATAAGTTGGTCGCCTTGTGTTTGCAAAGGCTATCAGTGACAGACCGCCTGTGCCGCGTCATCAACTTGTAACTCATCGCCTCGAACCCACGAGAGAGAGCGGGTACATCCTCCTTGGTCAAGGAGGATGTACCCGCTTTATCGCAGAGCTACTGTCGTACTTTGGTGAGGTTAGTCTTCAGTTAGCCCTTCGGTGGGTAAGGGTCATTGCCATAGGAGTTGCGCTCACCAATGGTGCCGTCTCGCTTCTTGATGATGTGCTCGCTACGGAGCTTTTGGGCCATTTCACGTCCCTTGGCTTGCGCCTCGGCCTTCGTGTCGAATGTGTTGCTAGCCCGGCTGTTACCTTGGATGCGATTTTTCCATCGACCATCCTCGCTATATGTCTCGACGTTGCTTGGCATGGTGTTACCTCCTAAGTCGCTTTAGTGTGGCCGAGTATAACGGAACGTTAAGCGATGCTGAGGTCGGCACCCATATCCGCAACCGATCTGTTATATGTCAGTCGTTCAAATGTTCGATGCCTCGAATAAGTGACACTTCGCCTGCCTTCTAGAGCATTTCACGAGCGACGATGTAAACTTTGCAATGGTCAAGAGGCCGCAGGTGTCTGCTGTGGTAGTTCTATGACGACAGTTCCGGCAAGCGTCAGGACACTCCAAGCACCTCCCGCCACAAAGGCGACTCCCACCAGCCGGGTAGCTTGAGCATGGTCATGTTAGTGCCGGAGATGGCGAGTGCTTCGCCGTCTGGCAACTCGAAGAGCTCGTGTGGCTCAAGGGCATGGCGCAGGGTACCGACGTGGTCGACCGACACGACACTGTTGTAGTGCAGCGCCCACTCTTCGAATGAGTCGCCTATACCACCGATCTGTTGCCCCTTCATCAGCATGTTGGCGCGTTCCATGCGAAGAAAGTTCTGGTCGCATAGGCCACGGATGCGTGGGTCGGCACGCTCAACGCTCCGTGCTCGCCGTGTTGCCGATTCAATCAGGTCAGTCGTTGTGATGCCGCGATGTGGGATGGCTTTGAGCGCTTCGTGATCGACGGTGACGTTCGTGTGGTAGCGGTTGACCAGGGGAGTGAGCTCGGATACACGCTGCAGGTAGGCGGCGTCGCGGTAGCCACCCAGGAGCAACTGGCTGCCTCCCTCCACGATGCCATAGCCCTGGCCAGGCCAGATCGCGTTCATGCGCTCGATGTCTTGCACGCCAAGGACGACCGTGATGCCGTCGCCACCGGCTGTGGACATGAGTTCGGGCAGGGTATGGATGGGGGCGATGTTTGCCACCTCGTCCAGGGCAAGCATGCACCCGGTTGGGCGCTCCTCTACCGCGGTGGTGCGCCACTGAGTCACCAGCGCGCCGACCAGCGCTGCAACGAAGGGGGCGACGATCTGTGTATCGCTAGAACGTGCCTGCAGATACAGCGTTGAATCACCGTCGAAGAGTTCCGATAGCGTGAACTCATCGCGTCCATCAGGACAGCACCGCTCGATCGACGGCAAGATGACGTTGCCAATCACAGACATCACATTCTGCCGAGTCTCCTCGGAGATCTTATCTTTCGAAAGAAAGTTTGCCAATGCAAGGCTCGCAGGATGTGTTGCCCCTCGCTTCCTCTTGAAAGCATTCTTAAGGGTGCCCATCGAATCAAACACGTCAGTGTCAGATTCCGAACTACGTAGCCGCATCTTACGCACCAATTCTGCGAACATGCTAGCAGGCTTACGATTTAAAGCGCATGCCATCATGACTGGTGCCAAAGCCTGGATGGCTGCGCCACGGAAGAAGTCGGCGTTGTTGACGGTATGTTCACCCACCAGGCTAGCTGAAACAAAGAATCTGGCGCGCTCCTCAGCAACCTTCCAGTCTTTGCACCCCTCCAAGAAGTTCCAAGACTTGTAGTGGGTGGGCGATGCCGGATCAAGCGCGACGTGCACCACGTTGCCGCCTGATGCATCCGCCAGCTGCTGACGGGCGGACTCGGTGACCTCGATGATGTCTGGGTGCTGCTGCTGCCCAGGTGCCCGCGTCGACGTACACACGGCAAGGCCTGGAAACGCGGCGATGGATTGGACAAACACGCGGGTCGACTTACCAGATCGAGGAGCCCCCAACACCGCCAGTGTTTGCTCCTTGGGGAGGTGGATCAAGCTGCCGTCGCTATCCTCCCCAAGATAAGCGCCCTTGCCGCTCGAGAGCAGGGCACGAGACAGGGCGAGTAGATCATTCATAGCGAGAAGCCTCCGCTCTCTGAGACGTCATCGTCGTCGTCGGCATCGATATCGTCATTGGCATCTATGTCAGTTGCGTCTGTATCGATATCAAGACCATCGCTGTCGGCGTCAAGGCCGACATCTGCCGGCTCGTCGAAACCTAGTTCGTCGCCGGCATCTACAGCGCTGTCTGACAAATCCTCCTCATCTACCGCCAAGTCATCCATGGAGAGGAAATCATCATCGACGCTACTAGTGTCATCCGGGGACAAGGCATCATCCTGAAGGTCGGTGGTGTTATCGAAAGCTGATGGTGAGTCTTGCACTGCCATGTCGTCATGCTCGTCTGGCGACAGAAAGTCATCGTCAAGTGCCGCGTCGCTGTCGGAGAGCGACGCCTCTAGTTCCGCGACCTCGGCCTCGGATACGAAGTCCAGCTCGTCATCCTCGCTATCTACTGCCCCCGACTGATCTTCCATCGCAGGCTCAACGGACAGCACAGCATCCAAGTCGATATCGCTCTCGTCTTCTACGCTGGCAGCGTCTTCAAGAGCGGCGACGTCCTCGACGGTTGCCTGTTCGTCGACGTCTAGCGAGCCGTCGTTAACCTCGACACTCTCCTCAGAACTCTCTAGCGATAGATCGGATGACGGAACGTCGCTCGCATCGGACTCTGCTCCGAGCTCTCCATCAGCTCCCGCCTCACTCTCCACACCCACGTCATCGCCGTCGTCCATCTCAGCGTCAGCGAGAGCGTCTTGGGCACCGTCGACACTCTCGGCTGCGACTGCCTGATCAGCCATATCCGACTCATCGCCAGAAAGAAAATCGGGGCCGAGCTCCCCGTTGTCTTCCTCGCGGGCTACATCCTCGGTACCCACATCATCTTCAGCCAGGACGCCATCGAGGCTGATCTCGCCACTTTCGACAGCCTCATACGCCACCACGTCAAGCGCGGAAGGAGACTCATCCTCCTCCCCAGAGGAAGCACCTGTCTCTAGATCCGAAACGCCTTCGGCATCTACCGCATCGCCCCCAGACTCCGCCTGCTCAGCCAGCGAAAAGTTGACTGCGCCAGGCTGGTCTCTCGTCTCCAGTGAGTCCTCACCGGCGGCAGACAATTCATCTGTGCCAGGCGTATCCGTCTCGATAGCCTCGATACTTTCGGCTTCGGAAGAACCGAAGGTTGCATCAGATACAGAGCCGGTCTCTGCGCTCGTAAACCCAGAAGCACTCAAGGATTCGTCGGTGGCGTCCACAGCATTGATATCGGCGGTATCGACACTGGCTGTTTCTACATCGTGAGACGCGACCGATTCCGTGACTGTCTGGGAGGAAGCTGCAATCGAACCGTGAGCGGCCGACGTATCGACGTGCGCGCGCGACTGCAGATCGGCTTCCGTAACCTCTCCGTCTAAAGAAGCCGACGCAGCTTCAAGCTTCGTCGACGCGTCATTATCTGCATGTTGCGCGTTACTTTTCTGCGATAGTGATTCTCCGGTGGAAATGAGGATGTTGGTGGCAGAACTAGTGGGTGACGTTGTGTCGCTAGAGGATGCAGCATCAAGCCTTGTAGAGTTGCCTTCGGGTTCCGCCGTTACTGACGTTTGAGTATTAGTAGATAAAACTCTCTCAGAGGAGTTCTGATGTGCTACTGGCGCGCTCTGACGTTGACTATTTGCTTCGGTGGCTACCACGGGTCGTGCTGCAGGTGGAGTCACGGAATTTACAGGCCGTTGCGCGTTTATCTGGTTGGTATTTTTAGCGTCATTAGTAGGTGAGGTGAGATTGAGTTTCTCTGCTTTCGCTTCTCGTCGCGCATCTAGAACTGGCTTCGGTATCTGTAAGTCAACGCAGCAATCAAATAGAATTCTCGGATTCTCCTTGAGCCTGCTTGACATCTTGCGGTCAAAATACTCTTGAGGAGTCCTATCAACCAAAGGAAACATCGTTGGATCTTGTTTGTCAGGAACTATGTGCTCAGGAATAACGGCGACCCAGTACTGTCCATCGATCTCCTTTGTGTAGAACCTCGTCTCTCCTCCGTTCTGATCGTGGGCAACTATAGCATCGGGTGCGGTGATTACCGCAGCAGCGATTTGAATATATTGTTCGTCGGTAACACCGCCTTCAATGTGGTGTGGCGGTTCAGGCTTTCCAGTTTTTCTGTTCCGACGCGGTCTTGTACCATGAATGCCAATTCGCTGAAAAACTTCATGAAAATTGTCGGGAATGAAACAATCGGGCATATCGTCTGGATTGAAACCATACTGATCGATGTCCAACTGAGCCTCAGTGCCCATTATCTTACCTAACGCCAAGGAATAGAGAAAATATGAAGATTCGTTTACCCTGCAGAAGGGTATAACTTTGCATGGCGTGCGTTGAGAGCAGTTGTGTGAAACAGCTAATCGTTAGTTGTTTTGCTATTCTCGTGTGCTAAAGCGCTACCTGCGTAGGAGCTCATCTTATCGCAGATTGCTAGCAAGCTGTCTTGCGTCGGCATCCCCATGACATTCTCCAGCCATTCCCACTCTTCTTTAGAAGGTGAATATGGACCCATGGTTAGCTCAGTGATCGCGGTCATTAAATCTGAGCACTCCCGCATGGTGAGAACGATTGACACTGGATCGTTATACCCTCGCTTTTCGTCGCCCGGGCGGTAGCTTTTACTGTTGGTTGGATTGACGTCACTCATATATACTCTCCTATACTATTACTTCAATAATACGACATATCTAGAAGAATACAAGTATATTATCAAGAGTGCTCTAGAAATGCACTTCAAAGTTTCACCTCAACCCATTCCTCATTTCCAGCAGCGTCAAAGGCAGTATCTTCTCCCAGAATTTTTCCCGCGCAACGCGTCGCTCCTTGATCCTATGTTTGCGCAGTTCATTTTCTTCTTCAAGGCGATTGTTTGCTTGCTGGATGGAAAATGCAAATTCTGCATTCCTTGACTCTTCTTGTGCTTTGCGAAGATTCAGTTCATCTCGCCGAGCAAACTGCGACTCGCGAGCGATTTGTTCGCTATGAAGATCGCTTGCATCGTTGATGCGCTTCCTTGCATCGGCCTCTGCCAGGGCAGCGTTTGCCCTGGTGTTGGTAAGACGAGTTTCGGCATCGATTCTGGCGATCTCAACATCCGTTGGTGCCACCGTCCGGGCGATCGCAATCTGCGTCTCGTATTGTATGTGCTCCAGCGTGGCCTTGCTCGTCGCCGCAATGCATTGTTGAACGTCTCGCTGGGTGGCGTGCGGCAAGACGTCGAGGCGTTGCATGGCATCGATGAACACCGACAGGAGCTCTTTCCTGGCCTCTACCGTGCCGGGTGGAGTGAATCCTGCGTTGGCGAATGCCGCCAGGAGCTCGTTGTTGGACAGGAGGCGGTACAGCGAATCGTCGACGAACTCGTCGGCGATGGCATCTTGTGGCCCCAGTAGCCCGATGCTGGCATCGTGGCAAATTTCTTCAATACCACGCAGGCTAAAATGCTTGACTTGGTCGATCTGTTTTGCGAGGTTCTGGACGACTTGTTCGCGCTCTACTTGCTCGGTCATGGTGTTCCTTTCTCAGTTGCCAAAGACGACAGCCAGCGTGTCGCCTTCGTAGGTGGTGCTGTTGGAGGTGACGCGGACGGTGATGTTGTGGTTCTCGATAGTGACGTAGCCACTACCCTCGAAGTCTGTGATGGATCGCCCGATGTAGGTGCCTGGTGGAAGGGCGCTGCCAATGGCATGGGCGACATGGTGTCCACTCGGCGGGGTGGGCGAAGCGATTGTGGGCGCGTCGTTTATGAGTTGCTTCGGCGCTGCGACATCCCAGTCTGGCAATGGTTGCGGCGCAGGAGGAGTACGCGAAGGAGCGCGTGCATGTCGCTGCCGGTACGTACCAGGCGCACAGTAGGCGATAGCCACGCCGGTCACGATGCCGGCAGTGTAGATAGCGGCGATGATTAAAATGAGGGCGTACATCCGGTTAGCTCGTTTCATGGTTCGCGAGGTTTTGTTAGCAGTGATTCATTAGAAATATGATGTTGATGCACACAAAGATGAAAATGATGAAGTAGTCAATGCAGCCATACTTGCGGTGGTCCGAAGTGTCATTGGCTAAACTTGAGGCTACTTGTGGCTCTGGTTGTAGCTCTGGTGGATCAGGCTTGATGGCGATAGGGGCCGGCTCGGTTGGGAGTGGCAGCGCTCTCGGTACGTCTTCTGGGGTAGCAGCGGCCGGGGGAGTGCGCGGTGTCGGACGAACCGCCTGTGTTGAAGACCCGCAATAACGGCAATGGTCGCCATACATGCGGTAATGGCCACATGTTCCTTGTATAAGACCCTCTAACGTGTCGTTGAGTGCCCTGAGGAGCTCGGTACAGTCCAGTGGGCGTAGATCTGGATTCTGAGACAGTGCGGCTCGCAGACTAGTCCGAAGACGAGGAGGAAGATCGCTCAAGCCGCGAGACTGCGCAATCATGTCTGGCGTGTCGATATCGTCGTCCCAGAGCCAACTGCGGTTGGCGTCGATATTATCCTGTGGAATGCCGTTTGAATTCTGTGGGTCAGGCGCATCAAACGGGCCGATACCAGAGAACAGGAGCTTGCTGATATGAAGCCCCAGCACGAAGACATCCGATGCAAACGTGAGGCGTTGTGTGCCCTTGCATTCGGGAGCTCGCCAGTTGATGGTAGTGTCCGCGCGCTGCCCGTCGGATCCGCTACCAGCAAGGAGGAACGAGTCGCAGTCGATGATAGCGACATGACCTTCGCGGTCAATCAGGATGTTTGAGGCCGAGAAGTCGCCAATAATGAACCCTCGTTTGTGGATATCGGTTACAAGAAGTACCAAGCGAATTGCAGCGATCAGACTGATTGGCAGTTCGTCGACCAAGCGCATGCCGTAATAGTCACTAATCGCTGTGAAACGGTTGGTATCGAGTTGTCGAACGGCGACACCTATGACTTCACCGTCTCGACTATGCTTTACGAGGTACAACGGCGCAGCTACTGCATAATGCGCTTTTTTCTTCATCACCTCGAACGACTCCCGTTTGAGGTGTGGCCCAATGTATCCAAGGCCGGTGTCGTGCACTGCTTGGATGAACCGGTCCATATCGTCACGCGGTTTATCAATATACAGTTTGGCTAGTAGAGGTGCTTCGACATCACTAGTCGACGTGGTGTCGATTTCGCACACCCTGGCGTATGCTCCATGACCGATTTCTCGTCCAAGATAAGCCTTTCGGTACCCATCGAGTTCAGGACCGGACAGGTAAATCGCTGTTTTGGAAGGCTGCGGCAATTCCAACGTCGTCTCCCTTCGCGCCATGCTGATGAATGAGACCTTGTGATATGCTATCGATCAATTTTTGCTTTGATGCGCCGTCACGTAAGTCGGTGCTATCGAATGCAGAGAGAAGTGATCCGTGGACATAGTGAAATGGCTTGTCGTCTGCATCACTAGTTGGTCGTCTCATTAGGAGCCGTTCAACTCCATCAGTCGTCAGCACGATCTTGGACATCGTTGGATCGTTGATCTTGAGTTCTTGAGGACGAGCACCAGTATCGATGTCACCAACGGTATTGACACTCCCAGAATCCGACCGCTGGACGGGTAGCAGATTGAGAAATGGGCCACTGTGACCCTGTACAAAGAGCAGGCTATCGCCGATCGATAGCACCGAGACATCGTCGTTCTCGATCACCGCAATGGCGAAGGTTGTTTGGACGTTGTTGAACTGCGGTGCGTGCGCATCGGAAGTGGGCAGGGAATGTGCCCAGCGGCTCCACTGGTGCGCCACCTGGCCGAATAAGCGACGGCATATGTCTTGGGGCGGCAGCGATGACTCAAGCAGCCGTGGTGACAATGAGCGAACGAGTTGAATCGCGCGGTGGGAGCCAAGCGCGGAATGCTGGTGCGACCCGACGCCGTCAGCAACAGCCAAGATGATGTGATAGCCGGTTTTTGCGGCGTATGTCGCATCTTGGCAGTGAGGCTTGTCCTTTCCCTTAATCGCGGTGCTGAAGGTTGTCCACGACATCGTCTTGATATCCTATCGTCTCCGGAGACTTTGCCTCACCAAATCCCATTTAACGTAGTCTCGGTTCATGTTTTCGTAGATTGTATCCGCATCTGCATTTGAGTCGATATTGATGGAGTTTGTCATGCTGGTGCTGAGGAATTCGATAAGGCGGGCTGCTGATAATTTGTGAAGGTCGTACGACGAGCGTGGTGCGAGCTCCATGAGCCGATCGATGCTCGCATCGTACGTGCCAAGCGCGAAAAAGAGGATGCGCTTTGCGTCCTCAGCGGCACGTAGTTGCCGAGTAGCTTCTGGGATGAGTTCAGGGGTTGTCGCTACACCGTCAGTGATGACAAACAGTGAGGGGCGTGTGATCGTGCGACGCTCGACGTCGCGGATCTCCACACGGCGCTTCTCGACGACGCTTAACGCCTCGATAATTGCCTCACCAAGTGGCGTTAGGCCGGCTGGCGTTGGTAGTTCGGGCGGCTCCGTGATATCCACGCCGTAGTAGAATGGCCCGCTGGTTGCGCGTGCGTTTGGGAACTGGCACCAGTCGACATGCCCAGCGGAGTGGCGACTTGGGAAGTAGCCGAGCGCGAACTCGACACTGCCGTCGAAACTTTTTGCGCTGTGCATGCTACTTGAATTGTCTGGGGAAACCAGTCGTTGTAGTCCGTCTTCGAGAGCAGCAATGCGCGTCGTGATTCGTGCATCTCGTGATGGATCTTCGTCTTTCAGCTCGTTGTTCATCGAGCCGGATAGGTCGAGGAGGATTGTTACCAAGTTGCGGTCATTGCTACGTTCTGGGTCTGGCTTGGGCCAGGGGATTACATTGTCATCTGAGGTCATTTCATACTCCTGTCGGGGTGTGAGGGATATGAAGGCTGAGAGAAGTTGCTGTGTAGCTTCGCGGCGCAAAGCACTGCGTGCAGTCAGTCGGGCTCCGTGTGATACCTGAGTAGACATGCCGCACCCAGGATTGTGATGGGCTGCGCGATAGGGCGTGTGCGTCCGATAGAGGGCGGGGATGAGCCTCGCGGCGCGCCGTTATACGGCCTTGTCGGGCGTTTGGCGATATGCCGGGGGGGAGTCTGGGACGACTATGTTTGAGGGCCGGAACTGCCGATCATGGTGCTCATGTCTATGCAGTCGGGCACGTGGCACATTGCCTCAACAGAGGGGGATCGCTCACTTATCAGAGCGCTCGCATTATTAACCGTCATTGGTTTCACCTCGAATTGAGCCACAGAGATACTGGGGGAGATGAGCGCATCGCGGAAGTCGCCGGTGATGTGTTCGTGATGTAGCCTGCCAACTGGCTGGCAGCTTCACAAGATTGTTTCTGGAGATTCTCGGCAAGTGCCAATGCTGGAGGTGATTGTCCTGTCAAGAATTTTGCTGCGTTGTCATTGTGGACTATGCGGTTTCTGGTCGCTCGGTTGTCTGTCGTCACCAACCGATGTTTGAGGATGCCTCCAACATGAGACCGCTCTACTGACGCCTGACCGTCTCGCTTGGTGAGACGACTTTCCTCACCACTCCCAGCCGAACCCACCGAAAAGCCCGCCGTGGACGTCGCGCTGGGTGAGCGTGGCGCGCTGCTGGGCGTCCAGGCTGGCGCGGTTGTACTGGTTGGCGGCTTGGGGGCGGGCGAAGGGGCTTGCCCCGGTGAACTGCCAGATGCTGGCTGGCACCTCCCCGATGAAGCGCACCTGGATGGTGGCCAGCAGTGAGCGGGCGTGGAAGGCCCGGCTGGCCAGCGAGATCGGCGTGGTGGGTTCCTCGCCCGGCAGAGGCTCGAGTCGGAAGGCAAGGTCGTAGCGCGTGGCGTCTTGCATAGGCGTGCGCCTACCGGTGGCCGGGTCAATGTGCCAGAAGTGGTCGTTCCACCCCGCCCCTTCGACAGGGCGGCTGTTGACGCTGAACTCCCCGCCCGGCTGCGCCGTGACATGGGCGGGGTAGGAGCGGGAGATGGTGACGAAGTCCAGCTCGCCGGCCATGTTGGCCAGCCGGTAGTGCTCCACCGTGCCGCGCCACTGACGCTGTTCCACCACGATGAGCGTGGTGGTCTCCTCATAGACAATCCCGCCGTGCATCTCCGGCACATCCAGCACCAGCGGTGCCTGAGCATAGCGCCCGGCCACCAAGCGGCTGTGCAGCAGACGCAGGCCGGCCTCCTCCCGAGAGGCGATCGTCTCCATACTGCACCCCAAGCGGCTCGCCATCGCCCGCCGCCGCTCCAGCAAACTGCCACTCCCCGCCGTCTCAGGGCTGAGCGTAAAGGCTGCCAGCAGCACACCCACCAGTGGCTCATCCTGCTCACTCCCGCTCTCACTCAGGCTGCGGATGGCCGAGACAAAGCGATGGCGCAGCCGCTCAAAAGAGTCCTCCAAACTGCCCCGGAGCACCTCATCGACGATCGGGGCCTGCACCAGCCGCGCCGCCGTAAACCCACCGCGCTTACGCAGCCACGCCAGCTCACGCAGCAAGGAAGCCGCATCATCGGCATCGAGACGAGCGCGGGACATGAGCAAGCCTCCTGGGGGAGTAGGAGCAAGGCGTGGTGCGGGGATAGGCAGAGATGACGTCGCTGGGGCAGGGCAGCGACGAGGCGACCGACGTGGCAGTGCCGGTACTGGTGAGGCACCTGCTGTGACGGGCCTGCCATGAGTGGCGACTTGGGCATCGGCGGACGGGACGAGCCGCAAGCCAGCCTAGACCGAGCGGTCAGAACAAACCAGGAGATATAGCGGGGGAGCCGAAGAACAGAGGCGAGGAGTCTACTCCTGGCTTGGCGGACTGGCTCCTTGCCGCAGTCGCTGCGCTGCCTCCCGCAGTGAGGCTGGCTCGTAGCTGCTCGGGTGCGTCAGTGGTGGACGCCTGAGCGAGCCCACTTTTCCAACTTTCTTCCAACTTTGACGGCACTGCGGCGCAGCCTGCCTACCGTTCTCACCAACGCCACGAGCGCAGGAGATCGGCAGAAAACCCCGGCTTGGCGCGGCTCGTGGCAGGTGGTACGGCCCGCTCCATCCAGAGTGGCAGCACGGGCCGTCGGCACGAGATGACCAGCTCGGCTGGTCGTCTTTCTCTCTTCCTTCCTCTCTTCTCGAAAGGACTCCTCTCATGGCTTCTACCAATCTCAATCTCTTCTCGCCCCAGCGCACCCGGATGGGGGTGGTGCTGGGCAATGGCCAGGCC
>ERZ772827.868-NODE-868-length-16003-cov-4.977928_pt1 | contig 16003 bp, 8 predicted proteins | sample MGYA00580850_ERZ772827 | MGnify/ENA primary metagenome ERZ772827 (study PRJEB29015, sample SAMEA2737950) | human oral metagenome | biome: human oral; feature: human-associated habitat; material: dental | place: China | collected 2145 ...
GGTGTTATACGCTTTCTCGATGTTCTCTTTGCCCACTTTGGCGATGAGTTCTTGCGACGGCAGCGTGGGAACATCCGTGCGCAGCTCGTCGCCTGGGTTGAGCCAGCGGTTGTAATACTCCTTTGAGAAGACGTTGAGGTCGGCAAAGTCGGGGTCGAAAGTCGGGTTGAGCCTTATCTTGTTGCCTGCCTGCATGGTGAGAAAGAACGACAACTCCCACGCACCTAGCTTGAAAGTGTTGTTCAATCCGCCTAAAACCTGCGGTTCTATGGGGCCGTGGTAGATGAGATATGTCTTTGCATACTGCGTGTCTAGAAAGTCGGCACCTGCGTTTTTGGCATAAGCGTTTTGGCTAGAAGGGTAGCGGCCGAAGTTGAAAGTGGGTAATCCGTTGCCGTCTAGCCCTTGAAAGTTGTACGAAAAGAGCGAACCCTTGGGATAACCCACGATGTTTCCGCGGCCTCGTCCTGCCACCATGTCGAAAGCATTGGGCGTGTTTAGCAAGCGAGTAATCTTTTGATGCATGGCACTAAGCGTAAGACTGGTGGTCCAAGAGAACTTGTCGGCAACGATGTTCTTGGTGTGTAGACCCAGTTCTACGCCTCTTGTGCGCATGTCGCCAAAGTTAGCGTACTTGTAGTACTGGCCTCCAACGCCCGAAGTGCGTACAAGGTCGATGAGGTCGAACGTGTTGCGCTGGTACAAGTCGATGGTTGCGCTGATGCGATTGTTGAACATTCCCAGTTCAACACCCAAGTTCAGCTCGTACATTTTTTCCCATGTCAGGTCGCGATTTTCAAGATGTTTGATGTTGAGTTTGTTCTCGCGGTTGTTAAAATGGTAGCGGTTTACGATGCCGCTTTGGTAAACGGCGTTGGCGTTGATGGCCTCTTCGTTCATCTTGGCGGTAAGTCCGTAACTGGCGCGAAGTGCTAAGCGCGAAATCCAAGCATGATTTTTAAGGAACTTTTCTTGGTCGATGTTCCACTTGGCACCAACGTTCCATGTGGGTAACCATAGTGCACGTGCACCACGCCCCGAACTGTTGGAGCCCTCGGTGTTGAGAACGAAGTTGAAAACATAACGCCCCGCATAGCCGTAGGTGCCGTTTAGCGAGAAGGTTACGCCGCGTTCGTTGCGCTTATGCAGTCCAAAGTAACTGTTGCCTTCGTTGGTTAGCTTGTCGAAGATAAGCGGATTGGTGTACACTTGGTTGCCGCGACCATATTGTATGCCGTAACCTTGGAAGGGTTGGTTGGAGCGATTGGCGGCGCGAACCTCGGTAAAGGCAAACGCTTTAAAGTCGTGCTGCCCCATGCGCTTGTCGAAATCGAGGGCCAAACGTGCCAGAAAGCTGGTCATAGAAGTCTCGGTGCGGTTGAACAAGCCGCCGTGGGTAAGCCCAACCTTAGGTTGTAACAGGGGATTGTCCTTGTCGCGCACCAAGTAGATGTTCTCTTGTGCAACCGTGGGGTTGTCGTTGGCGCGATAGGCTTGCACTACGTTAGAGCTTTCGTCTACCTCGTGTGTGGTGACTGTGTTGGCACGGCGGGCCGAAAACAAGGTCTTCACGGCCAAGTCTGTCGTTAGTTGGTAGCTGCCTTCGGCTTGTAGTTTAAAGTCAAGCACGTCTACATGGGTGCTGTTGTTGGCATATTCGTTCAGAATGTTGAACGGAGCCCAGTTGTTTCGATAGTAAGCCAGACTGCCGTCGGCGTTGTATGGGCGCAGCGTGCGGCTTGTGCCCAGGGCGTAAGAGAAGGGATTGATGTCGAAATCGCGCTCAAACACGCCCAGAGTGTGGTTTTTGCGTTGGGGCATTGTGCCTGGTGCCTTCTGCGAACGTATGTTGCCTTGTGCCGAAAGCGTGGCGCGCATCTTCTCGTTAATATAAAAGGTGCTCTTGATGTTCGCCGTTAGGCGGCTCACTTTGTCGGCGATGGTCCAACCGCTATCGTGATAAAAGCCCACAGAGGCGTATGTTGCCACGTTCTTTCCGCCGCCGGCGAAGGTGAGCGAATGGTTGGTTGTGGGATTAAGTGTAAAGAGCAGGTCGAACCAATCGGTGTTGGCATATTCCCTTTCGCGCAGAAAGGCGTTGCGCGCCTCTGCCATATTGGCTATTTGGTATTGGCCTGTTGCGGGGTCGATGGTGCTCAAACCTCTGTACAACTCGTGGTAAACGCCTGCCCTTCGGCCGTAAAGCGCGTTGCGGAGCCCAAAATATCCCTTGTCGTTCATCTCTTGATAGAGGGCCATTGTTTCTTGCGAGTTCAGCAAGTCGAACTGGCTGTAACGCGGTTTCATGAGAATGGTGTTCTCGGTAGCGTAGCTTACGCGCAGGGGCGTTTCTCTTTTACCCGATTTTGTGGTCACAACGATAACGCCGTTGAGCGCGCGCGCGCCGTAAACAGAGGTTGCCGAGGCATCTTTCAGCACCTGAATGTCTTCTATGTCGGCAGGATTAAGTCCTGCAACGGCCGATCCTACCAGCGTGGCTGCATCGCCCGATGCCAGCTGGTCTAGGTTTAGGTGTACCAAGTCTTCATAAACCACACCATCAATAACCCACAGCGGCTGCACGTTACCGATGATAGAGGCACCGCCACGGATGTTAATGCGCGGTGCAGAACCAAACGTTCCCGATATGTTTTGTATCGAAAGGCCAGCCACGCGCCCTTCGAGCATGCGCGAGAGGTCGGCTATACCTTCTAGTTTAATATCGTTCATCTTTACCGAAGTGGCCGCACCGGTGTACACGCGGTTACGAATGTTCTGGTAACCGGTTACTACCACTTCGTCCACCATTCGGCTATCGGCCTTCATCACGATAGTCATGGGCTTGGCTTGGGCCTTGGTTCGCAGGGTGGTCATGCCCACATAGCTCACTTGTAGCGTTTGGCCAGGGGCGGCTTTAAGGGTAAAGTGTCCATCGATGTCGGTCACGGCGCGCTCCGTGGTGCCTGCGGCTTGCACCAAGGCACCCACTAGGGTTTCGCCCTGTTCGTTCTTCACCGTTCCCGTTATGGTATTGGCGGTTTGCGCCATAGCCACTTGTAGGCAGGCCAAGAGCGCAAGGCAAAGGGTTAGGACTTTCTTCAAAGGGGTTGATATGTTTGTTGTCATAAGTTTGTTTGCTTAAACAGAGGGGGTTGTATGTGGGTGTTACAGACGCCAAAGCACGCCTCCATAGATGCCAAGGGGATGGCCTGCGCGAAGTCCGGAGGGATGGCGCGACACTAAATAAACCTTGTTGGTGAGGTTGATGGCGTTAAGTGTGAGGGTGATATGGCGGTTGATGTGTCCTTTTAGCGATGCATCCAAAATGGCATGAGCGGGAATTTTCTCGCGTTCGGCAATGCGCCCTTGTCCTGGTTGGGTGCGCATGTCGCCGTTTATGCGCACGCCGATGTTGGCCTCAAAGCGTTTGTGCTCAAAGCCTAGCTGGGCATTGAAGGCGTGCTTATATATATAAGGTATCTCGTCGCCATAGACCACGTCGCCCCACGACTCGCTGCTGAATGTGTTTCGCATCTCGGTATCGGTGTAGGTGTACGACAGCTGCAAGGGCAATTGCACGCCCCAATGACGGGGTAGGGGTTGATAATGCAACATCAGCTCAAGACCTTTCACCACGGCTTTGCCCACGTTAAACTGGTCTAGTGTGCCTTGTCCACCCTGTGCAGCAAGGTCGCTACCCAGCATGTTGTCGTAGTTGTTGTAAAAACCGATGGCCTCTGCCTTCAAGTTATTGGTGGTAAGGCGCAATCCCGCTTCGAGGTTTACGCTGCTTTCGGCCTTTTGGTAGAGGGTGGCACTGGGTGGTGCGAAACCTTTGTGCACGCCGCCGAAAGCCGAAAGCACGGGGAGCAGACGATAGCTAACACCTAAACCGGGCAAGAAGGCTCGTGCGTGGTTGGGCGTTTCTATGCGAACCATGCCCGTGCGGCGCGGGTCGGCGGCGGTATAGTCGCGCTTTAGCAGGTCAACGTCTTCGTAACGAACGCCCAACGTTAGGGTTAGCGCGTCTTTGGCCCACTTGGTTAGGGCGTATCCAGCCCATGCGTGGGCCGTGGTGATGCGGTTTGCCTGACTTCCTGGCATACCTGCGAGGAACAGGTTCATTGTGCCTTGCTGCATGGAGTAGGCATCATCTTGCTGAAAACGGTCTTCGCTGTCGGCGTGATAGCGCAAACCTGCCTCGGCAGTGAAGTATCCGCCGAAGAGCATGGTGCGATATTCGGCCTTGCTTTGTATGCCTCGCGAGTGGTATGTGCGGTAGTTGGCGCGCATCATCAGGGCCTCGCCCAGATAATCTTTTGCGCCAGTAAGGATGTCGAAGTAGTCTTTATTGGTTTCGGGGTCGGTAAGCACGCTGGCAATAGAACGTTTTTCGGCCTTGGTGTAGCCTGCTTTCACATCGTTTAGCTTGTACCAGTTGCGGAAAAAGTGGTTGTAATAAAGGTTGGTGGTTATCTTCCACTTGTTGGCTTTCTCTATGATATAGGTGCCAACCCATTGCGTATGGCGCGTGGTAAGCTGGTCGCGTTGTGCACCAGCATAGCGGAAGTAAGGGCGTTGTGCGAAATCGGCTTCCGAAAGGCCAACGTATGTTTCGTCGGAGGTTTCGTTGGCAAAGCCGAATTTAAGTTCAAAGAGATGGTTTACGCCCTCGTCGTTGTCGGTTTGTGCCGAAACCTTGGCTATGAGGTCGTTGCGCTTAAAGCCCGTGCGGTTGTCTGGCTCATCGCGGCGAAAGCCTTTCGATTGGTAACGCAGGTATTCTACCATATAACCCACATGCTTGTGGCGGTTGCCAAAGCCTGCATACGATTTTAAAGTGTTGTAACTGCCATACGAAACTTGCGCCTTGCCCCACAGCCGTTGGGGAATGGGCGTAGAAACCATGTTGATGGCACCACCCGTTGTGAACGGACCGTATTGCACCTGGCTGCTGCCTTTAAGCACTTCGATGGCATACATGCGGGCAGCATTGGGGAAATAGTAGGCGGCAGGTGCGGCGTATGGGGCTGGAGCAGCCAGTACACCGTCTTCCATGAGCGAGATACGTTCGCTACGTTCGGCCTTCGTACCGCGCAAACTGATGTTGGGGCGAAGTCCAAAGCCGTCTTCCTCGTACACGTTAACACCAGGAACGCTCTTCAGCATGCGGTTAATGTCGGTGTAACCAAACTTAGCTAGTTCGGTGGGCGATAGATAATAGGCCGAACCCGTGCGGTTGCGGGCCTCGAATTTGCTGCCCAACATTTGGTTGGAGCGCACCACCACTTCGCGGATGCGGTGTGTAGAGTCGGTCATAGCGTTGCTCTTGGTTGTTTCTTGGGCTTGGGCAGAGGCGAAGGAGGCAAGCGCAAGGGTTGCAAGAGCGATAAGAAGTTTCGTCCTGAATGTTTGACGCATCATGATTTTTGTGGGTTCTGTTTGTCTTTTGACAGTATTTCTCGACAGGCATACTTGTTCCTACATCGCCAGGCGTGAGCCAGCATCGCCTTCCGCTCCCTCTGGGTTGGCAGGCGCAACGTTGTAGTTAGTGGCAAAAGCCTTTGTTTGTCAAGTAGATAATGTCAGTAAAAACAGTTGATGAATGGTTCCTTTTATTCGTTTATTTATTTTCGGGCGCAAAATTAATAAATAATTAACTTATATGCAATCACCATTTCTCGGTATTTTTAAATGGAAAGCGGGGCTTTAAAGGTGAAAGGGTGAAAAGGTGAAAAGATGGCTGCGCCTGCCGATAAACGGGCAGAACTAGTTGGGCTAGTATAACAAGAAAGCCTGGTGAACCTAGTACAACTAGTAAACCTTTATAGAATAACTAGTAAACCTAGTACAGCTAGTAAACCTAGTACAGCAAGTAAACCTAGTACAACTAGTAAAGATACTAAGGTTTAGCCCACTAGCCCCTTAATATAATTGCTTTGCGCTTTGCACTAAAAAGCCCCACGCAGCCTTGATAGGGGTATGCGTAGGGCTTATGTGTAGTGTGGTTTCGTGTGGACTTGTGGTGAAAGTAACTGGCGGTGTGCACAAGGCGAAGGGCTGATGTGGCACGTGTGCCGTTAGCCCACAACGTAGGAACAACGTTTAGGCCAACGGCGTGGCAGGGGTGTAGGCGCGTTGGCCTAGTTCCTTGTCAATCATGTAAATGCCGTAGCCGTTATCCTTAATCATCTTGATGTTGTCGATGATGGTTTGTACGTTCTCTTCTTCTTCCACTTGCTCGTCGATGAACCATTTAAGCATGCTTTGTGTGGCGTAATCGTTCTCTTCTGCGCAGAGTGCGAACAACTTGTTGATGCTCTCGGTGATGGTTTGTTCGTGGCGCAATGAGCTTTCGAACACGTTAAGGATGCTGTTCCACTCTGTGGGTACGGCCTCGATGGGACGAAGGTCTACCTTACCGTTGCGCGAGATAACGTAGTTGAAAAGTATCTTGGCGTGGTCTTGTTCTTCCTTAAATTGAACTTCAAACCATTTCCCCATACCTGGCTGACCTTGTGTGTGGCAATAGGCTGCCATAGACAAATATAGATAAGCCGACCACATTTCGGCGTTGATTTGCGCGTTGAGCGCATCTTCGATTTTCTTCTTTAACATAATGATGTTTGATTAATATTGTGAATACTTTTACTAACTAGCTAGCTTTATAACTCCTTAAACAATCTCTTTATTGCATTATAACAAACTTCGTGCCACTTTCGCTGTGGCGAATAAGGGCAGAACGCGCTTCTTGCATTTTTGTTTTAGCCGTTGTTTATGGTCAGGAAAAAGCGGTGTGACCTGCCGTTTGTGTGCCGTTTTAGCATTTCTAATGTATAAAGAGGTAGGCAAGGGCTGTGAGTAACGCCATAAAGAGGTTTACGATATGTATCCTATACATGACGTAGGTGCAGCGGTTGTAGTGCAAGAGGCTATGCGATAACGACCGATTGGGGTTAAAAGGCCAGGGCAGTTAATGGGGACTTGATGTTTGCAATGCCCGTTTATGCGCCGCTGTTACGTCTCCTCTTCTGGTTTTAGGGCAATGGATAGCTGCATGCCTGGCCGCAAACCGTCTACTTTATACACGGGGCGCAGCTGCATTTCCCAAGTTTGTGCGCCCTCGTTTCCACGTTTGTAATTGTTGGAGTCTAGGAAATCGAAGTTGGCTTTGAAGCCCGACACGCGCATGGGAACGGACATGTTGAAGGGTTTGCAATACACTTGGATGGTGTCGCCCTCTTTAAATTGCACCTTCTCGTTGCGATTTACCGCAATAGAACCCCACAGGTTGTCGAGCAAGGCGATGCTCATCAGGGTGTTGCTGGCCGAGAGTTGTTCGCCGCGCTTCACCACAATCTCGCTCACTTCGCCCTCTACCTTAGTTACGATAGCGATGATTTGCGGCCCTTTGCTGTTGCTTTTTTCGGTTTTTAGGTTGCGCAATGCCTTCTCATAATCGGCTTTAAGCGATAGGGCTTGCACCTGTAAGGTTTTGTATTCGGTAAAGACGTTGTCGCGTAGACTTGCAGGTGCCTTGCCGTTCATGAACTTGTTTTGCACGTCGTTGTATATCCTTTCGGCCTGTTCTTCGGCTGCTTTGGCTTGTTGCCATCGGCCATAAGCGCGGTCAACGTTTTTGTTTCCCGTGCGATAGGGATGCAGTGTGGTGGCCAAAAGCTCTAATGTGGCATCTTCGGGCATGGGGGTGTCGTCGGTTCTGTATAGGGCTAGGGTGTCGCCCACCTCCACATAGTCGCCTTCTTTAACCCTAATCTCTAACACTTTCCCCCGCTGTTGCACCTGCACAGAATACTGCAAGACCTCCACTTGCCCATCAATTTGCCTGGGTGTTGGGGTCTTTATCACATTGGCTACAATCACGGCCGCAGCCGCAAGAACGATGAGTACCGTTCCGCCAATGAGCAGTTTAAATCTTAATCGCAGTTTTTTTTGCATGGTTAAGTTAAGGGATGAGTGCTTGGGTGCTTGCTTGCGCGCCGCTTGTTGAAACACTTGGACGCGCCGTTCGCTATTTAAAAGCGAAACTACGCGACCCAATCATGTTTCCGTCGGCAAAGATACTCACCTGATAAGTGCCTGCAACAAGTGCTTGCGACACGTTCCAGAAGAGCGTTACAGGTGTTTCTTCGCCGTTATATTCCACGCTGCGTTTCATCGAATATTGCAGCGTTCGGTTTTCGTAGCTAAACGAACCCGCGCCGTTGAGCAGGTTGCCCGTGGGCGACATGATACGTACATAGATGTCTTTAACGCCACTTGCTGCCGTTACGTTGCGCGTGATGTTGAAACTTACTTGCAGCGTGGTGGCCTTATCTATTTGGTCGGTTGCCTTTCCGCGCTTGTTCTTGGCCACAAGCGAGATGCCCGTTGCATCGAGTTGTGCGGCGATGGCCACTTTCTCTGATAGCGAACGGCGTTCGCTACTAAGCCCTTCAATCTGTCGGGTGGCGGCCTCGTACTGTCCTTTTACGCGCGTATTCTCTTGCGTAAGGTTGGCATTCACCTTGTTTAGCGAGTCAATCTCCATCACGTAACTGCGAATTACCGCCCTAACTGTGGCCAGTTCTTTCTTCAAGCGGGTTATTTCGATGGCGTCAGTGCTCTTTACTCTTCGCAGTTCATCGAGTAGTCGTTGCGTTTTTTCTTGCTCAGCGGTAAGTTGTGCCACGATGGAGTCGTTGTTAATTTGCGTCTTCATCTCGCTGTATTGCTGGGCAAACTGCTGATACTCGTTTTCCATCTCCTTCTTGTCTATCTCTGCCAGTTCCTTAATGGCGGCGTTTTCTTCCTTTTGTTTGTTCAAGTTGATGAAGAGATAGGCCGTTGCACCGGCTAAGATTAGCACCACAATGATGGTTGGTATCCAAATTTTCTTGTTCATAGAGTCAATCGCTTATATAGGGATTTGATTATATTTGCAAATTTATATATTTCTAACGATACGACAAAACAAATGTGCAATTGCAAACATTTAATAACTTAAAATATGTAGATTGCATGGCTTGGAAGGCCTCAAAGTGGGGGTTGAACTGGCTATTTGCCGACAATGGGCGTGGGCTTTGTGTGGTGTGTGGCGGGAGGGAAGAAGGCACACGGCGGCATTGTTCACTCTTGGTTGCCGCCGTTTGCCGCTTGTTACTGCTGTAACGCAATAAGCCTGTTCGCCTTTGTTGGCTGTTTGTCGCCGCTAGTTTGCTGTCTGTCGCCGTACGAGTTGCCCCTTAAAAGTCGCTGTTGGGGCGCAGATTGCCGTTTGCGCCTATGGCTCTGCTGGGTATGGGGAAGATAGTTGTATAGCCAGTGTCTTCTTTTTCCAGGGCGTGGCGCAGGTCGTAGCTGTGCGTAAAGCGGCCAAAGCGGATGAGATCTTGCCTTCGCCAACCTTCCCACACCAGTTCAAGCCTACGTTCTTCCAGTATGTTGGCCAGCGTGGCCGTGCGTGCGGGCATGCCCGAACGGGCGCGAACGGCGTCCAACTCGGCCTGTCCGCTTTGTCCGTTGCGCACTTTTGCCTCGGCTAGCATCAGTAACACGTCGGCATAACGGTACAGAACGATGTCGTTGTCTTGCAGTTTGCCGTCTAAAAAGGAGTGTCTGTCTATCTCGTACTTGGCCATACGTGCGCCAGCTGTCTTTATATAGGGCGACGTGGTGAGGTCTACGGCCACGTTCAAAGGCATATACACCAGCGGTTGACCATTGTCTAGCCGAACCGTATCGCCGTCTACCATCACCGTGTCGGCGTAAAAGTTAAGCTTAAAGCGCGTATCTAGCTTTCCCGGTGTGCCATATCCGAAGGCGCGAACGGTGGAAATGGTGGCGCAGGGTCCGTTTTCCGACCCCATTCCCAATGCCTTGCCGTGGTTATAGTGCCGCGAACGAAAGAGATATTGGTATTGGTTGGGGTAGATGTTCTTGTCCATCGGGATGATGAAGATGTTCTCGCGCGAGGTTTCGTTGTGCACTTTGAAGTTGTCGGCATAGCTGTTTTCGAGCGTATAGCCGGCTGCTTGCAGCTTTTCACAATAGCGGATGGTGGTTTGCCAGGCGTTAAGCTGCTCGTTATCGACGGTGAAAAGGATGTCCTTGCCTGGCTTGCGGGCGTGGCGCACGGGGTTGTCGCAGGTGTAGACCTCGGCGTTTAACGCTAGTTTGGCCAATAGAAAATGTGCAACGGGGCGGGTTAGCCTGCCATAATACTGCCCTTGCAGGTTGGAATGGGCATCTGCCAGATAGGGCGCAACCTGCTGCAACTCCTTAAAGGCAAAGCGAAACACCTCGCTGCGGCGTGTGTTAGACACCTCTGCAACCGACGTTTGGTTTTTCTCTAACAGCGGAACATTGCCAAAAAGGTCTATCAAGTAATAGTAATACATGGCCCTGATGGCCCTTGCCTCTGCATTGTAGGCCATTAATTGGGATTGGTTGAGCAGGCTTTTGTGCTTGTCTATGAGGGCGATGGCATCGTTACAGCACACCACCGATTGGAGAAGGTAGCACCAAAGGTTGTACAGTTCTAGGTCGTTGGCACTCCATTCGTGGGTGTACAGCCGTTTCCAAAAGCCGCCGTCGTACCAGTCGCCGCCCCTAATGGGCACGATGGCCTCGTCGGTTGTGAAGGTACTATAATCGTATATGCCTCGGTTTGTGCCTTGAAGTCCGCTTCCATCTTCGACCGAACCGATGTTGTTGTACAGGGTGCCAATGCTGTTTATCCACAAGGAAGTGGGCGACGTGATGGCTTGGTCTTCCGAAATGCGGTCGCGTGGATCGTCTTCGAGACAGCTTACGAACATGCCCAGCAGCGCAATGGCCGCTAGGGTTAGGTGTATGATGTGCGTCTTGGGTTTCATTATGGGCGTGGTTTTGGGTGAGAAGTTAGAATTGAACGCTAAGCCCTAGCGAGAAAGAGCGATACGGAGGGTACGAACGCTTGTCGTCGATGCCAAGCGTGTTGTCTACCACATAGCTGTTGATGATGGGCGTTAAACCGCTGTAACCTGTGATGGTAGCGAGGTTGTTAACGCTGAGCGACAGGCGCAGGGCGTTTACAAAGCGCGAGTGGACGGGCAAGTTGCAGCCGATGGTTAGGTAGTCTATGTTCAGATAGTCGCCTCGTTCCAGCCAATAGTCGGTGGCTTTTTGGTCTTTGATGTTCTGTTGGGGTGCCTCGCGCAGCACGTTATAGTCGGGAAAACTGGCCATGTTCATATAAGTGAGCGACGTTCCGTTGTATATCTTATGCCCGAAGGCACCGTTTAGCTGCATGGTTACGTCCCACATGCGATAGCGAAAGCTGATGTTCGAACCCAAAGTGGCCTTCGGAACGGCCTGCCCTGCCACACGTCGGTCGCCGCCATCTTCCAAATTGATGCGTCCGTTGTTGTCTAGGTCGGCACAGGCATAGCTATACGAGCCGTCAGCGTTTTTGGTTAGTCCCGTGCAATGCGGCAGATAGAACACGCCAAGAGGCTGCCCCACCATCTGATAGGTAATGAAGTTGTGCCCGCCGTGCATGCCCGCACCGGTCAATCCGCCAATGGGCGTGATGTCGGGCGACGACAATTGCTCGCCGTTATACATCCCTGTGAGCGACAGCAGCTTGTTTTGCTGGAACGAGAGGTTCATGTTTACGCTCAGTTCCATGTCTTTTTTGCGGATGAGGTCCAGGCCAAGGCCAAACTCCATACCGCTGTTGCTCATGCTGCCGATGTTGGCCAGCAGCTTGTTATAGGCGAAGGGCGGCACGCTAACGTCGTAGTTGTACAGCATGTCTGTGGTTTTCGAGTGGTAGTATTCGGCGTAAACGTGTATGCGGTTGCTGAAAAATCCTGCCTCCATACCCACATTAAACGATGTGCGCGTTTCCCATTTCAAGTCGGGATTGATGTTGCGCAGTTGTCCCAAGGTAACGGTGGGGCGGCCGTAATGGGGCACAATGCCGTTGGGCATCAACATTTGCAGGGTGTAATAAGCCATTATTCCGCCCAGGTTTCCAGAGCGGCCAACACTGGTTCGCAGTTTAAATTGGTCGATCCAAAGCACGCTTTTCAGCCATTTTTCTTCCTTAACGTTCCATTCCAAGCCCGCAGAAGGGAAGTAACCCCACGTGTTGTTCTTGCCAACAAGCGTCGAGCCATCGGCGCGGAGCGTCAGCGAAAGGGCGTAACGCCCCAAAAGCGTGTACGAAAGGCTACCCATGAACGAGGTTAGCTTGGGCGATTCGTACCCACTTCCCGTGCCGTCTTGGGGGCGGATGCTGCCCGCGGTGAGGTTGTCGTAACCAAAATCGTTGCTCGAAAGGCCTTTCACCGTGGTGAAGAAGAACTGCTTGCGGTTGTTCTGATATTCAGCCGTGCCCGTCAGTTGCAGCTTGTGTGCGCCCCAGGTGTTGTTGTAGTTCAGTTGCACGCTGCCAAGTAGGTCTTCGCTTTTGTTTTCGCGGCGGTACATTTTGCCTTGCGCCTCGGTCCAAGTGGGTTGGAATATGTCGTTTTCGAGCGTTGTAAACGAGTACGAACCAAAGAGGCGGGCGGTAAGTCCCTTGGCGAGGGGGAAGTCGAAAGACAGGTGTGTGTTGATGTTAAAGCCGCGGTCGTGGTCCTTTTGGTGCAAAAGTGCCATAGGGTGGGTAATCTGCGAGGCCAGGGTGTTAACGTCCCAGCCTCCTTCGGCGTTCTGTTGGGTGGAGAAAGTGGGGTTTTGCGAGGCGGCAGAATAAAAAAGTCTCTGCGTATCGAGTATCTTTTTGTTGGATAGCGACGAGCCGAACAGCCCGAAGTTAACGGTGAGCCAATCGTCGAAAGCCTTTTGCATGAGGTCGAATTTGGCCGTAAAGTTGCGGTAGTTGTTGGTTCGCACCACCATTTGATGGTTCATCACGCTCATTGATGCGCGGTAGTTGCTTTGTTCTGTGCCGCCCGAAAAGGCCAAATGGTGATTTTGTATAAACCCCGTTTGCGTAATGGCGCGCAAGTAGTCGTTGTCTTCGCCGCCGTCGTTAACGCTTAGGCCAAGTGCCTTTGCCGTGGCAACGTAATTGCGCCCGCTCAGCATTTCGAGGTTTTTATACGCTGTTTCAAAGCCCACATTGCCGTCGTAAGAGATGTGGAACTTACCGCGTGCACCCTTGGCAGTGGTTACGATGATTACGCCCGATGCGCCGCGCGAGCCGTATTGGGCCGTTTCGGAGGCGTTTTTCAGCACTTGATACGAAAGAATGTCCGACGGGAAGATGGTGGAAAGCGTGGCAAGGTCGCTCGAAACGCCGTCGATGACCACGAGCGGGTCGTTTCCGCCCGTTAGCGAAGTGGTTCCGCGCACACGCACACTGGTAAGACTGGCTTGCCGTTGGTCGCCTCCACGCGACACATTTACACCGGCCAGGCGGCCTTTGATGGCGTCGAGTGGGTTGACGACGAGCCCTTTGTCGCCAAAACCGCCTGTCTTTTGCCGTACTTGTATCAGCGTTTGGTCGCCTTTTAGGCTGTCGGGGATTAGGCGCGACATGTATTGCGGTTTGTCTTCGCCCACTTGTGCAAACAAGTTTTCGGCGCATACAAACGACAATAGGCAGGCCATGAATAGGTATGCGGCAAGCCGAGCACGCAATGCAACTTTACTTTTGCCTTGCCCAAAGGAGCAAAGGCGTGGTTCTGAATACGAAAAAGTACCAACTATGTTCATAAGGGCGATTGTTTAGGGTGATTGTAGCGTAAGTTGAGGGATGGTGGTGCACACGTCTGCGGGCTAGTTTTGGGCGGCTGCCTCAATGCTCGCCGGCAGTGTTGAGGTGTTAAGTAAGTGGCAGTGTATGCCAAATGCCTTTGGGTATGGCTGGTAAAGCCTTCATTATGCAGCCTTGTGTGGCGGCTGTGCCCCATGTTGTGGGGCTGTCTGTTCTGTATTGTGGGTTGGGTGTAAGCCTGCTTACTTGTGGGCTTTATAGTATTCTAAGCCGATTTGCACGTTCTTCATGATGGCATCCGACGAGTATGTGGCACCTGTAATGGCATCGGGCTCGTCTTCAATGGCCTTGTTAACCGATTTGCCTTCCCAATATTTCAGCAAGGGTTTCACTTTGTCGAAGAACCTTGGCGTTTCCTGATTGGGTAACGTCTCTACCTTTACCACCTTGTTTTTCTTGATGTAAATCTTCACAGGGGTGGTGCCTTTAAAGCCTTTAACGTCGCGTGAAAGCTCGGTGGTGTTAACAACGATCATTCCCTTTTCCTTGGTCATGATGTTGTCGTTGTTGCTTGCACTGGCGAGTGTTGCCGCGAAAACCACGGCGGCTATTCCGAATATCAATCTGGATGTTACTTTTCTCATAACTGTTTGTTTACAGGTGTGTTAATTGGGGCACCTCGTTGGTTTTCCGTTCGGTGGCGGAATGGGTGGAGATGCCTTATTGCAAAGATAGGAATAAAAAAAGAAAAAGCCACCATGTGGGGGCAAAATGTTGTGCCGTGTTGCACGTTTTGTAGTTGTAGTGGTTGGGTTTTCGGTGTTTTTCGGGTGTAAAACGGCTTTTCGTCTTGATATAAGTTGCATCACTTCCACTTTGGTTTGTGTGGCGTTTTATATCGGCATGCGGAATTTGAAACAACCCGAAAGTATTAAATTGGATTCTTTATTTCTACAAACCTACTCTTGTTTGCCACCTCCTTTTAGAAAAGTTGTATTGACTTTTAATCTTTCTATAAATTGAGAGGAGCTTGTTTCTTTGTGCTGTAAAATCAAGGTAAACACCCCGCTCATGTACGCAGTAGTGGACAACGATACGATAAAGTTTGAAATTCTGCCCCCAAGTGATAGCCGTAAAGCGTTGTTATGTTTCAAAAAAGCCACCAGGCAAAAGGCATTCAAAGCATTCTTTACCAGCCAGAAAATTAGCTGTAGATGGCAGATTACTTCTGCGTTTGCATGCTGCTGTCTTCGTTGGGCATGAGCAGCATACCTTGCAACCGTTCGCGCTGGCGGTTGTAAGCGAGGCGTTTTCCGTGCCGTTGCCCATGCGCGTGTATGCGATAAAATTGTTTTTGTGTAGTTTTTGGTAAGAAATTTAACATTATGAGTGCCCTTTTCGTCAACCAATTGCCCACCTTGCCGCAAAAAATCGATTCTCGCGAAGGTTGGTTTTGATGCAAATAGGGGTTAGTTTGTGAATGCAGCAAAATGAATTTTTATTTAAACTGACCGCGACTAACACCCTTTTTGGGCTGTTTACTGCCAAATATACTGCATTTTGGTGCTAAATGGGGTGCGTTTTGGTGCTAAATGCAGTGCGTTTTGCCGCAAAATGCAGTGCGTTTTGGTGCTAAATGCAAGTTGTTTTGGTGCAAAACGCAGGGCAAAATGATGCTAAATGCGGGCCGATAAGCATAAATATCCACTGCAATGGTATAAATAAAACCCTTTCGAGACATGAAAAACATGGCTAAAAAGGGAAAAATAGCTGTTAAAAAGTGGGGTTTTAGGGGCAAAAAGGGGGAAATTGGAGTTGAAAAAATACGAGTTGGCAGCCAAAATAGAAAGGCTAAATGGTGCTAAATGCAGGTCTTCTTCTTAAAAATAGACAAGTTGGAAGGCGTGGTAGGTTAGAAATAGTGGATATACGCCGACTTTTTAACCAATATTTTCGCTAGAACGGAGTGAAAACTAGAGCGAAGTTGTAAAATAAAAAAGAAGAATTTAAGATTTAGTTGTAGGCCAAATCGTTTGGTGATTGACAAATCGCGTTAGGCAAGTGGTTTAAGCGTGTTGCTGCAAATATAGCGATTAATTTTTTCCGTTCAAACAATCCTAGCAAACATCACATGGCTTTTATCAAACCTCAGTCGCTCGTAGAGTTAATCATTGGTGTCTACTCGGCGTTTCTTTTGGCGGTATGAAAGCGGATTTTTCTAATAAACAGGTTTGGGCTAAATCAATGAACAAGCAATGGTACGTATTGGTAATATGTTCTGCGCCTAAACTT
>ERZ772827.871-NODE-871-length-15986-cov-7.018768_pt1 | contig 15986 bp, 21 predicted proteins | sample MGYA00580850_ERZ772827 | MGnify/ENA primary metagenome ERZ772827 (study PRJEB29015, sample SAMEA2737950) | human oral metagenome | biome: human oral; feature: human-associated habitat; material: dental | place: China | collected 2145 ...
GCCGGATGAGGGGCTGCAACACCAGCGTGCGGAACATGTTTTTGAGGGTGTCGCGGAAATTTTTGGCAAAGCCTTTGCCGTCCTCGAAGCCGCGAAGTAGCGCATCCGTCAAAGACTGGTTGATTTGGTCGGTTGTGCGCTGCCACTCGTCAGCTACCGCCTTTTGCGCTTCCTTGTTCGCCGCTTCCAGCTTGCCGTCTGCCAGCGCATCCAGTGCATCGGCCTGTTCGCGGTATTGGCGGGCGCGCTCGCTATCCACGCCCGCCGCTTCCAGCTCTGCGGCCATGCGGCGCGCGGTGGCTGCTGTGTCCCTGTATTTGGCTGCCTCCAGCTCTGCCAGCGCTTTTGCGGAAAGGCCGAATTTCTCGTTGGCCTCTTTCTGCGCGGCTACCTGCTTTTTCAGCGCGTCCGTTGTCTGGATTTCAGCTTGCAGGCGCTGCGCGTTTTCCGCTTTCGACTCCTTCAGCCATTGCGCCTCGCGTTCAGCGGCTGCCATCGCCTGCAATTCCACTTCCAGCGCCTGCTGCTGCGCGGCGGTCAGCTTCAGCCGCCCGCTTGCAACGTCCTCCAGTATCTTTGCGCGGGTCTTGTCTGCCTCTGTTGTCTTGCCCTCGGTTTCGGCGGCGTTTTCGTATGCGGCTGTTTTGCTTTGGATGGAGCGCACCAATGACTGGTATGCCTTGGCCTCGCGCTCTGCCTGTTTGGCCGCGCCGTCGCCCGCCCGCGTGCGCGATTTCGCAGACTTCGCGGCTTCCTTGTAGGCGTCGCTGCTTTTGTAGGCGGCTTCGTTCAACTGGTTCACGCGGGCGCGGTATTCGTCCGCCGTGATTGCGCCCATCTCCAGCGCTTTTTCCGCTTCCTTGATGCCTTCAACCTGCTTTTTGTTCACATGGTTGAGTTCCATCAGGATTTTGGTTCGCATCTCATCGGCTTCGGCGGCCTTCTTCTGATTTGAGATTTCCGCCTGTTGCGCTTTCAGCTTTTCCGCTTCCTGTTGCGCGGCACTAGCTACCTGCGTGGATTGCTGCCGATTACGTTCCTTGGCGCGCTCGATAGCTCCGCCGAAGGTGTCCCGGTAGTAAGTAGTCTGGTTGTCGTCCCACCCGCGCGCCATTGCCCCCGTGATACTTACCTCCTGCGTCGCGATAGGCTTGTACTCGGCCCGCGCAAAGCCTGAAAACCCTACTCGGCGGGTCACGGCGTTCATGCCATCTACGATGGCATTTGTTATGGCAACGGTGTTTTTATTCAGCCAGTTGAAAACCCCGATGAATGTGTTCTGGATTTTCGCGGCGGCGGCCACAAGCCCGTTCGCTATGGCGGCTACCACGCCATTGATGAAACCACTTACCTTGTCGAGCATGGAGGCAAAAAACATCGTGATGCCTTCCCACCAGCCGCGCGTGTCCTTGGCCGCTTGCTCGTTGGATTGGGAGATGGCGCTGGCTGCTTTTTCGGCTTCCTGGGCATTACCTTCCCACAGCCCGCCCAGAATGTCCATCAAACCCACGGCCTCATCGCCCGTGCCGCGCAGCTCATCCTGAAAAGCAACAACGGCGGTAGCCAAAGCCCCCACGGCCAGCGTGACCCAGCCAATCGGCCCCAGTGATGCAATGAAAGCCGTGGCTGCGGTAGCCATCGCACCAAACCCGCCCGCAGCCGCAAGAGTCGCCGCCGCCAGTCCGCCGGCGCCCGCAACGGCAGCAGATGCCCACGAGACAAACCCCACAGCAACCACCGACGCTGCGGCCACGGCCAGCGTTTCCATGTTTCGCCCGGCCCACTGCACAGCTTTTGCCACTGCGGCAGATGCGCCCGTGAAATCGTCCAGTTTGCCCACCAGCGCCACAAAGCGGTTGCCCACCACCGTGAGGGCCTGCCCGATGGTCGGAGTCATTTTCTCGAAGCTTTCCTGCACCGCGCCCGCTTGCGATTTCAGGGCGTTTACCACGGCCTCGGATGTGAGTTGGCCCTCCTTGCCCATCGCGCGCAATTCGCCTACGGTCTTGCCCATCCCCTTTGCAATGGCTTCAGCCAGCGCCGGGGCCTGTTCCAACACGCTGTTCAGCTCATCACCGCGCAAAGTGCCAGCCGCGAAGGCTTGGCCCAGCTGCACCAGCGCGGCGCTTGCGCTCTGTGCGGATGTGCCGGAAATCGCCATCGTTTGCGAGATGGTTTTGACAACCCCGGCCATCTCCTGGCCGGACAGGCCCAGCTGCGCCTGATTCATTGCCAGCCGCTGATAAAGCTCTGCTGTGGCAGAAAGCGACTGGCGCGAGCTGTTGGCAATGTCGATAACGCTTTTCTGCGCAGCGGCGAAGCTTTCCGTGCCTTGCGTCACCAGCTTCAGGCGGTTGTTCATGGCCGTCCACTCTTCAGCCGCGCCCATCATTTTTTGCAGGCTGAAAAACGCGCCCGCCAGCGCGCCAATGCGCACGGCGATTCCGGCAAATGCGCTTCCCGCGCCTGCGGCGCTGCGCTCGGCTTCTTTCAGCGCGTTAATCTGGCCGCGAATCGCGCCGCCCAGTGTTTGCGCGGCGTCTGACATGCCGCGCTGCGCCATCGCGTAGCGCTCATACTCTGCGCCCGTCATGCGCAGCTGGTTGGCCTTGTCCATCAGGGCGCGGATGTGCGCCTGTTCGGCCTGCGTGAACTGCCCAGCACCCCCGGCCAGAATCTTTGCCAGCTTTTCCTGTTCTTGCGCAGCGGCGCGTGTTGCGCTTGTCACGCCATCCAGCCCGCGCACCATGCCTTGCAGACCGGCCGCCGCCTGCTGCGCGCCCTTGGCCGTTGCATCCATGCCCGCCGCGTGGCCTGCCGATTTGCCCAGCGAGTCAAGGCTCTTGCCCGTGCGCCCGGCGGCAGCTTCTATTTGGGCAAGTGATTTATCAACTGCCGCGCCTTTACCGGCCAGCGCATCCAGATTCTTGATGGCACCGTCAATATCCGACGTGTCTATCTTGATGCCTACGCTTGCAATTTCATCCATTGCTTATCCTTCTTCTGGATGGATGGTTTCGAGCGCCTGCGCTTCCATCACTTGGATGTCATCGAGTAGCTCTAGCCATTCGTCTTTGTCGCGGGCCAGCTTGTCCAGCAGCGGATACACGGCCTCATATCGCAAGCCGGTCGGCCCATTCATGCCCACGTTCCACTGCGTGCGCAACCTGGAAAACGCATCAAAGGCTTGCAGGTTTTCCGGCCAGATGCAGGTCACCTCGTGCGCATAATCCTCTGGACGAAAGCCCCACGCATCCAATTCAGCGGCGGAATGCTGTTTTTGGTAAAGGGCTTCGGCCAGCGCCTTCAGTTTCCCAGGCGGCCTTCCATGCAGGCCATCCGATAGCCTGCAATGATTTCAGCGGCGGCAGCAGGGAATTCATTGCTCAAACGCTCCGCGTTGGCTGTATTCAGCGGCTCGTCCAAATCCCAGCTTTGCAGCATCTCAACAAGAAACTTGCCGTCTTCCGCCATGCCGGTTTCAACCATTTCGGTCAGCGAGCGCTTGTCGGCTGTTTCGCCCGCTTTGCCTCTTTCCTTGTCAAGAAAATCCTCAAAGAATTTGGCAAATTCTTTGCGTGTGCGGTATTTGTATTCAACGTTGATTTCGCAATCGGAGCCATCCAGCGCCTTGAATTTGATGCAGCGCTTGAAAGTAGCGGGCGCTTTGCCGAGTTGGATTTTTGCCATATCGAAGCCTTTCAAAAGAAAAGCCGCCATGCAGGCGGCTGGTTGAAAAATCAGTAACGGGTCGGGCGTGATTGCAACGAGAAAGTAGCCTTCACCTGCATCACCTGGCCCTTCGTCAATTGCGGCGTTTCGTTCAGGGACACGATGCCGTTGTAGAGAATGCGCGAACCGTTGGGCAACGTAAGGCGCAAACCGCGAAGCGCGCGGGTTTCAGAGGCGGCTTTAAGGGCCAGATAGCCGGGCAGGGTCGGGTCGTCGGCAATGCCAATCGTGATGGATTGGGCGCTTGTTACGGTCGGCAATTGGCGTTCAAAATCTTCTTCGAGATACGAGAAAGTCGCAAATTGCTGGTCGCCGCCAGAGGTGTCAAAGCTCAAAACCTGCGGGATTTGTGTCCACTGCGTAATCTGCCGGGCGCTACCGGCGGCCGTGCCGGTCGGATAGTGCTGCTGGTTTTCCGTGTTCATGCCTTCAAGATTGAAAGCACCAGCGGCGGCACCGGCTACGCGGATGATGCGCTCATTCAGGCGCTGCCAGCCGCTTAGTATTTCCACGAAATCGCCATTGGCGAAGCCGTGCGCGGCTGCCGTGGCTACTGCGGGATTGGCATTGGTGATGCCGGTAATGGTTTTGGCTGTGCCGTAACCGGTGGCGATTTCAACGGTTGAGCCATCAGGCAAACGTGCTGCCATTTTGTTTTCCTTTCGCGAAAGAAAAGCCGCGAAATGCGGCTGGGTTTTCTGCAACGGAACCGGCGCATGCGTCCAATGAGTTATGCGCCCCGTGGCAGTGATGAAAATATGGCAGGCTTTCGGCGCGGCCTGCGAGCGCGCAAATGCTTTATCTGCCCGCTTTGGCAGAAACAAGCCATTCCTCAAGGGCGGACAACATGCCCTTGCCCAATCGAATCAGTTTCTCAATCAAAATAATCGTGTGCGGCTGCATAAGCACCTCATTTCACGGCTGCATTTCATCGGCCGCATACCGGCAATCCACAGGCACCGAATACCAATCGGTTTCCTGAATGGCGTTGCGCGCTGTCATGGGCGAGATAACCTGAACGGACAAGCCGCTTTGCTCCATGCGCAAGGCCGCCGGGAAAAGCTCATCGAGCGCCTGCGCGATGTCTTCTGCCTGCCGCGCACCAGTCCCCGGCGGGCAGAAAACGCTTACCTGAAACACGCCGCGCCATCCGCGATGCTTGCCTTGCAGGTCAAGGCAAAGGGTTTGGGCGGGCAGCAGAAAAGCGCGCAGATGCGCGGCATGCGGCAAGCTGGCGGCGGCGTTTTGCCAAACCACCGGCAGGCCCCGCGCTTGCGCCCATGCGGCCAGCCTTGATTCAAATGCGGCCCGGATGCGTGCCTGGCTCATGTGGCGCTCCTGATGGCTGCGGCCACGTGCTGCGCGAATTCGGACACGGTGATACGCACAAAGCCCGCCGGGGCCTGCTTCGACCACCCGCTCTCAAGCCGTGGCCCGTAGGGCAGGTTGTTGGTGATGTAGATGGCTTGGCCCGCTTGCCACGCTTGCAGCCCAGCGGCGATGCGTGTCAGCGATGCGCCGCCCGCCTTATCCAGCGTCTGCGGCTGTTCTGCGGACTTCGCGCCTGCGCCATAGACCCACGCGCCACGAAAACGGCCGGTGTCCACCGGGGAGCGCATAACCATCCCGTTTGCCATTTGCAGGCAGGCCGCGCGGGTGACGGTTTCGGCTCTTTGCCCGGCGCGCTCTGCAAACTGACGCAGTTGCTCTTGCAGGCTAGCCACGGCCTTGCACCTCGTAAAGCACGGGCACACCAGCCGGGGCCGTGGCCTGCACGGACACGGCGCGCAAACTGGAGCCGTCAGCGAAAACCAGCGCATCCCCAGCCACTGGCGGGACTGCAACCGTGGGCGCAATCAGAACGCGCTTGTCACCTTGCAGAACCAGTGTGCCGTCAATGTCGCGGGCCGCATAGTCAATCACTGCTGCCGTGCATGGATAGTCTTGCTCCGTCATTGCAGGCCCGCCCAATGCGGGGTCATATGGGCCTGTGACGCGGCGGCGCAGCGTGGCGGCCTGGCCGAATCGGGCCAGCAAGCGCGTGGCCGTGGCTGCGGTCTTGGCGTAATCAAACGCGGCCATGTCACGCCCTCATCACCGGGATTTGCCAACTGCCCAGCGCCAGCCCTTGCAGCAGGTCATCAATGACGGGAAAGCGCCTGCGGCCCCATGTGCCCCTATCCGTGTAGCTCACGGAGATCGGCCCTACGGTCTCCTGCGTCACGGCCTGCGCTTCCACGTCCTCATACAGCGTGCCATCAAGCGCACGCAAGGCGGCCTCGCATGCGGCGGCCTGCACGTTGGCATGCACCGGGTCAAGGTATTGCGGGTAGACACGGCGCGCACGGATGAAGAAGGCCGCGCGGCGCAAAGCGGCTTCGCGCAATGCGTCACTGGCCGTCGCCCATTGCACATTGCCCATGCGGGCATGGTAGGCGTCGGCATAGGCCAGCGAGACGACCGAATCCCAATTTGCGGCGGGGGCAACAACAAGCGCCATTTATTCGGCCTCGTAAAACTGCGCTTTTTCGGCGTCTGGCAAAGCGTTCCAAGCCTCACCCGTCAAGCCGGAGCGTTTAAATGCCTCCAGCAGGGCGGCCAGCTTATCCGCGCTGGTTTTATGATGAAACTTCACGCCAGCCGCTTGCAGTGTTGCTTTCAAGTCTGTTTGCAAGCCCTCTGCGTCAGGCGCTTCGGTGTTTTCAAAGCGCGCCCCCCACAATGAGGCGCGCAGCATGTCAATCAATTCAGGCATTTGCCATTCCCCATAAACAAAAGCCGCCCGGAGGCGGCTGGTTGGCATTACAGAGTGCGAACAAAAGCAATCTGCGCTTGCTTGCGGGTAAACACCCGGTCCCAAGATGTGGCTTTCGCCAATTCCACGTTGTCGGGGTTGAATTGGCTGGATGCGTACTTGAAGCCTGTCGGATGCAGAATGAAGTGCGTGCGGCTGGCCAGCGTTTCTTCGCCCTCGCCATTGCCCGATTTCTCATCCCGCTCTACGGCCACAGGGTTTTTGGGGGCACCAAAGCCCATGCGCAAAGCGCCGGGGGCAAACAACACGGCCAGATACTTGAAGGGGTCTGATTGCGTCCCCGCGCCGGTGACCGGTAGGCCGTCGTCTACAACCACACGGCGGCCAAGGTAAGTCGGGAAACGGATATCCGCATCGCCCTCACGCAGATATTGGACAAGGTTGCGCTTTTGCAGCGTCGCATACTGCACCGAGTGCATGGCGATGGTTGCCAGATTGTTCATACCATCGCCCATCGTCGCGGCGGCATTGATGATGGCGTCGCCGCCAATCGTTTTATCCGTCGCGCTGGAAGCGGTGTGGTCGTAAATCATGTCGCCACTATCGTTGGCCTCATTATCAGCCAGCACACCACGCAAAACGGTGATGGCGGTCGCTTGATAGCGGCGCGCCCAGTAAGCGGCGATGCGGCTACGGATGACTGCTACCGGGTCAGGCGCATGCACCGCTGCGGCCAAATCCATGCTGCTCCAAAGCTGGTTGCGCATCAGCTTCACCGCGATTTGCTGGCCGCCGGTTGTCTTTTTCGGTGTAGCGCGAGCAGAGGGGTTATCCGATGAGACATTTTCAGTCTCATTTATCAGGTCGTTCATGTGCCGCAAATGGAAGGTGTGTCCTTCGCCATTTGCCAGGCGATCAAGCTCTGTGTCACGAGCCACGATACCGGAGTTGAAAAATGCCGTCAGCTCTGCGGATGCGAGCATAAATTCCGGCGTCCAAAACTGCGGGACAATAAAGTCTGACAGTTGGGTTGTAGCCATTCTGATTTCCTTTCAAAATCAATGTTTCTGCTTATGGAGCATGTGTAGCTCCGTCAGGGTTTTGGGTTGTCCACCATTACCACCGCTGCCGCTTGCACCGCTGCCGTTTGCGCCCGTGCCTTTCAGAATGCTGTCCTTGCCCGCGTATTGGCCTACCAGCATCTCAATGGCTTCTTCAAAATCAGCCAGTTCACCGGCGTTCTTGCCCGAGTAGAGTTTGTTGCCGTTGGCGTCCTTCGCTACAACGCGGCCTTCTTCAATGGCAAAGCGACCACCGAAATAAGCGCGGGCCATGTCAGCCGGTATGGCTAGCTTTTCCGAGATGTATTTCGAGCGAGCAAACGCGCCGCCTACCATTTCGCCGTAAAGCTGCGTTTCGAGCGCTGCCGCTTTCGCTTCCGCTTCATCCAGCTTTGTCTGGTATGACTTGGCGATTTCGCTTTTCACCTTTTCCACCTCGCCCGCGTCAATCAGCTTTTTGCTTTCCAGATTGGCTACGGTCTGCAATGCTTCAATGGCTTTGGCTGCATCCTCAATGCCTTCAAACGCTTTCAATTTGCTTTCTGCATCTTTAAAGCGCTTTTTGTAGTCTGCGTTTTCGCCATTCAGCTGCCCGATTTTTGAAAAAGCCTGCACGGCATCGAAAGCAAGCTCGCTGCCGTCGTCTTTCACATAAACCGGTTTGCCGTCCTGCAAAACTGCATGGCCTTGGTCATCGAGTTTCAGTTTCATGATGGTTTTTCCTTTTGCTGGAAATGAAACGGCTGACTGCCGCGAAAATGCCCCTGCGCGGCTGGACTGCCGCCTCTTTCGGGCAAAGAAAAAGCCCCGGCGGTTTCCCGTGCGGGGCTGGGTAAAACATGCGTGCGGGCCGCTTACAGGCCCGCCCTTTCAAACAGCGCCGCATTTCTGCGCCGCAATTCATCCAGTGTGTAGACAACGCCCTTGTTATTGGTGAACGCGCTCACATCAAAATCACCGGAGCGAAACAGCTTGCCGCGCGTCGCGCCCAGCACATCGTCCTGCACGCTGGCGGGCTGGGAGCGCAGCCACTGCGAAAACGTCATGTCTGCTGCCACCGGCCCATCCGCGCTGGCGCGCTGGCTGGGGCGGTAATCCAGCCCGGCCAGAGGCTTCAGCACCGGGACAGTGGTTGAGCGGCAGTTCAGATGCCGGGGCGGCAGGGGGCCTTTGCCAATCGGGAACACGCGCCCGCTCAATGAGGCGCATGTAATCGACGTGCGGCTATCCAGCGTTGCTACGAAGCGCCAGCCCTGCACCAAATCGGCATTCGCTTCATACGTGCGCTGCTGGGTGAAAGCGGATAGATGATTGATGGCTGTGCGCGCCATACTCTCCACGTAACGGCGCGGCGCTTGCATCAACCCATCGGCATAGCCCGCCGCCCGCGTGCCCCTGATGCGCCGCACGATGGCGGCCACTGATTCACCTTCCAGCCAGCCCAGAGAGACGGCATCGCGAACCATCCGCGCCCGCTCGCTGCTTAGGCCCGCCAGAAACTGCGCCATTGGCACGGCCCCTCCGTGACTGACGCGGAAGGGCTGCGCCCACGCTGCCGCAAACACCTGTGCCGCTTCAACGCCTGCCACGCTGACATGCGCCGGGGCGGCTGCCAGCAGCAGGCGATGCTGGAATGCGGCCTCGGTCGCCGCAAAGCTCTCCAATTCATCCTTCAGTGCCCGCCCCAGCCGGTCATAGGCCGCCTGATTGACTTGCCGCACCTCTTGCAGCAAGGCTTCAAGGCGCGATGCCGTGTAGCTTTCAGGCAGGCGCTCCAGCGCATCCAGCAAGGCCGCGTAAAGTTCTGCATCTGCCCGGTTCAGCACCGCAAGCATGCGCGCCACAACGCCATTGGCGTAGCGCTGCAATGCGATGGCGTGATGGATGGCGCGGTCTTCCAGCGCTGCCTGCGTCATTCGCTTTTGTCGCCCACACTACCCAGCGCCGGGCCATCTGCCGCGACTCGCTCCAACTCTGCCGCCGGGTCAAGGTCCGGGGACAACAGGCCGCGCCGTTGCTGTTCGCGAATGGCCGTCTCCTTGCTGATCAGGCCCGCCCCCTGCATGGACAGAACCAACTGCGCCGATACCTCCGACAGGCTGCCCGCGCCGAATTCCTTGAACAGGCTCACCTTGCCGCCTTCACCCGTTTGCATCCAGTCAGCCATCAATTGCAGGCATTGGTCGAGCGAGTCTTCAAAGTTTTCGACAATGGCAAGCAGTTCCGATTTGTTGGCTTCGGCGTCGTTGCTGGATTCGGTCGCTGTGCGGCTGCCGGGCTGCTTCATCAGCAACTCCGCGCCCGTCTGAATCATCTGCTGTTCCAGCGCGTCCAGTGCCGCCGCCCCCGCGCTGATGGCTGCGCCGGAATGCTCCACGAAGTGCATTGCGCCGCCCTGGGGCAGCCGCACAGCCGTTGATGCGCCTACGCGTAAGGGCGCTCCATCCTCTGCCCCGGCAACAACCAGAATGGGCACGCGGGCCACATGCAAGATGGTGTCCTGATCGCTCTGGCTTTGCCAGTGCTTGACGTTCAGCCAGGCCAAATCGGCCAATGGCGGCTCGCCAGCCATGAAGCCCCGCTTGCGCCCGTAAAACGGCACAAACGGAATTTCTGGCATGCCCACGGTATCGCCGCCATCAATCTGCGCCCATTGCGCATGCGCCTGTGCAGGTTCTTCAAACAAGGCCCAGCGGCCCGGTTCCAGCAGGCGCACGCGGCGGAGGGTCTTTTCGCTGTATTCGCCGTCCGGGATGGTTGCCGTTTCCAGCAGGCGCAATTGCGTCAAGCGGTAGCGGCCATTCACACGCTCCGCGCGCCAGCCCAGAATTTCATGATGGCGCACAAACACCAGATACGGGCGCATCCCCGCCGCCTTTTCCTGCGCGCGGATATTGCCCACGCCGTCAGGTCGGCGCGTGTAGTCCACCAGCACGCCACAGATGCCAAAGGCCAATGCCTCATGCATCAGGCGCTGCGCGAACACATGCAGGCTGGAGCCTTCGCGGTCGATGTCATCCAGTAGCGCCTGCATCTCCGCGCCCGCCTCATTGACGGTCAATTGCCGCGAAAACGGTTTGCCCGCCATCACGGCCAGCGTGCGCCGGTAGGCGGGGAACAGGGTTGCCGTGTCCTTGCGCCATTGGTAGGCGTCATCATCCTCTGCGGGCCACTGTGGCAGGTAGGCCCGGCCAGCGGCGCGCATGGCGGCAGTGCCGCCAATCAGGCAGTCGGCCAGATGCCAGGCGCGGGACAAGTGCGCAAGCTGCGTTGATGGTGTGGCAATGCCGGAGATGTTCATGTCAGCTATCAAATGCGCAATGCCGATACCACGGCCTCACGCTTGGCAATCGGGAAACGGTTCACCAAAAAATATCCCAGCGCATCGTTGGCGTGGTCGTGGCCGTTATCTTTGTCTGGTTCGCCGTGGGCACTGTAAGCCTGTTGCTCAAGCGATTCAGTCAGGCGCGGGCAGGCATCCGTGTTGATGCGCCAGCGGCGCTCGCCCGCGTCGTTCAGAATCATCGCGTTTACCGCCAGCACGCGGTCACGCACTGCGGGATTGGCGCTGCCTACGCGGATTTGGAAGCCCGCCGAACGCAGAATGCTCAAGTCAGATTCGCTGGCATTCTTGCTGCTGGTGTTGGCTCCGCTTGCATCCGGGTAAATGACAATGGGATGCTCTGGATACCGTTCTTTCAATATCCGCGCCATGCTGGGCGTGTCACGCGCGCCCGTAATTTCCGCCACCGTCAGAGGCAGGCCATCGCGAATCACGCTGATGACGGCTGTCCCGTTCAGGACGTTGAAGTCTTCTCCCACATGCAACACCTCACCCGGCTGCGGGCTGGCGTCTGTGTGGTTCAGCATGCGGTCGAAATCTGGATACACGCTGCCGCTGTTCAGGTTCGTGAATTTGCCGTGCAAATACGCATCAACCAGCTGCGGCGGGTAGCTTTGCCGCAGAGATTCGATGTAGTCCGCCGGCAGGTTCGCCTCGTTGTCATACGTGCTGGCCTGAATCAGGCCATACAACGAGCGTAGTTCCGGCTTGGCCGCTGGCTCCTTGACCCACTGGTTGTAGGTGAACTTGAAGCCTTCCGGCGTCGTTGTCACATCCACGCGGTTTTGCAGGCCCTCAACCTTGTAGCGCATGCGGGCGATGATTTTTCGCCATGCGTGCTGCGCTTTTTCGGTTGGCAGGGTGTCCAGCTCATCAACCAGCGCATGCCCGATTTTGAAGCCGATGATGCTTCCGGGGTTATCCATCGAGCGGCAAATGATTTTGCAGCGTTCCACGCCGCCATACAGCAGCTTGACCTCCTTTGCCGATGTGGTGATGCTGGTTTCAAAGCCAAAATCAGCAGCCACTTCCTCTATCGTCGGATAAAAGATGTCCCGAATCTGCGGGTAGGTCGGCGCAAAGTAGCCAGCATTCACGCCGGGATAGGCTAGCGCGTGCATCATGAGAGCCGCGCACCCTACCCACGTTTTGCCGCCCCCGAAGCCGCATACGAACGCCCGGTATTTGTGCGGCATCTCCAAAAAGTCGCATTGCGGGTCATTCAGCTTCGGCAACTGCCCCGTCCTTGCGGGCAGATACCCGCTGGATGACAACCTGCACCGGGGGCATGTTGTCTTGCTTGTCTTCGTTGTCCGTCACAGCCAGTGCAGCCATCGCCAATTCGCGCGCCGCGACAAACACGCCGGCCACCGTGCGCAAATCAATAGGCGTCAGCGCATCCCGCAGGTGGGCCGCCGCTTTGGCCTTCAACGCGCGCGCCGCTTGCAAGTCTTCTGCATTCCATTTGGCAAGCGCCTCCGCCCGGTCAAACGTCAGGGCTTGTTGCGCCGTCTTGCTTACCTTTTGCGCCTGCTGGCGGCGCTCATCGCGCCACTTTTCGCGGGCGGCGCGCCTCATCATGGGGGATGCCTTGATGCCAAACGCTTGCGCAATTTCGCGTAGAGACTTGCTGCTGTTGATATACGCCAGCTTGATAGTCTCCCAATCCACTTCCCGGCTCGGTGTCATCTGTGCAACGCCAAAATTTCTGCCGGGCTGATGTAAAGCTCACCCTTGGGGATGCCCAGGTGGTTCAACAAGCGTTCTTTCTCTGCCTTGTCCTTGCAGACCACCGTCACGTAGTAGTCCACGTTCTGGCTGTCGGCCTTTTCCTCTTTCATGGCCTGCCGCTCTGCCTTGATCTGCTCAAGGTTGTTCTTGGCTTCCTTGGCCTGCGCAGAATCGCCGAACAGTTCATCGAGCGCTTCAGCGCCGCCCATGATGAATTCCACATCCACGCGCTCAAAGCCCATGTCATCGAAGCTGACTTGCTTGCCAAGCTCCGCCAGCAATTCGGCATCCCACGAGCCTTGCAAGTTCTGGTTGTTCAGGCGGACAAGGGCCTTGGCCTCTTGTTCTGGCGTGAACTCAACGATGCTGACTTCAATCTGGTAGTCGTTGCTGAATGTCCCGTCATCGTTGGCGTGGAACTTTTCCAGAAAGTCAATGGTGTGCAGGCGCTGATGGCCGCCCACCAGATTGCCGGTTTGCTTGTTTAAAACAGGCGTGTCCATCACGCCGATTTCTTTCACGCTGGCGCGGAGCTTCTTGCGCGCGCTTTCGCTCATGCGGCGCGGGTTCAGCGGGTGTTCGTGAATCTGGCTGCGCCAAACCAGCTCAACCGTGCCGCTTTGGAACTTGGTTTTCGCCATACATCCTCTCCCTCACAAGCGCCACCTCCACATCAGGAAACGCTTGCGCAATCTTTTCAAAGTCCGCCGGGTAGTGCTGCTTCACCAGGGCGAGGTCTTTCGCATCCAGGCTGCGGAAAGAGTGCCCTAGCAAACGAGATTCAGGGGACACCATCAGCTTGTGCATCTGCACGTAGTGCGTGACGTTGTCCTTCGACCAGTAGGCCAGCGGGAAAAAGCGCCCGCGCTTGGCATCGACAGAGCCGGAGCGCTTAATCATGGCGTTGCGGATGACGCTGTCTTTCGCCCTCTCGCCTGCTGCAATCCAATGGCAGCCAAACGCCTGCCGCACATGGGCATACACATCCGCCACCTTCACGCGCGGCAGGTTCCAGTCTGGTTTGCAATACACGCCCGCGCGGTAGAAGTCGGACAGCTCAAAATGGGGAATGCGGTAAATCTCCAGCCCATACTTGGCCTCCGCCCATTTCAAAACGGCCTCCTGAAAGCTCAAGCCAGCGACCTGATACATGAAAAAGGCATGCACCGTTTTGAAATGGCGGGCGCACAAGTCCAGCACCACGGCTGAATCTTTGCCGCCCGAGTAGCTCACGATGACTTCTTGCGTCAGCGCGGCCTGCCGCTGGATGGCAGAAAACAGCGTTTCAGCCACCAGCCAGACCTGCGGAGCGGCGGGCGGCGCGGTAGCCTGCACGGTTGGCCTGCGCCACGCTCTTGCCAGCGCGGGTGGCGCGCAACACGGCGGCCCGGTATGACCGGTTCTCTTTCGTGCCGCGCCCGCCTGAGCCGCCCATCGAGTAGCGGCGCTCCGCTTGCAGCCCGGCCCAGCCGCCACGGCCGCCGCCTTTGTATGAGAGCGCCATGCCCCGCGACAGCTCGCGGGCGCGCGCATTGCGCCCCTGAATGCTTCCCTTTTTCTGTTTGCGCGTGCGCCCTTTCACTTTGGGCAGCGTTTCGCGAGATGCATTGGCGTCAAAGTTCTGACGATAAGTAGTTGCCATTTCGGTTCTCCAATCCGGCGGCAATACAAAAGCCGCTCAAAGAGCGGCTGGCGAATCAAGGCCGGTTGGCCTTAAACGGTTTCGGGCACTCGTTTGATGCCGTCGCGCTTTTTGCGGCGGCCCTCATACTCAAAGTCGCACCAAAACGCTTCCCCGCGCAGGGGGAATATCTGGGCGCCCGGGACGTCGAACAGGGAGAGCCGCCCCGAAACAGGCGCTGGCTCCACCGGAAACACGTCTCCAAGCACCCACGCATACAGGCCGGGCGACCATTCGACGCCTTCGGCCTCCACTTCTTCGCGCGTGGCCGGGCGCACATCGAGCAACTCCACCACGCACATCTGGCAGCCCAGCGGGGCAGGCAGCACCTGCTTTTTGCCGTCCACCTCTACCTCCACCCAGACGCCGCTGTCGTGCTTGCTGGCACAAATCAGCAGCTCGCCTCGGTGGTTCGTGGCCCACGTGCGGAATTCCAGCTTTTTCCGCCCGTCATTAATGTGTAGCGCCCATGGCTGGCGCACTGATAAAGCCTTCATGTTGCCTTTCGGGTAGTTAAAAGAGCCATTTTATCGCATTGTGCGCTGTTTTTGCCTTGGCTATTAGCACAAAAAGATATTGGCATCAGCTTTTCGCAGCGCCAGCGCAGGCTGGTTTCCTGCACAATCGCGGCATGATTCCATCCCCCGAACGGCACCAGCCCACACACGCCTACTTTTTGGAGTTGCGCTCACGCATCAACGCCAGCGCAAACTGGATTGCGCACAACACAGGCATCAGCCGCCGAAGGCTGGACTACCTTGCAATGGGCAGGCGCGGAGATGCTGCCGTGGTGATGAGCTACCCGGAGCAATTCATCCTTGAGGCGCTCGCAGAGCATGCAGAGCGCATTCCGGGCAAAAAATTTGTCCGTGCGCCGAAAGCATGAAAAAAGCCCCGCCAGCATGTGCTTGACGGGGCCATTTGGGCGCACCTCTCCCGCTGTATCGCGCCATGCAACGTAGCCATCAGCAGAGCATGGGAAACCAACGGGGATTCGCCGCGCGACACGCCTTTTCCTTTTGCGTGTGCCATCGGCGGAGCATTTATAGCACATCAGCGCGCGCCGCGCAAGCGTTTTTTCATCACCTCATAGGCGCGGGCTTCGCAGTCATCCAGCAGATTGAGCGCCTCGCGCAGAGGGCTGCGCGCTGGCGCGTGGCGTTTGCCCGTGCCCACGCATGAGCGGCAGGCCATGCCCAGCACCGGGGAGCCGGGCAATTTGGAGTAGCCGCGCCCCCTGCATTTCGGGCAGGCGTCATCCAGCCAATGCACCAGAGCTTTTTGCGCCAGTTCTGCCGGGCCTTCATGCCCACGCTTGCCCGCCCATGCCGTCAGCCTCGCCAGCGCGGCGGGCCACGATTTCAGGCCGTTCATGAAAAGCCGCGCATCCATGACATCGTCGCCTGCTGGCTTCGCGCTTCCGTCCCATTCGCTTTTCAGGCGCAACAAAACCGCGCCCAGCATGCTGTGCGTCATGCCTGCGGCCATCAGCACATCCGCGTCTGTGCGCCGGTCTGGCTCTACTTTCAAATTGTGCGAGTGCACCGCAACCGAGTAGCGTTCGGCCACTGTCCGCGCTTCATCATTCAGCATCTGCTGTTTCTCCTTCCGTTATCCCTCTGCGTCCGCTGCCGCACTGAACCGCACGCCGTGCTGCGCGCCCCAGGCATACACATACTCCAT
>ERZ772827.872-NODE-872-length-15984-cov-4.186703_pt1 | contig 15984 bp, 13 predicted proteins | sample MGYA00580850_ERZ772827 | MGnify/ENA primary metagenome ERZ772827 (study PRJEB29015, sample SAMEA2737950) | human oral metagenome | biome: human oral; feature: human-associated habitat; material: dental | place: China | collected 2145 ...
TATGTAAAGATCATCAACGAGAATGGCGGACATATGCCAGATGCGGTCGGTATCCCTGAGGATCAGCTGCGCCGTGCGGCAAAGTCCTCCGTCTGCAAGATCAACATTGACTCCGATCTCCGTCTTGCAATGACAGCTGGTATCCGCGAACACTTCAATAAGGAGCCGGGACACTTCGACCCGCGCCAGTATCTTACCGATGGCCGCAGCTATATCAAGGAGCTCGTTTCGCACAAGATCAAAGAGGTTCTTGGTTCCGACGGCAAGGCTGCCGAAGTTCAGGCGCTCATTGACCAGAACAAGTAAAAATCTTACGCTTTGATAGCGGGACAAATGATATGACCTTACCTCGTGAACAACAAGAGTAAGGTCATATTTTTATGTGTGTTTATTGCCGCCTGTTCTGTTGAGTAACAATGATTTATCTGCTCTTGTAAACATAAAAGGAAATGTTGAATTGAACATCTATTTATATATTAGATTGAATAATAAAAAAATTCTATTTTTATGTTGACAATACATCTCAATATGCGCTATGATTCCATTTGTGAAACCTAACCCAGTTCACAAAATGTATTATTCACGAAGGAGATCATTTACCCATGCGTACAACAAGCAAAGTTCTATCACTTCTCCTCCTTGTCCTCTCTATTGCCCTTGTCGGATGCGGTGGAGCGGATAAGGCTGCGGAAAAGAAAACAGCGGAGCCATTCCGTATTGTGACTTCATTCTACCCAATGTACGTTGCAACCATCAACATTACGGATGGCGTTGACGGTGTAGAGGTTTACAATATGACAAAGCCCCAAACAGGCTGTCTGCACGACTATCAGCTGATGACGGAAGATATGAAGACGCTGGAAAAGGCGGATGCCTTTGTCATCAACGGTGCGGGTATGGAGGACTTCATGGGCAAGGTGACCGAACAGCAGAAGAAACTGAAGGTCATTGATGCCTCGCGCGGAATCGAACTCATCCATGACGAAGAGGGAGATAACCCGCATGTCTGGCTGAGCGTTACGGAGGCTATTGCGCAGGTGCGCAATATTGCCGATCAGCTGAAGGAAGCCGATCCTGCACACGCAGATGCTTATGAGAAGAATGCTGCAGCATACATCGAAAAGCTCACGGCACTCAAAACAGAAATGCACGCGGCGCTCGACAATGTTCCGCACAAGGATATCGTTACGTTCCACGAGGCATTCCCCTACTTTGCAAAGGAATTTAACCTGAACATCATCGGCGTAGTAGAGCGCGAGCCGGGGACGGAGCCGACACCGACGGAACTGCAGGAAACCATCGAGCAGGTCAACTCTCTTCCGACCAAGGTGCTTTTTACAGAGCCGCAGTACTCCCCTGCTGCCGCTGAGACCATCGCACGTGAGACGGGAGCCAAGATCTATACGCTCGACCCGGTTGTGACCGGCGAGGCAACCCCTCAGGCAAAGAATGCGTACATTGATACGATGAAAGCTAATATGAAGGTATTGAAGGAAGCTCTGCAGTAATTTTCCGCACACATATAAAGACATCCACCGCGATATGCGATGGATGTCTTTATATATGTGCAGCTCTATTTTTTCGTCGCTCTTGAAAAAACCGCTTGATAATCGCGGAGCATTCATCTTCCAATACGCCCGCGCGCATTTCCGGCTGATGGTTCAATGCCGGACAGCCTGTGATGTTAAAGAGAGACTCACAGGCTCCTGCCTTTGCGTCTGTTCCTCCATATACCACACGGCTAATACGGCTCATCACAATCGCACCTGCACACATCGGACATGGCTCGATGGTGACATAAAGCGTCAGTCCCGTCAAACGCCACCGATCAAGGACCTGACAGGCACGTCGAATGGCGATCAGCTCTGCATGAGCAGTTGCGTCATGTTCCGTTTCGCGCAGATTATATCCGCTCGCGATGACTTCTCCCGCATCATTCAAGATAACGGCACCAATTGGAATTTCGCCAAGCGCATACGCACGCTCTGCTTCTGCCAGTGCCAGACGCATTCCAATCACATCATCCGGCATGGGGCAGTTTTCCCTTCATATCGGAAATATCAACTTTCCCTTGATAGAAAAGAGACTGTGTCGGACGGCCAACATCGAGTTGATACGCCCGACTCGAGGGATCATTTTCCGATGATCTCCTCTTTTTCTTTTCGAGCTCATCTTCGAAAATAGAAGCAAAAGCTTCGTCCTGCTCGCGCTCCTCAAATCCTCTTTTCCGTTCAAAAAGTTCTTCATTATCGAACCGCAGGGACTTTGTTCGCATTACGCGTGCAACACGTTCTACCATCACTAACACCTCCCATCAATATTGACACACTATTCTATCTTATACAATTAATATCGTTTTGTTTCAATGGAACTTAAACAAAAAAGACAGTATTTATCACAATATAACGTGACATAACACTGTCCTAATGCATTCTTATATTAGCCCGGCGGCCACGTTAGAGAACGTCCGCCGAGAATGTGAAAGTGCAGATGCCCGACGGTTTGCCCGCCATCTACACCCGTATTCGTCACAAGACGAAATCCACCTGCGTCGATGCCAAGCTTGCGTGCAATCTCCGGAACCACCTCGATCAGAATATGTGCAGCCACATCCCTGTCCTCTGCGCCAAACTCCAAAATACTTGCAATATGTTTCTTCGGTATGACGAGAACATGCTCCGGCGCCTGTGGATCGAGATCACGAAACGCAAGCACGCACTCGTCCTCATATACCTTTGTGGATGGAATTTCTCCGTGTGCAATCTTGCAAAAGATACAATCCGCCATAGGATTCACTTCCTTTTAATACGATTTATTGGAACAATTCGCTAAAAAGTAAATTATTCCTGCCTATCTTGATAATTTTCAATGTCACACGAGGAATATCACCGTTCTGTTAGAAAAGTGATTGACATTGTATCACCCTATTTTATAGAATTTAACTGCAATTAAATAAACTTGTTTTCCGAGCAAAAATATCTAAGGGCGCAGTGCCTATGATATTTCGCCTGAGCAAGCATTTTATGGAATGTTTACGCTCACAGGGTTATCGCAGAAATGCGGCACCCTTCCCGTATTGAAAAGGAAAACGACAGGAACGGACTGCTATTTTTATGTGCAGGGACTGTTTGTCGTGCGCTTTGTACGGGAAACAGTCCCTTTTTTGTGTATCTATGGCGAACTGAAAAGGAGAGGTATTCATGAAACGAACACGGAAGTACCAGACCGCCCTCATGGCAGCCGTCATGGCAGGATTTGCATTTCTGCCGCAGGCATACGCCGCCGACACGGAATATGAGACTGATACGGTCAAAGTAGAGGCAGAGGGCGTTGACAAGTACCTTGTGACAACGAACACGATCACAGAGCAGGAGATCAAGGATCGCGGCTATCGTGACCTTGCCGATATCCTTTCGCAGGTCCCGGGGCTCTATATAGCGCCTGCAGCAAAAGACAGCAAGATGGTACGCGTTCGTGGTGCGAGCTCCGATCAAACAAAAATCTATATTGATGGTATTCCTGCCTTCCCTCTTACGGGTATTGTGTCAAACGCAGCGTCCGATCTCTCGACGATTCCGGCAGACAGCATCGCAAAGATCGAGATCATCAAGGGATCCGGTCCTGTACAGTATGGTACGGACTATAAGGGCGGTGTCATCCTCGTAACAACGAAGGGCGGTAAAGGTTCAGGAAAGTTTCGCGTGAGTGTTGCAGGCGGTTCGAATCATACCTATGATGCAAAGCTCGGCTACAGCGGCAGCGATAAAAATATCAGTTATGCCGTCAATCTCTCAAAGCATTATTCAGCAGGCTATCTGGAAAATCAGATGGACAAAAAATTATACTTTGATAGAAAAATAAGATTCAAAACAAGCAGCAAGTCCTCATTGATGCTGAACGGCTACTACTCTGATATGGAAAGAGAGGTTCCAGAGTCCATTGATCCGGCAACAGGCCAGTATCTCGCGCCAAGCGGTCCAATATGAGAGCCGTCCAAACGATATATGGCAGTACGATGTCAAGTATTACCACATAATTGACGAGAACAATCTCTGGGTTCGTAATCTGCTGAACACAGAGGGAGGAAGTCTTCCCCGCTTTACGCATAGAGCTCCGCAGTGGTATCGCAGCGGTTGGTTCTCACGAGGCAATGGTGTCGAAGCAAATGCCTCGGTTGCTTATGACAGCAAAAATGTATTGAGTTTTGGGGCAAAGTATATAAAACTCAGTTGGAACACGGATGAAAACAACACTTCCTATCGTCGTGACGGAAATGATGCACGCAGGAGCTTCTACGTTGAGAATGCATGGAGCGCCGACAATAGAACCCGGCTCACCATTGGAGTCCGCCGTGAAGACGTGACGCAGGATTTCCGTGATAATGACACAGCAACACAAAAAATAACCTCAAAATCCAATGTGTTTGATCCTGTTCTGAATTTTACACATGATATAACAAAGCATGATACAATTCGTCTTTCGGCAGGACGTTCTCATGTATTTGTCGGCTCAAAGGATGCGGCAGGAAATATTCGGAGCGGCTATCCCGTCCCAAAGCCAGAACGCAATAGCAGCTATGAGCTTGGGTGGAAGCATAAATTTGGTACAAAGGCCGAGTTTGACCTTACCCACTTCCGCACCGAGGTTCGAGATCGCATTACAATGGTAAGATATGGACGTGACCGCGTTTTAGAAAATGTCGATAAGACGCATATTCGCGGCTTGGAACTTTCCTATCGACAAACGTTTAGTCCAAAGCTTTTCGGCTTTGCTAATTATACATGGATCAATGCGAAAGACGAGAGCGCCGGTATGACAACGATTGCCTCCGGTCTTCCCACGCAGATATTTAATCTTGGCGTTACCTACCGTGAGGGCAAGCTTTGTTCCACGCTGCTTGGACGAGCTATGCGCGCACGGTTGGATAGCAGCGGTGATCCGGACAGCTCCGGCTACTTTACGGCAGATCTCGATCTGCGTTATGAACCGCAGGCGGATCCCGGCATATTCCTGCGCGTCAATAACCTATTTGATACGGACTACCAGTATAGATGGGGCAATCCTGCCGATGGCACGAATTTCCTCCTCGGCGTGGATATGACGTTCTAAGCACAAAAACGAGCCAGCTGCAGGAGCGCCCCTATCGGCTCACTACGTTCGCCACTTCCCCCATTTCGACGGGGGAAGCTAATATACTGTAATGTAAGGCCTCCCCCGTGCGACACGGGGGAGGGGGACCGCGAGAGCGGTGGAAGGGGCGTTTTGAGCGTTCATGCAACACCAACAAAGGGCTGCTGTACGAGTCAAAAGACTTCGTGCAACAGCCCCCTGTTGCATTATGTCAGTCGGTCAGCGGAAGAACGTCCGCCATCTTGCCGCAGCTTGCAATATCGGTTCCATAGCCGAAATGCACGAGATCAGCGGCAAGCGCAGCATCGGTTGCGGTAAATCCCGAAAGCCCGTCTGCACCGTAGTCAAAAAGACATGGGTGCATGGGCACGGAGGGACCGACGAGGACGGTCACAGCATTCCTTGAGAGTTCCAAGAGGCGCGGCATGGTCTTGTTGGCGAATGTCGCCCCTGTCATAAAGACAAAGTCCTGCTGCGGCAGAAGGAACTCTGCCGCCTCGGCCGGATAGTCCCCCCACTCCGGCTGCATCTCGAGGATGGAGAGGTCGCATATCGGTTCCCATTTCTTTTGGAAGTTAGGAAAGTGCCCAATGACAGCGACTTTGTTGTCGCGAATTTGCTCCGTATACATGGCGAATGCTTCCAGCTTCTTGCGCTCATCCAGTGTTTCGGCGGACGCATCCTCGCCGTGGAATCCCTGCATCGCCTCCACCTTGGACGGCTGATTGTAGTAAGCATTGATGGCGGCAGCGGCGATGGAAGCCTCCTGCCCCTGCCACGAGCGCACGTACTCTCCCGCCTCGCGCAGAGAACAGCCGAGAAAGCTCTCCTTTCGCAGACGTGGGCGGCTGTATGCAGGGATCGTCATGCAGATGCCGACCAAATCCCCTGCACGCACATACGTCCACGGGCGTCCGACGGCGTAGCCGTCGATATAGATGTCCTGCGGCAGCCCGTCGATGATCTCATCGTAAAGATTCCAGTAGTTCACGAAAATACCTCCTCACAGATCTGTTGCCTCTAGGATAACACAGCGATTCAGAGGATTCAACGGTGAACGGAGAACGAAAGGAAGATGTTTGTGAAAAAAAGAATTCCTTGCTCATCGTATTATTGCTCCTCCTCGTACTACTCGTCGGATGCGGCCAGGAGACAAAGGAGAACCCTGCCTCTGAAACCTATTTATTCACGGACTCTGCGGGGCGTACGGTCGAGCTTCCAAAACAGATTGATCGCATCGCCCCCTCGGGCGGTCTGGCACAGATGGCACTCTTTGCCATTGCACCGGATAAGCTCGTCGGCGTTTCCGGGCAGTGGAAGGATACCGTCCTTCCCTATGTAGGGGATCAGTACCGTGATCTGCCGATTCTTGGTCAGTTCTATGGCATGAAGAATTTCAACAAGGAGGCGGTGCTTTCTGTCAACCCGCAGGTCATTATTGACGTGGGGGAGAAAAAAGCGACCATTGCCGAGGATATGGATCAGATTCAGGCATCTCTCGGCATTCCTGTGATCTTCATCGAGGCGCGGCTCGACAATACCGATGAGGCATATCGTACACTCGGAAAAATCCTCGGCCGCGAGGTAGAAGGAAATGCTATTGCCGACTATTGTCACACAACGTATGCACGCAGCAAGGCAGTTTCCGAAAAAAATTCGGAACAAGCCAGGCGTTCTCTACGTTGGCGGAGCACAGGGCAATATGGCGGTCGCACGAGGCTCCTTCCATGCACAGATCGTCGATCTGCTCGCAGATAATGTTGCTGTGACGACAGAGCTGACTGAGAGTTCCATGAGTCAGGTCTCAATGGAGCAGATTCTGGCATGGAATCCGGAGGTTCTTGTGATTGCAGCCGAAACAGAGGCAGATTTCTCTGCACTTCCTTGGGGGGAGCTGCATGCAGTCCAGTCGAAGAGTGTTCTGCGCGTGCCGTCGAAGCCATACGATTGGATGGGGCGCCCCCCCTCTGTCAACCGTTTCATGGGGCTGTCGTGGCTTGCGGCACGCCTCTATCCCGAGGAGTCCGACATCAATCTGCATGAGGAGATGAAGATGTACTATCGTCTTTTCTATCATTACGAACTGGACGATGTGGAGTGTGCGGCTCTGCTCGCAGGAGATCGTGTCCTCCCATGAGTAAATTTTCTCCTCAGTTCAAGCTTACGGTACTGGTGCTCGTGCTTGTTGCAACGATTTTTACCTCCTTCCTGTTGGGACGTTTCCCTCTCAGTCTGTCAGATGTCATTTCTGCATTCGGCGGTTGGTTGGGAATTGCACCGGAGACGCGCACTGCCTCCTCTGTCGTGATTGAGCTGCGTTTACCGCGCATTATCGGTGCGGTTGCGATCACATACGTGATCGGGGTGTAAAGGTCTTCCGCAGCGACAATACGACACTTGCGGTCATCCTCTCAGGCATCATCGTGAGCACACTATTCACATCCCTGCTCTCCATGATTAAGTATGTCGCCGACCCCTACGATAAGCTGCCCGTCATCGTCTACCGCTTTCTCCTGCCGGGTTCGGCACTGATGGGCGGCCTGTTCGGATAATCTCGCACGTACACTATGGACAATGGAGATTCCGCTCGGGATTCTCACATCACTCTTCGGTGTGCCGTTCTTTCTCTATCTGCTGATTAAATATCATCATGGCTGGGATTAAAGAGGGACGATATGTTACTGGAACTAAAATCGGTTTCCTGCGGCTATGGGAGCGTTCCCATCTTTCAAAACATTTCCTTTGCTGTCAATCGTGGAGAGACGCTCTGTCTGCTTGGCCCGAACGGCGTTGGCAAAACAACGCTCTTCAAGACGATTCTGGGGCTGCTGTCCCCGCTGGCGGGTGATATATTTCTATCTGGTGAGAATATGTCTGGATGGACGGCAGAGGAGCGGGCGCGACGCATTGCCTACGTCCCGCAGGTGCATACGCCCCCCTTCCCCTTCACCGTTCACGATGTCGTACTGATGGGGCGGGCTGCCCACATCGGCAGTCTCGGCATTCCCGGGAAAAGGGATCAACGAATTGCAGACGATGCGATCGAAATGCTTGGCATCGCACATCTTTCGCAAACGATCTATACGAAGATCAGCGGTGGAGAACGCCAGCTCGTTCTATTGGCACGTGCCATTGCACAGAGTCCGGAACTCCTGTGCATGGACGAACCCACGCCGAGCCTTGATTTCGGCAATCAGGTGCTCGTTATGAACCGCATCCGTGCGCTCAGTGCAACGGGAATCACGGTGATCATGACGACGCACGCCCCCAGTCATGCCTTTTACTGTGCCGACCAGACTGCGGTCATGGGGCGGGACGGTGTGTTTTTCGTCGGTCGAACAAATGATGTGATTACAGAGCAACGGCTGGAAAAACTGTACGGGGTTACGTCAAAGATTGTCGGATATGATAATATTCCCGAGAGCCGCACCTGTGTTCCCCTTCCTCCATAGTAAAAACAGAGCAGTGACGTATTGTGTGCGTCACTGCTCTGTTTTTAGATATCCCACATTTTTACTTCTGTGCCTGTATCAAGCAGGAAGAGATAGGATTCTTTAACCGGTTTGCCAAGGATGGTCTCTATGGCATCGCGGTAAAGATCGATCTGGAACTGATATCGTGCCCGCGCAGCGGCGGCGGAGATTTTACGATCGGTCTTGTAGTCGAGCAGGATGTAGTCACCATTTTCCTCCTCAAAGAGGACATCGATGATGCCCTGCAAAAATATCTGATCGCTTTCATCCGTCGCACCTGCGTAATAGCGATGTGCCGGTAAAAGTCGTCCAAACGAAAGCTCACGATAGACTGCTGCTGCATCACGCATACGCCGTCCCAGTTTTGAACCGACAAACTTCCAGATCTTTCCAGGCTCAATGCTCCTGCGCTCCGCTTCGGTGAGAATTCCCTTTTCCAGAAGGATATCTGCCTGCCGTGCAATGGCATCGATGTCTGCGGCATCTCCCAGGTCGAGCTGCTGCATGACCGTGTGCATCGCTGTACCGCGCTCCATTGGAGTCAGATACTCCCGCTCTGTGGAACGAAGGAATCGCGGCACCTCCCATTCCTGCGGCGTATTTGACGAATCACCAACAGCAGGAAGAAGTGGAGCGACGGCTTCATCCTCAGCTGCTTGCCGGCGCTTAAGCTCGGTGACACTGGTCTTGGCATGGATCTGTGACGTTCCACGGAGATCATATTGCCAGCCCAGAACTTCCGCAACATGATCCGCGTCATCGCCCTCGGGAAGCGGTTGATCCTCACGTACGGCAGAGAGAATGGCATCCTCGTTTTCCTGTGCTTCTTTTTGTGTCGTGCGTATATTCTCGTCAATGATCCGTACATCGAAGCGCGCCTTTTGTTGACTTGGCGCACGGCGCACAATATCATCCGCATCGTCAAACAGCACTGCACCATCGGGATGCCGCATAAGGGCAAGGGCAATCCAATCGAGATAGCATTTTGCCCCGAGAACAGCCTCCTTTGGAAACATAGTATCCTCTGTCTGTGCGTATGTGAGACAATTCTCGCGCAGCTGCTCCAATGCGTCCCTGCCCTTGCGTGAAATGTTGAGTGTTCCAGTCAGAATGAGCTTTTCCTGCGCGCGTGTCATGGCAACATAGAGGATGCGCATTTCCTCCGCCATCGCTTCCCGGCGAATAACTGCCTTGACCTTCCTGCGTGACATGGTGTCGTATTTCTGCCGCCCTGTGACTGTATTCTCATGGACAAGAAGCCCAATCCCCTCGCGTGCATGGTGAAGCAGATCGCCCTTTGTATCCTGTGTATTGAATTGACCCGCGATATTCGCGAGAAAAACAATAGGGAACTCCAACCCCTTGCTTCGGTGAATCGTCATAATACGTACGACATCCTCTGTTTCGCCGAGGGTGCGTGCAACGGAGAGATCCGTTCTGCGGCGTTTCAACGCGTCAATATACCGCAGGAAGCGAAACAGACCGCGTTCGTTTGTCCGCTCAAAATCAGCAGCACGGTCGATGAGCATACGCAGATTTGCCTGACGCAGGACGCCGCCGGGGAGTGTGCCAACATAGTCATAGTACCCTGTGTCACGGTAGAGCATCCAAAGCAGCTCCGGGACACTGTGAATGAGGGTATAGTGCCGCCAGCCTCGGATACGCTCCAACGCGTGCGTCGCCCTTTCGTTGAGCTCGGGGGAAAGATCATCTCCCGTCGCTCCGGTCAGCATATCGTAGACACTGCCAATCGGGGTATGGATGCGCAGTGTCGCCATCTCCTCCATCGTAAGCCCGATCATCGGCGATGTGAGTATGGCGGCAAGCGGCGTGTCCTGACGCGCGTTGTCAAGGACTGCGAGCAGGGATAATACCATGCGTATCTCGCTCGCTTCGAAATAACCTGCGGTATCATCTGCATACGCCGGCACATTCTCTGCACGCAGTGCGTCGAGCAGAATTCCCGCACGCCCCTTTGCGCCCCGCAGGAGAATCACAATATCTTTATTTCGGATGCTTTTCCCATTGTGAAGGACAGATCCATCCTCCTTGAGTTCACGAATGCGGCGCGCAATAAATTGTGCCTCAATCTCGAACGCCTTTCGCTCCTCTTCCCCCTGCTCTTCTTCGTCGACGGAATAATCGGCGCGCAAGAGATTGATCTCCAAGGGTTGTGCCAGCGACTTTCCCTGCGATATTTCACCAAACACGCGTCCCGGATTGAGACGTGCATTCTCATCGTATGTGATCTCTACGGCCTCTTTGCTCATAATCTGTGAGAAGATCTCGTTGATCGGCTCGAGTACCTCAGCACGGCTGCGGAAGTTTTCGGACATGGTCACGAGTTCGCCTTCTGCGCTGCACGTACGATATGCCTCATAGGTATTCTGAAAGAGTGTTGGATCAGCCAGCCGAAAACGATAGATACTCTGCTTCACATCACCGACAATGAAACGGTTGTGCTCACGTGCAATCTGGCGCAGGATTCCCTCCTGCAGCCCATTTGTGTCTTGGTACTCGTCCACCATGATGGCGGTATAATGCGCACGCAGCTCGTCAGCGATCTCCGTCGGATCGGCGATGGTCGGATCCGCCTGCAGCCGCTCCGGATGTTTGCAGAGAAGGGTGAGCGCCGTATGCTCGAGATCACTGAAATCGAGAATGCCGTGTGCCATTTTTTCTTTTTGAAGGGCTGTATGAAATTTCATTGCAAGGCTTGCGTATGCACGAATGGCAGTATTTGCACGGTTCTCTGTTTCGCACAGTTCCTGCGCAGTTGCAGGAAGCGGTGTAATGCAGGAATCCCATCCGGCATGAATCTTCTCCGTGAGCTTCAGCAGCTGTTCCCCGATTTTGGCATCGTACTCTTCGACAGCTTTGCGCGGAATGTTTTTCCTATTTTTTTTCGCTGCAGCCGCTTCCATGCGGAATGTGTCCCATGCTTTGTCATCGTTGGTATTCAGAGCCGCATTGAGTTCTCGTTTTACCTCCTCATAGAGTTCTTGATTATGTATGAGCGCATCGATGGTTTTTACGCAGGCCGCACGCAGGTCATGATCTTCATTTAGGAGTGCGATCGCCGCCTCATAATCTGTGCAAACTTGAGTGATATTTCTTTGCAGCTCATCTGTGAGCATCCGAAATCCTCGGCGCTCCCAACATGGCGCGTCATCGCTTTCCTGCCCCTGTGAAGCCAGCCATGTCATGGGCGATGGCTGGCTGAGCGAAAAGGCGTACAGATCAAGAATCTCATTTTGCAGCTTCTCGTCATCACCCTTAATTCCACCGTAGGCATCGGCAAAGGAGAGAAAGTCCGCTGCAGCGGTCTCATACTCATGTTCAAGCATCTGCTCAAACACGTCGTTTTTCAGCAGATGTATTTCCTGCTCGCTTGCAATGCGGAATGTCGGAGGAATCTCCGTTGCGTCAATGTGCGACTGTATCAGGCGCTGGCAAAAGGAATGAAATGTCGAGATATCCGCTCCCGTGAGCAGGACGCGCTGACGCTCCATAGCACTGATCTGTTCGAGTGAACCGCCGCTTTCGGTCAGGACGTTGATCTCCTCATTGAGCGCCATCTCAATGCGTTCACGCATCTCTGAAGCCGCTGCCTTGGTGAATGTGAGGACAAGGATATGATCCAGGGACAGCTCTCCTCTGCGTACCTGCGAGATAATGCGTTCAACAAGAACGCGGGTCTTACCGGAACCTGCTGCCGCCGCAACGAGAATGTTCTTTCCTTGAGTCTCAATCGCTTTTTTTTGATCTTCGGTAAACTGCATCTTCTCTGCCATCACTCTTCACCTCCCTGCATAATGATTTGTGCAATCTCTTCCATCGCCGTCTGTGCATTATCCGCAATATCATGGTAGCAGTCCCCCCGCCCAAGATCCGGCTCAAAGGCACAGACGGAGCGATAGGCACAGAAGGTACAGGCATTTCGATTCTGAAAACGATAAGGAGAGACACGGATATTGCCATGCAGGATCTCCTCGGCTGTCTCACGGATCAGGACAGGCAGATACGAAAGGAGCTGTTCAAATTCCTCCCGTGAACGAATGAATTGTGCAGAACTCTTGGAAAGGCTGCCGCCTTTATTGAATGATATGCAGATGTGATCCGACATTTTATCAATCTTCTTCAAGATCTCTACATCATCGATCAACATACCCGTGAGCACCATGCCGTTTGCAACCTTTTGGTGCAGCGTATGATCGTCCAAACGCACATCGCTCTTGACGACAGGATTGACGACAGGCGCGTAGAGCATACCTGCGGGAAACGTTTCCGTGTCACTGAGTAGGGAACGCACAACGAAGAGATAGAGCAGAAGCTGCATTTTCAGTCCGTGACGAATCTCCGGCAGAAGGAGTGATGTGCTGCCTGTTTTATAGTCAAGTACGAGATAGAGATCCTGCTCTTTGGTCAGGTCAAATCGGTCGATCTGTCCGCGCAGGGATAGTGTCATCCCTCCCTCAAGCTGGAACTCCATCAAGGGGATGTGATCGCCGCGGCGACCAAAGCTGATCTCAAAGCCGTAGGGGTGAAAGGAAGATGCCTTCGCCCACGAGGTAAGATGTCGAATGACCTGTTGTGCCGTGCGCCGAATCCGCTCGATCCGGTGGCGGTAAGCTGCGGAACTCATCAGGATGGAGCTGCGTACACGCGGTACAATTTGCTGCAGCAGTTCATCAATCTTTGCTGCACTTTTGACCTCTGCCGCACACCAGTCATTTGCATGTTCTCTACGAACCCACTCCCCGTACCCATAGAGAATCTCGTGCAGAAGCGTACCGAAGTCGCTGCTCTGAAACTCATAGACATCGCGTTCTCTGAGACCAAGTCCATACATTGCGAAGTGACGGAATGGGCATTGACGAAATGTTTCCAGCCGCGTTGTACTTCCACTGATACGGCCGTTGCGCGCAAACAGTTTGCCTGCAATCTGATCGGAGAGTTCTTCCTCTCGCGGTGATGAAAAAAGCCCCCGCACCATCAGTCTCAGCAGCGGCTGCATCGCTGCATTGTTTCGCATCCAGTTGTAGACATCGCCCCAGAGAGACCGCATCTTCCCTTGCTCTTTCTGGCCCTGCAAAGCTCCGGCAAGCGATGAAAGCACCGGATATGGGGCAGAGAGAACGAGATCGTCCTCACGTTCCAGCATGGCGAGCGGAATGGACAGAATATCCGGACAGAGCATGCGCAGACGTGCAATCAGGGGCGATGGAGCGAGCGCTGTTCCATCGACGGCGGAAAGTGCATAGGATACCCACAGATATTGACGAGCCTCTGTAAAACCGCGATAGAGCTGATAACGCTCCAAAAAGCTCTGCTCATGACTCCCGCCAAAGATTGTATGTTGTGTCTTCGCAAGGGATTCGCGAATGGAGAGTCGATCTGCATCCGACAGAACCCCCTGCGGCGATCCGGCACGCGGCATCGTCCCCGCATTTGCGCCGACAATATACGCTGCACGGATTCCAGCGAGACTGTTCTGATCAAATGCCGCTATTGTGACATGATCCAACCCCGGCGGAATAAGTGAGATTTCGAGTGCATCCAAGCCATCTCCCAGCAGCTCCTCGAAGTCGCGGGCAGAGATGACCTGATCTCCGCTGACCTCGACCAGCTGTTCGAACAGCGCCATACAGGAAGACCAGATCTGTCTGTGCGCGGCGGCATCTGCCAGACGCCCTTCTGCATCAGCGGTTCTCCTCCATAGTTCGAGTGTTTTTGACACTTCAAGCTCCGTGAGAAAGTCATAGAGCGCCTGTGTACGCTCATACGCGGTACTTCCGTCGCGGAAAAGATTCTGCGTTAGGATGGAAAGTGGCGTCGCGATACGTCTTCGGACAGAATCAAGAGCGATTTCCTCGGTAATCCGCAGTGCGTTTTTCTCCGTATCCTGTTCTCCTTCGGGGATCGTACGGCGAATAAAATTCCAATCCTCGGTGGCTGTCCACTGTTTCGCTGTACGGATTCCAAATGCCAGACAATAGTTTTCGAGCCGGTCTACGACCTCCTGCCAGTCACTGCAAATCAAGCTCTCCATATCTTCCGTCAGGACGGGAAAAAATCCCGTACGCAGAGCGCGAAATACCGTATCATAGCCCCAGTTCCGCCATGCAATCTGTGCGGCAGCACGCAGGAGTTCGGCAAGCGGGTGATGTGTACTGGAACGTTTCGCATCCAGATAGCATGGAATCCCATAATCTGCAAACGCAAGTGTCAGGAGATCGCCATAGGTATCTATATCGCGCACGAGCACGGCAATCTCACGATAGAGACAGCCCTCCTCCCGCGCGAGGCGCAGGACATCCGCAGCCACTGCCTCCGCTTCAAGGCGGGGATTGGCTGCCTCCACAAGTTTTAACGCATGATCCTCTGCGGGCGCAAGACGTGCATGTCCGAACAGATGCGCCTCGACGGCTCTGAGCGAGGGCCGCTGCATGCGATGCTGTTTCTCCATAAGGCGGATTTTTGGATCCGCCGCCGGATCGAGTTCGGCAAGGAGCTGCACCAGAGCGTGCATTGTCTGATAGCTGCGTGCAAACAGCCCGGTCTCCATCGTGTTTTCAGGCAGATTGATTTGAACACATTCTCCATCACACTGTCCATTCATTGTTAGGCTTACGTGTATAACATCAGCTGTCTGGAAGAGTGCACGAAAAACCGCCATCTCCTGCGGATTGAAAAAGTCAAATCCATCTATCCAAATCTCTGCCCCGCGCAGAAAGGGGGCGTCTCCCAGCTGTTCTGCAAGGCGTTCCATACGATCCGTCTGATCGGTCAGGCGTCCCTCCATGCGCGCGGAGAGATCGTCCATAATGAGTGCAAGCTCCTTGAGCTTTTGAGAAAGCCTCCCCTGCGTATGTTCGCCATCATCGGCAGCATCGCGCAAAATTTCGGGACTCAGTCGATAGCGTTTAAGCTCGGCGATAGTGCGTGCCAATGTCTCGGTGAAACCGCGCTTGCCGACCGATCGCGCAAATACCGAAAACGCCCCCTTATTCTTCAGCAGAATATCCTTGAGGAGGATACGTCTGCCGATATCGCTGATGCGCGGCAGATGTGCGCCGCCGGTTTCGAGGAGTACCTGCCGTGCAAGGCGGCGAAAGCCGAATACATAAGCCTGCAAAAAACCTGCGCTGTCCGTCAGCGTCTGTGCGAGGGCGCGCTCTGAAGCATAGGTCATGTGCTCGGGGACGAGGAGAATACGCTGCTTGCCCAGCGGGGCGTGTGCCAGCTCTTTTGCCATCGCCGTAAGACAGGCATGCGTCTTGCCCGTACCTGCACGGCCAATGATAAACTCGAGTTTTGCCGTCATAATGCCTCCAAGCCACCCTGTGTGAAGCGTGCCTTACTGCCGTTTGCCGTACGC
>ERZ772827.876-NODE-876-length-15927-cov-4.831086_pt1 | contig 15927 bp, 16 predicted proteins | sample MGYA00580850_ERZ772827 | MGnify/ENA primary metagenome ERZ772827 (study PRJEB29015, sample SAMEA2737950) | human oral metagenome | biome: human oral; feature: human-associated habitat; material: dental | place: China | collected 2145 ...
ATCGCTGGTACATATCATCCATTTCGTCGGGGGACATATCCTGTTTTTGCAGTGCGTCAATCAGCTCGCCATACGTCAGAGTCCCGCCGTTGCTCTTGCCCTTGGCAAGCAGGCGTTCAATGATCTCGGCGCCCGGCGCTTTTTTCTGCTCCGTCCCCTCTGTCATAACGCGGCCTCCTATCGTGTATTCGTTCGGTTCTATATTAAAGATCAAAATTTCCTTGTAGTTTGCGCAGACGCACAGGGTGTCTCAATTTGCGCAGTGCCTTTGCCTCGATCTGGCGGATGCGCTCTCGCGTGACACCAAAACTCTGCCCGACCTCCTCGAGTGTGCGCGAGCGCCCATCCTCGAGTCCAAAGCGCAGACGCAGGACCTCCGCCTCGCGTGGAGCGAGTGTCTTGAGGACGTCTGCAATCTGTTCCTTGAGCAGCATCATGGAGGCCGCATCTGCGGGATCGAGTGCCGCCTCGTCCTCGATGAAGTCGCCGAGGTGGGAGTCCTCCTCCTCGCCAATCGGCGTTTCGAGCGACACGGGTTCCTGTGCGATCTTCATGATCTCACGCACGCGTGCTGTGCTCAGCCCCATGTGTTTTGCTATCTCATCAGGGGTTGCATCCCGCCCGAGCTCCTGCAGGAGCTGGCGCGAGATGCGAATGTACTTGTTGATCGTCTCGACCATGTGGACGGGAATGCGGATCGTGCGTGCCTGATCGGCAATCGCACGCGTAATTGCCTGTCGGATCCACCACGTTGCATACGTGCTGAATTTATATCCCTTGCTGTAGTCGAATTTTTCGACTGCCTTTAAGAGTCCGAGGTTCCCCTCCTGGATGAGGTCGAGAAAGAGCATGCCGCGTCCTACATAGCGCTTTGCAATGCTCACGACGAGGCGCAGGTTCGCCTCCTCAAGCCGATGACGCGCCTCCTCATCGCCCGCCTCCATGCGGCGCGCGAGCTCAACCTCCTCCTCTGCCGTCAGCAGGGGAACACGGCCGATTTCCTTGAGATACATACGGACAGGATCATCGAGCGCAACCCCCTCGGGGACGGTGATATCGATCTCGACATCTGCCTCGGCATCCTCCTTATCGATTTCATCAGTGGGATCGAGCCCCTCGTCACCCAACTCCTCATCGACATGCGTATCGTCAATAATTTCTACATTCTCATCGCTGAAGCGCTTGTATAGCTCATCCATCATGTCGGGGGTCATATCCCAACGGTCAAAAGCTTCGAGAAGCTCACTATAGGTCAGTGTGCCGCCGTTCGCCTTGCCCTTTTTCAGCAATATCTCCAAACAATCTGTTCCGTCTGTCTCTTTGCACTCAATTCGTGCTGCTGCCGTCTGCATTGTGCCCCCTCCTTTCAGTTTGGATAAAATACTATTTAATAAATCCTATTATTTAGTATATCGTTTCATATGTACATCTTCTAAAGCAGGTTGTTGCTCTATAGATGCGAATTCATACGAGCAATCTCGTCCTGAATTCTCTTCACCTCGTTTAATTCGTCAATGTATGCCTCTTTTCCTTCTTGCATCATCTCCTCGGCACGACGCGTATGGTGCGCCAGTTCGCTTGTCAGATGAGCACGGCGAAGCGCTCCCAGCGCCTCTCGATAGGACGTGGCTGCCCCCCCTTCCTCCGCAAGTGCCCGCGCAAGCTCGGTGCCCGCCGCCGTAGGCTGGGCGGCGATGAAGTCCGCATCGAACGAGCCTCCTGCGGCATAGTGCTGCTCCATCGAGCGCAGGATTTCACCGATGCCCTCATCCGGGAAATTGTCCAAGGAAAGGGAAGATAAAATTTCAGTGAGAAGGGATGGATCACGCCATGCTGCCGCAACGAGTTCGCGGCCCGCACGCCGCAGAGCATCATCTGCCTGACGCACGGGCGCGCGCCGCACCGTTGGCGCAGAGGAACTCTCGCTTGTGCCGCTCCGCAGGAAGCTGCGCAGGGCATCGGCGACGACCCCCTCATCGAGGAAGAGCTCTGCGGCCACGCGCCGCACATAGGCGGTGCGAGTCACTGCATCAAGCTCCGCGAGCACGGGCAGCATCTCGGTGAGTGCCGCACGCTGTCCATCGACGCTGTCCTCCATATGTGTGCGTACGTGCCGCAGACGAAAGAGGGGAGCGGGGACAGCCGTATCGACGAGGGCACGGAACGATTCTGCACCGTGCGTACGAACGTACTCATCGGGATCCTTGCCGTCCGGCAGGAGGAGCACACGCACCTCTGCTGTACGGCCGCGCACGGCTGCGAGAGCACGCAGGGTTGCCTCCTGCCCTGCGGCATCACTGTCATAGCAGAAGACAATGCGCGGAGCACGGCGGAGGAGGATGGCTGCATGATCGCTGGTGAACGAGGTGCCGAGCGTCGCAACAACGTTCGTCACACCCGCCTCCCATGCGGCAATCGCATCCATATAGCCCTCGACAACGATCGCACAGCCCTCGCTCGCAATTGCACGGTGTGCACGATCGAGTCCAAAGAGGAGCTTGCGCTTATTGAATACGGGCGTCTCCGCCGTATTGAGATACTTTGGCTGGACATCGCCGAGCGCGCGCCCGCCAAAGGCGACGACACGCCCCCGCTCATCCGCAATGGGGATGATGACGCGGTTGCGAAAGCGGTCATAGACGCCATCGCTGCGCTCGCGCTTAACAGCGAGCCCTGCCCTCACGAGGAGATGCTCCGAGATGCCGCGCTTTTTGAATGCATCGGAGAGCTTCGCCCATGCGTCCGGCGCGAATCCAATGCCATAGCGCTCAATCGCCGCATCCGTAATGCCGCGCCCGGCGAGGTAGCGTCTCCCCTCCGCGCCGTACCGCGTTACGGTCAGGCAGCTGTGAAAGAAGTCTCGCGCGAGCGCGTTGACCTTCCTCAGATCGTCCAGCTCACGCAGGCGTGCCTCCTCACGCGGATCGCGTTTCTGCTCCGGCTTTTCGATGCCGAGCTGCTCTGCCTGACGCACAATCGCCTCGAACGGCGTGATATGCTCCATGAGCGAGATGAACTTGAACACATCGCCGCCCGCATGACAGCCGAAGCAGTAGAAGAAGCCGTCCGCCGGCACAACGGAGAACGACGCCGTTTTTTCGTTATGAAAGGGGCAACAGCCCCAGTAGCGGTTGCCCTTGCGCTTCAGCGGAACGTAGCCCTGCACGACGGCAAGGATGTCGGTCTGCGCGCGCACCTGCTGCACAAAGGACTCCATCCTCGGGTCACGCATAGGTATCTCCTTTTATATTGGCTTAATTGTCATCTGATCTACGGGCGGGATATAGATCTCGCGGAAGAGCGAGACCGCATAGCTGTCCGTCAGCCCCGCCACATAGTCTACCACACACTGCTCACGTCCCCATTTCTCCGCCCGCGCAATGAACTCACGGGGGAGCGTGTCGAAATACACGGTGAAGTGATCCATGAGCGCACGCAGAACGAATCCCGCCTGTGCACGCTCGTGCGCGAGTGTCTTGGAGTGATAGATGTGCTCGAACATAAAGGCGCGGAAGGTGTCCATCACATGCAGCACCTCATCCGAGAGCGCCGCATCGCCGCGCTCCTCCGAGGTGACAATCATGTCGGACACCATACTCGTAATCATCGCAGAAGTATCCGTTCCGAAGGACGCCCGAACCTCGGCGGGGACATCCTCCGGTGAGAGCAGTCCTGCACGGATGCTGTCATCGTAGTCGTGGCAGAGGTAGGCAATCCGATCGGCAATGCGGACGATCCGCCCCTCAAATGTCGTCGGCAGCCCCTTTCCCGTGTGGTTCAGTATGCCGTCGCGCACCTCTCCCGTGAGATTCAGTCCGCGCCCTCCGCGCTCGAGGATCTCGACCATGCGAAGACTCTGCTCGTTGTGCGCAAAATGCCCCGTGATCTCCTCCATCACCGTCTCGCCTGCATGCCCAAACGGCGTATGTCCGACATCGTGTCCGAGGGCGATGGCCTCCGTGAGATCCTCGTTGAGGCGCAGACCGCGTGCAATCGTACGCGAGATCTGAGAGACCTCGAGGCTGTGCGTCATGCGCGTGCGATAGTGATCGCCCGCCACAATGTAAACCTGTGTTTTGTGCTTGAGACGTCGAAACGATTTTGAGTGCAGGATGCGGTCGCGGTCGCGCTGAAATTTGGTGCGAAAGGGGCACTCCTCCATCGGGCGACTGCGCTTTGCATCCTTGCTGCGCGCGGCCAGCGGCGAGAGGAGCTCATCCTCCTGCTCCTCCAAACGCTCTCGGACGGTCATAGCCGCACCTCCCGCCTATTTGATCACCATGACAGGGATCTTTGCCTCCTCGATCACCTTCTGGCTGACGCTCCCGATGAGTACCCCCTTGAGAAGTCCGAGTCCGCGGCTGCCCATGATGATGATGTCGCTGCCCTCCTCGTCCGCGACCTCGAGAATGCTCTTTGCAACCTGACCGCTCTTGACATGTTTGCGTGCCTTGCGTTCACCCGGAAGTTTCTCCCAGATTCGGTCAAATACAATGTGACTCGGAATGTCCTTGTTGATGTTGCCTGCAACGTAGACGAAGTCGAGCTCTGCGTCGCATTTCTCTGCGAAGAAGATCGCCTCATCAACCGCCTTGCATCCGTTGACGGACCCATCGACCGGAACAAGGATCTTTTTAATCTTGCTCATGACAATCCCTCCTAATCACGTTTTAACAAGAATCGTTTCCTAAGGTATCAGTATATTTCGATGATTAGGGGGCGAATTCCTCTCTCTCTGAAAAAAAAGTATGGGAGCGGGGAACACTTGGATATATCCCTACAGAAGTCCCTCTTCTGAAAAGCTAAAGAACGCATCTCCCCCCAGAATCACATGATCCGTCACGGGGATGCCGAGGAGTGCTCCTGCCTCCTTGAGGACGCGTGTGAGACGGTGATCCTCAGTGCTCGGCGCCGGATCACTGCTCGGATGATTGTGCACAAGGATGACATGCGCCGCCCCACAGCGAATGGCCGGCTCGAACACCTCACGCGGATGCACAAGTGTATTCGTGAGCGTACCGACAGACACATCTGCAACCATGAGCACTTCGTTCTTCGCTGAGAGCGGCAGGACGAGAAAGTGCTCTCGTTTCTCTGCAGAAAGGCACGGGCGCAGCAGCTGTGCCACATCCTGTGCCTCGCGAATCCGTGGGCGTATCTTTGCCGTGTTCTGTGCACGCCGCCCGAGTTCGAGCGCAGCAAGCACCGTCGCAGCCTTTGCCATGCCAATGCCCGGAATGCGTGCGAACTCAGCGGGGGGCATTGCGAGGATCTCAGAGAGGCCAACCTCCCGAAAACGCGCGACGATGCCGCGCGCAACTTCGAGCACATTCTCCCCCGCACGCCCTGTGCGCAGGAGGATGGCAAGCAGCTCCGCATCGCTCAGGGCCGCAGCGCCGTGCATGATCAGGCGCTCACGTGGAAGTTCCCCCGCGGGAAGATCACGCAGATTCATCCTCATCCTCCATGACGACGCCCGCTGTCCGTGCGAGCGTCACTACCGCATGGAGCGGCAGACCGACGACATTCGAGAACGAGCCGTGCAGCTCCTCGATGTAGATCGCCGCACGCCCCTGGATGGCATAGGCCCCCGCCTTCCCCATCGCCTCACCCATGGCAACATAGGCGGCGATCTCCTCCGCTGTCATCGGTGCAAAGCGCACGGTTGTCTCTGCCGCATCCGTATATTCGCGTCCATCCACGACCCACGCGATCCCCGTGAGCACCGTATGCTGCCGCCCCTCGATGAGGGAGAGCATGCGGCGGGCATCTGCAGAGTCCCGTGGTTTTCCAAACGCCGTCCCATTCAGAACAACGATGGTGTCTGCGCCGAGCACAGCGTGGTCGGGGTACTGCTCCGACACCTTGCGTGCCTTGATGAGCGCATTGTGAATCACCGCATCGCGCGGGCGCTCGCCGTCTGTCACCTCATCGACAGAGGGAGTGATGGATACGAATTTTGCTCCGATCTGCCGCAGGAGTGCGCGCCGTCGCGGCGACGCCGACGCCAGTATGAACATAGTCTTTCCGCCTCTCCTATAGAGTCAAAAAGAGACACCGAAACTGTGCCGGTGTCTCTCACACATTTCTGTAGAATTGATTCGCCTCCATGCAGACTTTTTCCTGCAAGGATTTTATATCAAATAGCGCAGATACACATAGACCGTCGAAAGGACAATCGTTAAGATCATCAGTGGGAAGCCGATCTTGAGATAGCGAATGAAGCTGATATGCACACCGCGCTCCGCCGCCAGTCCTGCCACGATAAGATTTGCGGATGCGCCGACAAGGGTTCCGTTCCCGCCGAGGCATGCCCCCAGAGCGAGTGCCCACCAGAGCGGCTCGAGGTTCTCAATGCCCATTGCGCCCATGTTCTGAATGAGGGGAATCATCGTCGCGACGAAGGGGATGTTATCCAGGAAGGACGAGACGATCGCACTCATCCAGAGGATAAGGAGTGCCGTTGCCGTAAGGTCACCGCCTGTCGCCTCCACTGCCGTCTCGGCAAGCTGAGCGATGATGCCCACTTCGATTAACCCGCCGACAGCGATAAAGAGTCCGATAAAGAAGAAGATCGTCGGCCACTCGACCGCGTGCATCGCCTTTTCCACGAGATGTTCGCTGCCGCCCGCAAGGAGGAGCAGGAGGAAGCCGCCCGTGAGTGCGATCAGCGAGGACTCAATATGGGTAAAGGAATGTGTGAAAAATCCGAGGATCGTCAGTCCGAGCACGAACAGCGCACGCTTGAGGAGGCGATGATCCGTGATCGCATTCTTCTCGTCCATCTGCATCAGCTCTGCCTGCAGTTCCGGCGTTGTGACGAGATCCTTGCGGTAGATCGCAGACATGATGAACATGACAACCACCATACAGATGATCGCGATCGGTGCGAGATGCTCAATGAACATGACGAAGGTCAGTTCCTTGACCGCACTGCCGATCATGATGTTCGGCGGGTCTCCGATGAGCGTTGCCGTACCGCCGATGTTCGACGCAATGATCTGCGTCAGTAGATAGGGCATCGGGTCGAGCTTCAAGATGTTCGTAATGCTGAACGTCACGGGCACCATGAGGAGCACAGTCGTCACGTTGTCAAGGAAGGCAGAAAAGACCGCCGTAATCACGCAGAGATAGACAAGGATGCGGCGCGGCTCTGCCTTTGCAGACTTCGCTGCCTTGATCGCGACATAGTCGAACAGGCCCGTCTCCTTCGTCACACCGACGAGCACCATCATGCCAACAAGCAGCCCGAGCGTCTCAAAGTCCACATGGTGCAGCGCGACCTCCTGTGAGAGGATGCCGAGCAGCATCATGAGCACCGCGCCGATCATCGCGGCAACGGTGCGGTGAATCTTCTCCGAGACAATCACCATATACATCAGAACAAAAATTATCGCGGCTAGTGTTTCCATATAAGCGCCTCCTTTTAGCTTTGATTTGCGCGGCGACACACAGCTCCGTCACCGCGCGCAACTTTGTTCATTCTATCACATAGCCGAAAGGAGTGACAAGTATTTTTCAGCGTACAATCTTCCTATAGGAAAACGAAGAAGCAGGACATACAAATTCATGTCCTGCTTCTTCGTTTTAGGCTGTCAAAGCTGCGCTGTTCGTCTCAATCGCACCTTATGCCAGTACGATGCCATTGTCCTGCGCGAGCTTGCGGATAATCGGCTCGGGCAGCTCCGCAGCCTTTGCGACCACAGCGGGTTCTGTGCCCATACGCAGGAGGTTCATCGCTACGCGAATGACACCCTGCTTGCGCCCGCGAAACTCCCCCTCGCTGACGCCCTCCGCCTTGCCTGCCTCTTTTCCCTGGAGCCATGCTTCCTGCAGCTCCGCTTCAAGCTCAGCACGCAGGGTCTGCACACAGCGTTCGCTCATCGTGCGTACAACATCGTCTGCCTTGACTTCACTCATGATAATCGCGACCTTTCTTCTCTACTTTCCACATTATTATAAAGAATTCTTGTACATTGGTCAAACGCTAATCCACTGCCTCAGCACAGCTTTCGCAAATCGATCGCAGACAGCGAGCGCAGACACAAAAAACGCACGAGAATCGATACCGTATTCGACCGATCACTCTCGTGCGTTTTTTGCGTAGCAACCTATGAAGTTTTTCAGATATATCCCCTCCTGAGAGAAGGACTACGCCGACGCCGCTTCGGCATCGGTTGCAGGACGGATGCCCTGCAGCTCGACCACGTATGGATCCCCAAACAACTCACGCGTCGCGTCGCTGTGGATATCCTCCTCCAACGAGCGCAGCGAACGTGCAAGCGCCTGAATATCGACCTCATACGCCTCACTGTCCATACGATGCAGCTGACGAATCTGCTCACGGTACGAAAGCCGCTGCGCACGCATTCCCTCGATGAGGACATCGTCCTTCGCGGGATATACGGCCGCCGCACGCACCATCGCATTGATCGGGATCCGTTTTGCAGGATCGTCCAGCATCGCTGCGAGTGATATGACTGCCATCACAGCCACCTCATTTCCTTATGAGTATTTTTTGACTGTGCGCAGCTGCACACAGCCTATATTGAGACATTTCCCTTGTCCCTTATTTATTATAGAAAAAAAGTTCCCCCTTGAACATAGTCCTTTTTTCCTATTTTTACTCTTTTTATCCAAAAATAATCTTCTTTTATCTCTATGATACAGAATTTATATGGGTATGTTTTTACATTTCGCTATTGAATTTCATTCTCTTGTGTGTTATATTATCTACAAGCTTTCGTTTGAGACAGTATCTCGAGGAAGAGATACCGTTTCCAGAGCTCTCCTAAAATATAATACACAGCAAAAACAGCCCGCATCTGCTCATTGCGGGCTGTTTTTGTTGCACGCGTATACGGCGATATCTACTCGCCCCGGTGCGGGAGGTTGCAGTCCCGCCCCTTGATGTGATCATAGAGCCAGCGTGCAAGGAAGTCGAGGATGTTCAGCAGATACTCCTGCTGGTTCTCATCCACCTTCTCGAGATCGATCTCGCCGATCTTCTTCATAAAGCGCAGATGCAGGGCGCGGTGACTGAATCGGTGCGGGTCGCCCACGCTCTCGCCATACGCCTCCTCATGCGCAAAATGAGTACCGGCATATTCGGCGAGTTCCTCCAAAATCTCAACGATCTTGTCATATTTGTCATCCGCCGCACTCTCCATCACAAGCTCATAGCACTCATTTGTCAGGTCAAAGAGCTTGCTGTGCTGCGCGTCAACGGATGGAATTCCCGTCAGATAATCATCGGTAAACTCATACTTCATGATGCATCCCTCTCTTTCCCTATCCCCATTGCTCCGAATCGCTTCTGGCATTCTCATGCTGCGCCGACGAGCTGGGCCGCCCTAGTTTGCTGCAGCTGCATCCTCTTCCTTCGGAATGCGGCAGTCCATGACCTTGATATGTCCGAAGAGCCACCGTGTGAGAAAATCGAGGATGCCGAGGAGATATTCCTGCTGATTCTCATCAATTTCGTCAAGGTTGATTTCACTGAGTTTCTGAATGAAGCGCAGATGCTGATAGCGCTCGCTGAAGCGCCGCTCATACTGGATACGTTCCATGTACTCTTCCTCGTGCGCGAAATGGGTCGCCGCATACGCCCGCAACTCCTCAAGGAGCGCCACGATTTGATCAAAGCGATCATCCGAAGTGTCATTCATGACAAGTTCGTAGCATTCGTTCGCAAGGTCAAAGAGCTTGCCATGCTCCGTATCAATTGACTCAATCCCCGTCAAATACTCTTTCGTCAGTTCGTACTTCATGCTCTGCTCTCCTTTTATGTTCGTTTAGTCCCATCCCTGCAAGACCCAATACCGCTCCGCTGCATCGACAAATGCATAGAATCCATTCGTGCGTGCAGTATCGGTGAAGATGCGCACGAGCTTCCAGCGTCCATCTGTCTGCTGTAAAAGTTCCATGGTGACGGATGCCTCAGGCATAAGCTGTCCATAGTCACTCTGATCGCCGCGCACGCTGCAGGTGACGTAGGCACGGCCATCCTCGATCACGGCGGGATCCATGCTGGCGGTATAATGTGCAGCAAAGGCGCGCATCTCATCCGAGCCCCAGCGTGCGTTTCCGTCCTCCTTCGTCACGGGCATGCGCTGCGCGTCAAAGTAAAAGTCCAGCACCATACGTGCCATGCTGATGTATTCTGCGCGATGCTGCATCATATAGTTCTGCATGAATGCTGTGTCGTGACGGAAGAACCAGTCGTGCGGGTGGCGCTCATGGAGTACGGCGATATTGTCCGCGAGGAGGGCGGCCGCATCTGCGTGCATCGTGGTAAGCACAGCATCCTCATCGACATACGTGTCAAAGAGCTCCCGATCCTCCGTCGAGACAGCGTGTGCAATGTGCATGAGCGCGGCTTCGGGCGTGCGGTCACGTCGGTAGCAGTAGCCCGTATACGTGCCGCCGATCAGCGCCGCGATGAGAAGTACGACGGCGACGGAACGCAGACTGCGTATCATAGGCCCCCCTCCTTAGCGATCGTTTTGTTTCAGCGCATGCGCGCGGCGCTGCGCCTCACCCGCAGCATAGGCGAAATGTGTGCGCAGATAGTCGTCAACAGTCTGTCCGATGTATTTCTTGCCCATAAGATCGGGGTGCAGGCCGTCCGTCGTATACTTCGCCTCAAGCTGCCCGTCTGCGTCCGAGAGGACAGTGGAGACATCGATGCTGAACTCCTGCTGCATGACCCAGTTGTTGATGTAGTCACGGTGCGCCCACCAGTCGGACGGCGGCGTTTGGATCGTCATGCGCGATGTCATCAACGCAGGGCGGATGGGCGTCGCCGTCAGAAAGATCGGCGTGATCCCATGCTCTCTGCATTTGTCACGCAATGCCGCAAGGTTGCGCACCGTCTCCGCACCATAGATGCCGACGCGGTAGTCGTTGACCCCACCCATGATGATGAGAACGCGCGGGGAAAAGGGCAGTACATCACGTTCGAAGCGTGCCACCAGATCCCCTGTCGTATCGCCGCTGTGACCGAGGTTTTTGACTGGCACCGTACAGTAGCTTTCCCAGTCATAGAGCTGATATGAAGGCGGCAGTGTAATCGCTCCGCCGCCATGCGTGATGCTGTCCCCAAGTGCAGCGATCGGCGTGCTCGGCGCAACAGTAAATGTCCCGTCGGCCGACCAGTCCGAGATCGGTATGCCCGTCGCCGTCACACCGCGCACACGGTAGACATATGTCCCCGGCACGGTAAACGGTGTATCATCATAGACATCATACTCTCCGGCGTCCAGGATATGCAGGAGGCGCTCACGCGCTCCCTCGCGGCGATAGACCTCGACCTCGTGATGTTTCTGCCCCCTCAGCGGAATCCATGAGTAGACAGGATAAAGCGGCGCATAGGACATCGCCCCGTACTCCGCGGTAAGGATTGGCGCCTGCGGGTTCGACGCCTCATCACGCACAGGGCGCGGCTCCGACCACCCCGCCAGCGGCGTTCCGTCATAGCCCAGCGGCTGCATGCTCCAGTAAAGGTACGATGCATCGTCCGCTCCGGGCAGCGGCAGATGAAATCCTGTCGTATAGATGTAGCTCGCTGTCTCACGCACCGTCATCGCAGTGCCTGGTGTGCCCGCCATCGCCTGCACGGCATATCGGACGGCTCCAGGATATGGCTGCCAATGCAGCATAACGGAGGAAGCCTGAGGCTCCTTATGCGGGTTCTCTCGCTCCACTTGAGCGGTTATCTCCTGCATGGCACGCTCCGCACGCCCGGTGACCTGCACGCTGTGCCGCGGTGTATCTCGGTCCGTTGCTCCAACAGCAGTGACGCCATGCATGATAAATGCGATAAGGAGCGCCCCCACGCTCCGCCCGACCATCCCCATCTGCATCTAGTCCTCTTCCACATATCTGATATAGTCGTCTCCAATCGCCTCCCGCGTCGCCGCGAGAATCGGCGCGAGCAGCTCCCGCGCCTCCTCCGTTGAGGGTGCCGCCGCCGTAACGCGCACCAGCACACCGTCCTCCTTCGCGTAGGTTGCGACGGTGGGATTCTGCCCATCGACGAGTGTGCCAAGGCGGTCGGCGACAGGGGACTCGCCGACCGGGAGTCCCTTTTCTGCCATCGTATAGAGCTTGACATTCATCGAGACAAAGACCTTGTCGCTCTTGCCGCGTAGGAATACGTCACAGGCCGTCTCAAACATCGGCTTCATTTCCTTCGGCGGCCCTGGAAGCATGATGCACGCACGGCCGCCGCGCTCGATGATGACGCCGGGTGCTGTGCCGTTTTCGTTCTGCAGAACGATCGCCCCCGAGGGCACCGTCGCCTGCTTGCGCATGCTCTCAGAGAGCGGGACACCGCGCTTTGCTGCACGCGTTTCAAGACGGCGCAGCGCCTCTGGGTCCTCCACAGGCGTGCAGTCAAAATACGAGATGAGCATCTCCTTCGTCAGGTCATCCTTCGTCGGGCCCAGGCCTCCTGTCGTGATGACACAATCCGCGCGCGTATATGCAATATCGAGCGCAGCGCGCAGGCGCTCCGGGTTATCTCCAACAACCGTCTGATAGTACGCATCGAGTCCCATATGTGCAAGCTTTTTCGCAATGTGCTGCGCATTCGTGTTAAGGATGCTGCCCATGAGCAGCTCCGTGCCCACGCTGATGATTTCAACGACCATAGAATCTCCTTTGCAGAGGATGTACAAGCAATCATAGTTAGTCTAGGCTATTTTACTATAAAAGTCCCATATAGAAAAGGTAATTTCATATTTTTTGTCGAAAATATTGCTATAATGTGCCATCATAGCACTCGATACTGAAAACACAGAGGAAAATATCTTGAAGCAAATCATTCTGAATGCCGACGATTTCGGTCGGCACACGCTGATCAATGCAGCGGTAGAAAAGGGCGTTGCGGACGGTGTCCTGCGCTCGGCGACCATCATGCCAGGCGGTGCGGCGTTTGATGACGCGGCGGCACTTGCCGCACGTACGCCTGCGCTCGGTGTCGGCATCCACCTGACACTCGTCAACGGCAATCCCATTCTTCCGCCCGCAGAGATTCCGTCCCTCGTAACGGAGGCAGGAGTGTTCGTCGATGACCACACCGCATTCGCCGTGCGTCTCCTGTGCGGCAGAGTAAACCTCGCGGAGGTTCGCGCGGAACTCGCGGCCCAGCTGCGGCGCGTCGAGACAGCAGGGATCCATCCGACGCACGCAGACAGCCATCAACATATGCATGTCCTTCCCGGCGTTATAGATATTGTGCTCGACCTGTGCGCGGCAGCACATATCTCCGCCATGCGCACACCGCGTGCACCTCTCTTTGCAGGGAATTTCGGCGGCATTGGGCAGCTCATCGGACGCACGGGACTTTCCATACTCGCCCGCCGCGCGGCAGAAAAAGCACGGCAGCGCGGCATCCGCACGCCCGATCACTTCGCCGGCATCGTCGCAGGCGAGGCGGTCGATACAGAGGCACTGACACAAATTGCAGCAAACCTCAAAGGCGGCACGACGGAGGTCATGCTGCACCCCGGCACGGACAACGCCGTACTCATCCGAGACTGCCTCTGGGATCATGATTTCGAGGCGGAACTTGCCGCCGTCTGTGCCCCTGTCGTACACAATACTCTTAGAGCGAGCGGCGCGGAGATCGTGAATTTTCGCACGCTCATGCAAAGGCACTCATGACATTTCGCCGCGTCTGTGCTACAATACAATCCATATCTATACTATTGAAAGGAGCTGCATACACCCTTGGACAGTTCCCTATCCGATCTCATCGAGCTTATCCTGCTCATCATCTGCCTTGCGGCAAATGCCTACTTTGCACAGGTCGAGACCGCGCTCACTGCATCGCATCGCGGGCGCCTCGAGAGACTCGCGGATGACGGCGATAAGGACGCCGCACAAGCTCTTGTCCTGCTCGAACACGCCTCCCCGCCGCTCGCTATGGCACAGGCAGGCATCACCTGCACAAGTCTCCTCATGGGGCTTGGCATCGGCCTCCTCGTCGCCCCAACCTTCGGCAAATTTCTTGCAAAACTCCTCCCCGGCATGGAGGTCTTTGCTGCCGCCCTTGTACTCAGTCTCCTCCTCATGACGGCGCTGACACTTCTCTTTGGCGACTTCCTTCCAAAGCAGATCGCTCTGCAGGATCCCGAAAGCATCCTCATGCGCAGTCACCGCACGATACGCCTGCTCACGCGCCTCACGGCGCTGCCGAGCACAGCACTCGTCTCCGTCTCACGCGGTCTCCTGCTCCTCGTCGGCGTCAATCCCGAAAGCCGAGCATCGGCAACAGAGGATGCTGTCAAAGATCTCATGGAGCAGGGTACGGAAGACGGTACCTTTGAGAAAGCGGAACAAGATATGGTCGACCGCATCTTTCACATGAGCGACCAGACCGCCTCCGCTCTCATGACACCGCGCACACAGATTGCATGGATTGATCTTGCAGAGCCAAAACGTGAGCATCTGCGCATCATCCGCAGATCTCCCCACGATGTTTTCCCGGTCGCCTATGAGAATCTCGATGATTTCCGTGGTGTCGTCTACGCGAAGGAGCTTCTTGATGCGGCGCTGGACGGCACGGAAATCAATCTTGAGAACTACATCCGAAAGCCGCTCTTCGTCCCGCGCACGATGGAAGGACTGCGTGTTCTGGAGAAGTTTCGCACGGGTGCAATCCACGAAGCAGTTGTCCTCGATGAGTACGGCGGCGTCGTTGGATTCATCACAATGGACGACATTATGGAGGAGATCATTGGCAGTGCGAACGGCGACGCCCCCACCGGCACGCGCACAGGCGCGGAAGAAACGGAGGGCTGGGTCTTTGACGGACTCTTTCCCATCGACGAATTCAAAGAGGAGTTCGACATCGACGAGCTGCCTGACGAGGATCACGACCACTTCCACACCCTCGGCGGCTTCGTTACCGCCCAGATCGGCCGCATCCCGAAGGTCGGCGAGACCTGCACATGGGACGACTACACCTTTGAGGTTCTGCGCATGGATCGCGCACGCGTCGCGCAGATCCGCATGACGCGGACGGAGCATGTGGATGGAGAACGCTAATAGGACATACCCCATCTCGTTTCCGTTCCCCTGAGCCTCCCCCGTCGCAGCGGGGGAGGTGGCACGCGACAGTGTGACGGAAGGGGCGCCCAATAGGAATCATAAAATACAGAGGGAGAAACACCATGAACGAACGCATCTACAACTTCAACCCCGGCCCCGCCGTCCTGCCCGAGGACGTTCTGAGAGAGGTACAGGCTGAGCTCCTGAACTTTAACGGCACAGGCATGTCCATCCTCGAGATCAGTCACCGCGCCCCCGCATACGATGAGGTTCACCAACAGGCGAAGGCAGACATCAAGGAACTCATGGGCCTCGGCGATGACTACGACGTCGTCTTCACCGCCGGCGGTGCAAGCCAGACCTTTGCCCTCATCCCGCTCAACTTTGCCACAGAGTCCCACCCCGGCAGCTATATGCTCTCGGGCAGCTTCTCCGAAAAGGCATACGAGGAGGCCGTCAAACTCGGCGTCGGCACCGTCGCCGCCTCGACCAAGGAGGAGAACTATGTCCGTGTCCCGCGCCAAGACGAACTCAGCATCGCCCCCAGCGCCGCTTACCTCCACCTCTGCCTCAACAACACCATCTACGGCACAGAGTACCACTACACGCCCGAGACGAACGGCGTCCCCCTCTTTGCCGATATGTCCTCCGACATCCTCTCGCGTCCGTGGGACTTTTCCTCCTATGACTTCATCTATGCGGGCGTACAGAAGAACCTTGGTCCCGCAGGCGTTGTTCTGAATGTCGCAAAAAAGGATCTCCTCGCATCGAGTCCCGCAGAGCTCCCGACAATGCTGCGCTACAGCACCTTTCAGAAGAACGACTCCCTCTACAACACCCCGCCCGTCTTCGCCATCTACATGGTCGGCA
>ERZ772827.877-NODE-877-length-15921-cov-4.756397_pt1 | contig 15921 bp, 16 predicted proteins | sample MGYA00580850_ERZ772827 | MGnify/ENA primary metagenome ERZ772827 (study PRJEB29015, sample SAMEA2737950) | human oral metagenome | biome: human oral; feature: human-associated habitat; material: dental | place: China | collected 2145 ...
TAGTTTGTACTAAGTGCCTCCCCTGCTAAGGGGTGCTCCCCACGCAGTGGGTGCCTCCCCTGCTACGGTGTGGCTGCCGTGCTAAGGGGCGCTGTGGCAAAAAAAATCGTAAAGCCAATTGGCTTTACGATTTCCCATTTAAGAATGGTTGAGATAATTTAATTCTTTCTTCTTTGGATTTCCTTTCTCAGGAGGGAGAGTTCGCGTCCCGTTTGCCCTGCTACGGAAGTATTTTCCTGTGCTCTTCGTGTAAGGTAAGGAACTACATCTTTTACTGGACCGTAAGGGAGGTATTTGCTGGCGTTGTATTTCAAGTGCCCGAGCATATAGGTGATGTTATCACTCATACCGTATAACTGTCCGAAGTGGATTCTTGGGTCGTTGTTTTCAAGTCCTTTTTCCTTCATTTTGTCCATAAGGAGCTTCATAGAAACTTCGTTATGAGAGCCGAAGAAGGCAGAGATTTTATCAAGGTGTTCCATTACGAAGTGGATAGCATCATCATAGTTTTTATCGGATTCCTCTTTATTGGGCTGGATAGGAGATGGGTAGCCCATTTTTGCAGCTCTTTCTCTCTCTTTCTCCATATATGCCCCACGAACGAATTTGTAACCGAGGAAGTAGTTGCCTTCATTGGCGCGTTTGAGGTCTTCTTCAAGGTATTCTATTCTCCCTGTTCTGTACATTTGGATGGTATTCCATACAATTGCTTTTTCTTTATTGTATTTTGCCATCATTTCATTTACAATATCATCTACCGCTGTTTGAGCCCAAGATTCCTCAGCATCTACCATTAGGATTACATCATTTTCGTAGGCGAATTTGCAGATTTCTTCGTATCTGTTTCTTACTTTTTGCCATTCTTCTTGCTCGGCATCGCTAAGGGTTTTTCCGCTTTGTACATCTGCGTAGAGGTTTAATCTACCGAAGCCTGTTGGCTTAAATACTACGAAAGGGATAGCTGGATTACCTTTTGCAAAAGTAATGTTCTCCTTTGTTTCTTTTAGAGTTTGGTCAAAAGCAGCTTCTTCTTCCTTCCCCTCAATGGCATAGTCAAAAATGCTCCCGATATGGTGGGTGTGCATTTTGTTTACCACTTTCATACTTACCTCACGGGTTTCTCCACCGCAGAACTGCTCAAAGAGTGTATCTCTTACGATTCCTTCTACGAGAGGGAAGTTATTTCGGATGGTGAAGTTGAGTAAATCAATCCCTATATTCGTAAGTGTAGGGTGCTGAATCATTGTGAACATCCATTTTGCTTTTTCCAGCTGTTTTGTGGTTTTATCAGCAAAAGCAATCTCTGTGTTATCAAAAGTGCTCATTATTGTTTTTTTATTTTAACGCCAGCAAAGTTAATAATTCCCAATGAATTGATGAAACATAATTTTTGATTTGTTAGCTGAGCCGTTATTTTAATTGTTTATATACATTTTTTAGAGAGATAATTTGCCGATAGAACAAGACAAAGAGGTGTTCAATAGCTACTTTTATTAAAGAAAAAGCAACCTCTAATGGGGCTGCTTTGGGTTTTGTCTTAATTATTTCTGATTTCTACAAGAGAATTTTAATTTGCCACTTCGGCGCGCATTTCTTTTCCTTTGAATTTCATAAAGGAGATATTGCTTAGAACTTCGTTTTTGAAATCTTTTTCTACTTCAAAGAAGGTAAATTTATCAAGGATTTCAATATCGCCAATGTCTGCCCGTTTTTTAGACTTAGCCGTTGCTTTATTGATGATGTCCAGCATATCTACTTTTCTCAGTCTGTCTCTTTTCCCGAGATTGAAGAAGAAGCGTACCATATCTGCGCTGTTTCTTTTCTTTTGGTCTCGTCCGCGTTTTCTGTCTCTTCTGCCAGATGGTTCGGCTTCATCAGAGAGTTGCTGAGAAGAAAGGTCATTCCTGTTCTGATAATAGAGTGCCATATCTTTCAGTTGGAATTGAAGGAGCTGATGAACCAATTCCTCTTTTGTGAACTGAGAGAGGTCGGGAATGAGGCTGTTATCAAAGTCAAAATAATCCTCGTGTTTGGTGAGGAGTTTATCAAATACGCCTGCCACTTGTGCTTTGATGATGATATCTCCTTTCGGGATTTGCTTCTCTACGATTTCTATCTTGGTTTGAGATTTTATTTGTTTCAGTTTTCGAGTCTCGTCTGGTTTTATGAGTGCCATAGAGATACCGTCTTTACCTGCACGCCCTGTTCTACCACTTCGGTGTACGAATACTTCTGGGTCATCGGGTAGAGAGTAGTGGATTACATGAGTGAGGGAATCTACATCCAGCCCTCTGGCAGCAACATCAGTAGCTACAAGGATTTCAAGGTTTTTAAGCCTGAATTTCTTCATCACAATATCCCTTTGTGCTTGGGAGAGGTCTCCGTGCAATGCATCGGCAGCATAGCCGTTTTGCATAAGGAAGTCAGCCACATCCTGAGTTTCCGCTCTTGTTCGGCAGAAGATAATAGAGTACTGGTTGGGGTTAGCATCTATTAGCCTTTTGAGGGCTTCTTTCTTCTGTCGGTAGGTTACTACATAATACTCGTGGGAGATATTCTTCTTCACTGCATTAATAGAACCTACGGAAATCTTGTGTGGATTTGTAAGGTAGTTTTTAGAGATTTTTTCTACCTCCTTATTCATCGTAGCAGAGAAGAGTAGGGTTTGTTTCTCGTCTGGTGTTTCGCTGAGTATGGTTTCAAGGTCATCCTTAAAGCCCATAGAGAGCATCTCATCGGCTTCGTCGAGAACGAGCCAATGTATCGCAGAGAAATCAAGAGATTTTCTCTTAATAAGGTCTATAACTCGCCCAGGAGTACCTACGATAATCTGAGGTTTCTCCTTTAAGGAGCGCATCTGATCTACAATACTGCTCCCCCCATAAACTGCAACAGTTTTTAGATTTGGGAGGTATTTCGTATAGTTTTTAATGTCTTTGGTAATCTGGAGGCAAAGCTCACGAGTAGGGCAGAGCACCAAAAGCTGGATTTTACGACTTGTGTCGTCTATCATATCCAGAATCGGAAGCGAAAATGCTGCTGTTTTGCCTGTTCCCGTAGCCGCAAGAGCGATTAAATCGCGAATATCAGAGAGAATAAAAGGAATAGTCAGTTTCTGGATTTCTGTCGGCTGTTCGTAGCCGAGTTCGCCAACCGCCTTGATGATTTCAGGGCTGAGGTTGGATTCCGTAAATAAATTCATTAAAAGAACGCTGTTAATTATTAGGCGGCAAATATAAAACTTTTATTTATATAACAAATACACCTTAATATATTATATTGATTGAAAAAAATAATGATGCCCTACAGAATTAAAAATACAAAAGCAGGCGATTTTTATTTCGTAGTGATGAAAAAATATTTCATAGTGATGAAAATTTCATTTTGTAATGATGAAATAGAAATTTCGTAGTTATAAAATTATAATTTCATAGTGATGAAAAATATTTTCCACAGTAGAAAATTTTAATTAGCTAAATATTAATTAAATAAAAAAATGAATTTTAACTCTAAAAAGCACATTATCCCTAAAAAAAGGGACAATGCCCCTTTTGTCTTATGTTAAGGAGTTGAGAAAATTTTTTAAATTTGCAGCCTTATGGCGCAAATCTTAGCGATAGATTATGGAAGAGCCCGTTGCGGACTGGCGGTAACCGATGATATGCAGATTATCGCAAGTACTTTGGATACCGTGCCTACAGCCAAGCTGGTAGATTACCTCAGGGGTTATTTTAGCTCTAATGCTGTTGAGACTGTAGTTATAGGTCTTCCAGTGGATTTAAAGGGGAATATGTCTGAAGTAGAAATCGATATCCTCAGATTTATTGAGGTTTTTGAGAGGGAGTTTCCACGGATAAAAGTAGAGCGATTTGATGAGCGGTTTACTTCCAAAATGGCTTCTTATTTCATCAGCCAAAGCGGTAAAAATAAGAAGCAACGGGAGCAGAAAGAATTGATTGATAAGGTAAGTGCCACAATTATTTTACAAAATTATTTAGAAAAGAAATGATATTACCCATCAGAGCCTTTGGCGACCCTGTACTGAGAAAGACGGGGAGAGATATAGATAAAGATTATCCAGAGCTTCAGACACTCATTGTGAATATGTTTGAAACAATGAATGAAGCTAATGGTATTGGTTTGGCAGCACCGCAGATAGGTCTGGACATCCGCCTGTTTATAGTAGATGCTTCGCCTCTTGCAGAGGATGAGGATTATGCAGAGATTGCTGATGAGCTTAAAACCTTTAAGAAAGTCTTCATCAATGCTAAAATCCTTGAAGAAAGCGGTGAGGAGTGGAAGTTTAATGAAGGTTGTCTCTCTATACCCGATGTGCGGGAAGATGTAAAGCGAAAGGAAACCATATTGATAGAATATTATGATGAGAACTTCGTGAAGCATACGGAGAGCTATTCTGATATCAGGGCGAGAATCATTCAGCACGAGTATGACCATATTGAGGGCATACTCTTTACCGACCATCTCAGTGCATTAAAAAAGAAATTAGTGAAAGGGAAGCTCAATAAAATATCTCAGGGAGAGATTAGTGTAGGCTATAAAATGAGATTTCCTAAATAATTGAATTAGTTAAGTATTAAATAAAATAAATTTAAGATGTTGTTAGAAAAAATAATTTCCATCTCTGGAAAACCGGGACTTTACAAATTAGTTTCTCAACTTAGAAACGGATTTATCATTGAAGATGTTATCACAAAAAAGAAAGTAAGTATTGGTAATTCTTCTCAGGTAAGTTTGTTAGATAATATTTCTATGTATACTTTTGATAAGGAAGTTCCACTTTTTCAAGTATTTGAAAATATTGCAAAGGGAAATGATTACAAAGAAACGATTTCTCATAAGGCTACGGATGCAGAGCTGAAAGACTTTATGCTCTCCGCTCTTCCTGATTATGATACAGAGAGAGTCTATGTATCCGATATTAAGAAACTTGCTCAGTGGTATAACATCCTTCAAAAAGCAGGGTATATTACGGCTGAAAGTTTTGCAAAGCCGGAGGAAACGGAGCAACCTGCCGAGGCAAAATAAAAATCTGAGTATAAATCTTAGACTATATTATAAAGGAGTTGTTTTTATGGGCAACTTCTTTTTTTTACTTTTGTTGCGATGATTTTACGAACACTTTTCTTAGCGAATTTTAAAAATCACCCCGAAAGAAACTTTCAGCTATCGCCACAAATCAACTGTTTTGTGGGGAATAATGGTGTGGGAAAAACCAATATTCTCGATGCCTTACACTACCTCTCCGTAGGTAAGAGCTTTCTTGGGAATTCGGACTTAAATAATATTAAGGACGGGGAAGATTTCTTTTCCATTACCGCAGAAGTACAGAATGAAGACCGAGATGAGACTATAAAAATAATGCTCCACAAAGAAGCTAAGAAAGTGATTAAAAAGAATGATAAAACCTATAACCGTATTGCTGACCATATTGGTTATCTGCCGAGTGTTATCATCTCTCCGTATGATTCCAATCTCATTTCAGACTCTGGGGAGAGTAGGAGGAAGTTCCTCGATGCGATGATTTCTCAAACCGATTCTCAGTACCTCTTTGACTTGATACAATACCAGAAAGCGGTTCAACAGAGGAATGCCCTGCTGAAGTTCTTTGCAAAAAACCGAACCTTTGATGCTGATTCTTTGGAGATTTATAATGAGCCTATCACTCAGTATGGCAGTGAGATTTTTGAGAAGAGAAAGTCGTTTGTACAGAGTCTTAAGCCCGTTATTCAGTATTTCTATGAAGTAATTTCGGGAGCTAAGGAAGAGATTAATGTATCGTATGAGTCCCATCTTTCGGAAGGAAATTTTGAAGACCTGCTCAGGAAAAATCTGGAAAAGGATAGAGTACTTACCTACACTTCCAAAGGAGTGCATAAAGATGACCTTATCTTTGAAATGAACAGCAATTTGATAAAGAAGACAGGCTCTCAGGGGCAGCAGAAATCATTTCTTATCGCCCTGAAACTGGCACAGATTAATCGGATAAAGGAGCTTACGGGTAAGTCGCCCATCCTCCTCCTTGATGATATATTTGATAAACTTGATGATAGCCGCGTTTCTCAACTTATAGAGCTTGTGAATAGTGAATCCTTTGGACAAATATTTATTACCGATACCCACAGGGAGCGCACAGAAAGTGTAGTGAAAAAAATAAATAACGAAAGCAAGATATTTAGTATATAATATGAATACGATTTATTTAAAAGAGATTAAAACGCCTCTTGGTGAGCTCTTCGCTTGTGCCGATAACAAGGGAGTTTGCCTTTTGGAATTCCCAGACAGTAAAGGTTTGGATAAGGAGCTTAAAGAGATTTCAAAGACACTTCAAGGGGAGATTGTAAAAGGGGAGAATGAGCATTTAAAACTTTTAGAAAGAGAATTAAATGAGTATTTTCAAGGGAAGAGGAAGAGCTTCAGCGTTCCACTAAATACGGTGGGCACAGACTTTCAAAAGCAGGTATGGGAGTCTTTGCTTAAAATCCCTTATGGCACTACAACCAGCTATCAGAAGCAGGCAAATCTCTTGGGGCGACCAAAAGCTGTACGAGCCGTAGCCAATGCCAATGGACAGAATAAAATCTCCATCCTTATTCCTTGTCACAGGGTTATTGGTTCTAACGGAACTCTTACGGGCTATGGTGGTGGCTTACTGAGAAAACAGAAACTTCTGGAAATAGAAGGTGTGCTGCTCGGCTTTCCTAGTGGAGATAAGATTTGACTAACTTCTAATAAAAAATTATAAATTTGCGCAATGGAATTGAGTATAGGTGAAATGCTAATGATAGCACTGGTTATTATCGTTCTGTTTGGTCCAGACAAGTTACCTTCTATCGCTCGGGATTTAGGGCAGGGGGTGCGCAAGATGCGTGGTGCTGTAGAGGATATTAAAACTGAAATAATGAAAGAAGCAGATAATCCCGTTGCAGAAATTAAAAAGGAGATAGAAAAGGTAAAAGATGCTGCTAAGGATTTCAATCCGATGAAAGATATAGAAAACGCTGTAGCAGAAACTCCTGAGCCAGACACTCCAAAAGTAAATCCGCTGGAAGATGAAACCTATGAAGGACCAGTAAGCAGATCATAATGCAAGAGATTATAGCAGAAGATAAAGAATTATTAGTATATCTAAATGGGCTCGGTACAGAGTCCTTTGATGCTTTTTGGCTTACCGTTTCGGAGGTCTGGGTTTGGCTTCCGTTTTATTTTATTCTCTGCTACTTCCTTTTTAAGAATTACAGACTCAATAGTTTCCTTTTCGCTTTGGTCTTTATCGCTTTGGGTGTTACGGTATCGGACCAGTTGGCAAATGTCTTTAAATATGGAGTAGAGCGCCTTCGCCCTTGCCACGACCCATCTATCTCCGATATTATAAGAAAGGTGAAATGCGGTGGGCAGTTTGGGTTTTATTCGGCTCACGCTTCTAATACTTTTTTTATAGCGACATTTCTCAGTATTTTATTCAAAAATAAACTAAAATCTCTCCCGTATATTTTGTTCTTTTGGGCAGCTTTTGTGTCTTATAGCAGGATTTATCTCGGGGTACATTTCCCTTTGGATGTCCTTACGGGTGCCGTAGTGGGGAGCCTTATCGGGTGGTTCTTTGCAAGGCTTAGCCTCTTTGTTTTTGCCAAGCAGGAGAGGGCGGGCAGTGCTTAATTTCTCATTCAAATCAATTAATTTTTAAAATCACTACATTCTTTTATGGTTAAGAATATTCTTATCGTCCTTGGGCTGTTCTTTTTATTAGAATTTTATGTTTATAAAGCAGTAGGAGTCCTTCTAAAAAGCCCTCAATTCAGGATAATTTATATTTCAGTTACTGCGCTTATCTATATTGTAGAGCTGTATTTCATCTTTTCTATTGGTATTAATAAGTATGATGCCCATAAGATGTCGTATATTATTTCGATTGCACTCATTTTCCTTCTTCCGAAGGTGTTTATTGCCTTTTTCCTCCTTATAGATGATGTTTTCAGGCTCTTAGACTATGGTATTCAGCATTTGAACAGGAATGAAGAGAAGCATTATCCTCATCGTAGAAATTTCCTTAGTTTGCTCGGGTTGGGATTGGCTGGGCTATTCTCTGGAATCGTAGTAGATGGGATTATTTTTGGGAAATACAGGCATAGGGCAAGGCTCGTAAAACTTAAAATCAAAAACCTGCCAAAAGCATTTAAGGGCTATACAATAGTTCAGATTTCCGATGTGCATAGCGGGAGTTTTTCTCATCCCGAAAAGCTTAGAAATGCAATTAATCTTATCAATGAGCAGCAGGCAGACCTCGTGCTCTTTACTGGGGATATGGTCAATATGGTAGCGGAGGAGTTTGAGCCTTTTGTTCCCCTTTTCTCAGAGATAAAGGCAAAAGATGCAAAGCTCGCTGTACTTGGCAATCACGATTACGGCTACTATTACTATACAACCGATAAGGAGCAGAAAGCCAATGTTGCCAAACTTATAGAATTGGAAGAAAAAGCAGGGTTCCAAATGCTGAGAAATGAGCATACAGTCATAGAAAAAGCAGGGGAGAGGCTCTATATAATCGGTGTTGAAAACTGGGGACTTCCCCCTTTCCCTCAATATGGAGATTTGGATAAAGCCACAGAGGGAATACCTCAGAATGCTGCTAAAATACTGATGAGCCACGACCCTACCCACTTTGATGAAGTTGTGAAAACCCACCCTTCGGATATTGCGCTTACCCTTTCTGGTCATACCCACGGGATGCAGTTTGGCTTAGACCTGAAAAACATAAAATGGTCTCCCGTGCAGTATAAATACCCTAAGTGGATAGACCTCTACGAGAGTCTTGGAAAGTATCTTTATGTCAATCGTGGTTTTGGGGTCTTAGGCTTCCCAGGCAGGGTAGGCGTAAATCCTGAGATTACCGTTTTTACTTTGAAATAGGCCGAGGCTATTGCTCGGTTATACTGTTTTGAATTTCATCATATTCAAAGCCTTTGGAGAGTAGGTGACGAATACACTTTATCCTCTTCTGATAGTCTTTCATACCTTTCTGTTTAGAGAAATAGGCGGTATAGAGTTTCTGTATTGTATTTCTATAATCGTCATCATCTATCTCATCAAAGCACGAACTAATAAGTTTATCATTGATTTGTTTTTGTTTTAGATGAATACGAATCTTATTTTTCCCCCAGTCTTTGATGTAGAATTTTCCTCGTATATAGCTTCTTACAAATCGTTCTTCATTTAAGTAATTTTCCTTAATGAGGTACAGCAGAATCTCATCTTTTGCTTCAGGAATAAGGATGAATTCACGCATTTTCTGTTCTACTTCGTAATGACATCTGTCCTGGTAAGTACAGTAATTTGCCATTTTTTGTTTGATTTCCTCAAAGGTATAAGATTTCTTCTCCATTGGTTATCTCAATAAATCGCCTAAAAATACTTTATCTCTTTCTATAATTCCAACTTATTAGCTGTGAATATAAACTTTTTAAGTCATAATAAATAGTGGGCTATTAAAAAAAATCCCTCTTTTTAAAAGGGGGATTTTATGTGTTTCTTTATACAGTAAAAGCATACCCAAGTATGCTGTAGATGCGATAACAGACTAAGAAAACAAGTCCCGAACCTTATCAAAGAAAGATTTCTCCTTTCCTGAAGGTTCAGCTTTCATTTCTCCTGATTCGAGCTGTTTTTCAAAGAAGGATTTCTGCTCGGAGGTGAGTTTTTGTGGCGTCCAAACATTGATATGGATAAACATATCTCCTTTGCCGTAGTGGTCTATACTTGGGAGCCCCTTACCTGAGAGCCTGAGGATTTTGCCCGACTGAGTACCTGCATCTATCGTGATTTTTACCTTACCTCCTACGGTAGGCACTTCTTTTTTGGTTCCGAGGGCTGCTTCCGCGAAGGAAATGTAGAGCTCTTGGTGGAGATTATCTCCTTCTCGTTTGATAGTAGCGTCCTGCTCCTCTTCTATAACGACGATGAGGTCTCCTGCTGCACCACCAAAAGGGGCATCATTACCCTTGCCTCTTACGCTAAACTGTATGCCCTCTCTCGCTCCTGCGGGAATATTGATGGATACTTCTTCCTCGTCCTTTATAAGCCCTTGTGCATTGGCTCCTGCAGGGATGTGGTCGGCCACCTTTCCTAGTCCTTGGCAAGTGCTACAGGTGGTTTGGGTTTGCATTTGCCCGAACATTGTGTTCATCACCTTTATTTGAGCTCCTGTACCGTGGCAAGTAGGGCAGGTCTTAGATGTAGCACCAGCAGCGGCTTTCATTTTTTTTACTTTGATGGTCTTTGTGGTGCCATTGAGCATTTCTTCGAGGTTGACTTTTATTCTCACCCTAAGGTTTGAACCTCTCACTTGTTGGGTTCTGCTGCCTCCACCACCGAAGCCTCCAAAACCACCGAAAGCGCCTCCACCGAAGATATCCCCGAACTGCTCGAAGATGTCTTCCATACTCATTCCACCACCGAAGCCACCGCCTCCAAAGCCACCATTGCCGCCCATACCTGCGTGCCCGAACTGATCGTATCTGGCTTTTTTATCTGGGTCGCTGAGAACTTCATAGGCCTCTGCGGCTTCTTTAAATTTTTCTTCGGCTTCTTTATCACCTGGGTTTTTATCTGGGTGATATTTTATCGCTAATTTTCTGTATGCTTTCTTTATTTCATCTGCTGAGGCGGATTTTGATACGCCCAGTACTTCATAATAATCTCTTTTAGACATCGTTTAATTCTATTGTTTGTTATACGCTCTTAGACCTGCCCTGTAACTACTTTTGCAAAGCGAATGACCTTGTCGTGGAGTATATAGCCTTCCTCTATTACATCAATGATTTTGCCTTTTAGCTCGTCGGAAGGAGCAGGGATTTGGGTAATAGCCTCGTGGAAATCTACATTGAAATCATCTCCAGCCTTTACTTCGATAGGTTTAAGACCTTTTTCTACTAATTTGCTTTTAAACTTCTGATAGATGAGCTCTACGCCTTTCAAGTCGGCCTCGTTTCCGTTTTGGGAGATGTCTTTTAGTGCTCTTTGGAAGTCGTCTAACACCCCTAAAAGGGAGGTCATAATATCTTGGTTGGCATAGAGGAAGAAATCTTGCTTTTCTTTTATGGTTCTTCGTTTGAAGTTTTCAAACTCGGCATAGAGGCGGATGTATTTGTCCTTTTCCTCTGCCAAAATTTCCTCTATGGATTTTTCTTCTGCCAGATTTTCCGTTTTTTCTACGGCTTCTTCTGGTTGTATTTCCTCGTTTTTGTTGAGTTCTTCGTTTTGAATATCGTTATTTTCAGACATAATGAATATTTTTTGCTCCCATTAGTCAAATTTTTTGCCAATGCTTGGGAGCTGACAAATTGTCTGTATGTTTTGTAAAACTTTCTTTTGAGTATTATGAAAAAGAGAAATATTAGGCAAAAGATAATTAATCTAGAGCGATATTGTATTTTAGAAGTGCTTTTTTATATTTTTGTAAATCCTATACAGGAAATAGATTGTATAAGATGAATGCTATTGAAGAATTAAAGAAGAGAATTTATAGTGGAGATAATGTTGTAAGCCTTTCAGATATGAGATATCTGCCGAGGTGGGCTATTTTGTTGATAGATATTTTCCTGATTTTTATTGCTATAATCACTGCTTGTTGGTTTTTTAAACGTTTTGGAAATATAGAAGTTTTTTCTCATCGTGTTGGGGTTGGTGGTTTTATTCTGATGGTAAATATCTTCTTTATGTATATCTTCAAAACTTTTGCGGGGATTATTCGACATTCTACCTTCATTGACTTATTAAAACTTATACTTGTTATTTTATGTTCTACCATTAGTGTAGGTTTTATTAATTATGGTATTATACAGTTTATGGGTGTTCGGCTTATACAGCATTCAGTAGTATTTTTATTTATATTTAGTATTATAGCCTGTATGCTCCTTTTCTCTCTTCGTTTGGTAGTAAAGGAGATGTTTTATATAGTAAAAGATTATGGGCATCTTACTTTTGGTAAGAAAGTGTTGGTTCTTGGAGTGGGAGAGAAGTCTGTAGCTATAGCAAAGGCAATAAAAGATAATTCACAATCACCATATGTAGTTACAGGTTTTATTACCAATAGAAAAGATTCTAAAAGTGCAAAATTACTCGGAAAGAGAATTTACCATAAGACTGATCTTGAAAAAAGTACAAAAGAGAGCCTTGATATAGATGGAATTATTGTACTGAAAGAAATTATTTCCAAAAAGGAACTTGATGAATGGGTAGCTCTTTTCTTGGAAAAAAAACTCCAAGTATTGAAGGCTGGAGATATAGAAAAGTTCGGTAGTAAGGAGAATAAGCTCGGTATACAAAAATTACAGATAGAAGATTTGCTCAACAGAAAGCAGATAAAAATTGAGAATAAAGAAGTAGAGCAGAGACATCTTGGGAAAGCAGTGTTGGTAACGGGAGGTGCAGGCTCTATCGGTAGTGAAATTGTGAGGCAGGTAGCACAGTACAAACCGAGTGTATTGGTCGTACTTGATCAAGCAGAGACTCCTCTATACGATATAGAACTCGAAATGAGGCAGAATTTCCCAGAGGTGGATATTAAATTTATCCTTGCAGATATTACCCGTAAGGATAGGGTAGAGGCGCTTTTCCAAGAGTATAGATTCTCTATGGTCTATCACGCTGCAGCATATAAGCATGTGCCTCTTGTGGAGAATAATCCTAATGAAGGCACCCTTGCAAATGTATTGGGAACTAAGAATCTGGCACTGTTATCAAGTGAATATAATGTCAATCGCTTTGTAATGGTCTCCACAGATAAAGCGGTGAACCCTACCAATGTAATGGGGGCAACCAAACGAACGGCAGAGCTCTTTGTGCAGGCATTGCAGGGTATGGAGGGGAATAAAACCAAGTTTATTACCACTCGATTTGGTAATGTTTTAGGTTCTAATGGCTCGGTAATCCCTTACTTTAAGAAGCAAATAGAAGCTGGCGGCCCCGTAACCATAACCCACCCTGATATTGTACGATATTTTATGACTATTCCAGAGGCGTGTGAGCTTGTTCTTACCGCAGGGGTTATGGGTAATGGTGGTGAAATCTATGTTTTTGATATGGGAGAACCCGTAAAAATTGTAGACCTCGCAAAAAGAATGATAAAGCTCTCAGGTTTTGAACCTGATATAGATATTAAAATTATATTTACAGGGCTTAGACCAGGGGAAAAACTCTATGAAGAACTCCTGAGCGATGATACCAAAAACCTAGAAATAATTTCTGCTATAGTAGGTGCTACCTTATCCTTTATACAAGTCAATGCTAGAATACCAACAGGACAGACATACTGAAGCACCGTCGCTGTACCTGCATTTGTCTCCTGAATAGCCGTTAAATAAGCCAATTGATTCAGAAAGAGACCAAATAAAGAAAATAGTAAGAGAATTTAAAAGCAATAACTCCATATACGAGAGACTTGATAAACACAATGAGTCTTCGGTTTTTTAATTGTATATTTGCACCACTTTTTATAATAATATAAATGAACATTATTAAGCAGATTTTACCTTTATTTGGGTTAATATTTTTATTCTCTTGTGAGCCGAGGAAAAACCTCAACTATATGCAAGATATAGAGAAAATAGTTCTTGAAAATGCACATAAATTACAGCAGACTACTCTGCAACCAGGTGATGAGCTTGTTATTATGGTGATGGCAAAAGATGCTGATGTAGCTGCTCCCTTTAATCAAAGCTATTCTTCGGGTAAAGCATTACAGAATTTAAATATTACAGGTAATGTTCAGAACATCTCTCAAACAGCTTCTGGACCTACTTATATAGTAGATGATGAGGGAGCTATTGATATGCCGATCTTAGGTAAAATCAATGTAAAGGGACTGACGATAGATGGATTAAAATCTACTCTCTATAATAAACTCAGAAGATACATAAAAGAGCCTTCCGTAAGTGTTCGGCTTAATAATTTTAAAGTCTCCGTAATGGGAGAGGTTACTCGCCCTGGTGAGTATATATTATCAGATGGGAAAGGTACCCTAATGCAGGCACTGAGCTTAGCAGGAGACCTTACCATTTACGGACTTAGAGATGAAGTCCTCCTCATACGAACTACCGAAGGTAGAGTAGAGCAAACTAAGATAGACCTCTCAAAAGCAGATTTTATTAATTCTCCCTACTATATCTTAAAACAAGGAGATGTCATCTATGTTCCTGCAAATAAAACAAGACAGAAAGCCTCTCGCCTTGACCCTAATGCAGGTATATACATCTCAGTAGCCAGTGTGATTATTGGTCTTTTAGCATTGTTTATCAGGAAATAATCTCTTGCTATTACACGGGTTTAGCCTGTTTCCTTTTCATTAGATAAAATCATCAACGATTAATATAAAAAAGAATGTCATCAGAAAAAACGATAGATACAAACACTTCAGAAGAATTTAATTTAGCGGAAATCATAAAGCCTTACTTACAGCGCTGGAAATGGTTTATCATAAGTATATTCCTTACTTTATTTCTTACTTATTTTGCATTGAAGTTTATGACTCCTGTTTATAAAGTGGAGTCTACCGTTCTTATAAAAGATGCAGATAATTCCTCTGGTAGTCCAGAACTCGGGCTCCTTGCTGATTTGTCTGGTTTTGGTGGATTAAAAACCAATAGCATAGATAATGAAATCCAGATTTTCAGCTCCAAAAAACTAATGCGTGAAGTTGTACAGAATAATAATTTTCAAGCAAGCCTCTTTGCTAAGAAAGGTTTTAGAAAGGTAGAGCTTTACAAAGAGACTTCTCCTGTTAGTGTGAAGATTATCAGTGAAACTCCTAATGTAGACTTTCCTAAAAAACCTTTAGAGCTTATCGTTAAAGGCAATAAAGTGAGCCTCAATTCTGATGAACTCAAAAAAGAAATCACCTCTGAGCTTGGGAAGACCATCTCCCTGCCTTATGCCAAAATGATTATCACTAAAAACGAGACCTACAATCCAAAACTCAATAAAGACATAGATGTATCTGCATTAGAGCTTCATATTTCTTCGCTTGAAAAGGCAGTGAATTATTATCAAGAGATTCTAAAAGTAGATTTGGTCAATAAAGATGCTACGGTTATCGCGCTCTCTATGAATTACCCTAATATCAAAAAAGCAGAGGATCTTATCAATGACCTCATTATTGCTTATAATATTGATGCGATAGACGACAAGAGTTCGGAGTCTAAAAAAACCCTCGATTTCATCGATGAAAGAATAAAAAAACTCTCCATAGAACTCGGTGATGTAGAAAACAAAAAAGAGCAGTTCAAAGTAGATTATAAAATCACTGATATCCCTACCGAAGCTAAGCTCAGCCTCGAAACTACAGTTGAAAACAGAGCAAAACAACTCGAAGCAGATGCTCAGCTTGAGCTTACCAACTCGCTGATATCCTATGTCTCCAAACAAGGAGCTTACCAAGTCCTCCCAACTAATGTCGGGCTTCAAAATACAGATGCTTCTACTGTAATTTCTACCTATAATAAGCTCGTCCTTGAGAGAAATCGCCTCTTGGAATCCGCTACTGAGGAAAATCCTACTGTAATAGACCTCACAAAGCAGATTAATGCGATGCGTTCCTCTGTATTGCAGTCTTTACAAAAGAATAAAATCGCTTTAGAAATCACAAGGAATGAATTCCTTAGCGAGCAGAATAAAATCTCTGGCAGAATCTCTCAACTTCCCTCTATGGAGAAACTTTTCAGAGGGATAGAAAGACAGCAGCAGATAAAAGAAAGCCTCTATCTATTGCTTTTGCAGAAGAGGGAAGAGTCTGCCATCACCCAATCCATTATTGCCGACAAAGCAAGGGTGATAGACACCGCATACCCTTCTGATAGACCTGTTGCTCCAAAGAAGATGATTATTCTGCTCGTAAGTTTGGTCATCGGT